>Ga0209761_1000977_pt1 | contig 18214 bp, 19 predicted proteins | sample GraSoi013_1_40cm_4_FD_185818 | JGI IMG/M metagenome (GOLD analysis project Ga0209761, IMG submission 185818) | Grasslands soil microbial communities from the Angelo Coastal Reserve, California, USA - Sample 09_25_2013_1_40cm (SPAdes) (version 2) | ecosystem: Environmental > Terrestrial > Soil >...
GCGGCCCGGCCCGAAGGAGTAGACGAAGCGCTCGACGGACGGCAACGGTCTACAGGGTGACCGCCGTCGCGAGCGGGGCCGCGTGCCGATTGGCCGCGAGGTCCTCGGGGATGGTGGTCGGGTAGTCGCCGGAGAAGCACGCGTGGCAGAATTCACCGGGGTCGCCGCCGGCGGCCCGCAGCATCCCGTCCAGGGAGAGATAGCCCAGTGATTCGACGCCCAGGTGGGCGCGGATCTCGTCGACCGAGTGGCTGGCCGCGATCAGCTCCTCGCGGGTCGGGGTGTCGATGCCGTAGTGGCACGGCCCCGTGATCGGTGCGGAGGCGACGCGGAAGTGCACTTCGCGCGCCCCCGCCTGGCGGATCATCTGCACCAGCTCCTTGCTCGTGGTGCCGCGCACGAGCGAATCGTCCACCACCACGACCTTCTTGCCCTCGAGCACCTCGCGCACCGGGTTGAACTTGATCTTCACCGCGGAGCTGCGGATCTGCTGCGCCGGGTGAATGAACGTGCGTCCGATGTAGTGATTGCGGATCAACGCGTGCTCGAGCTTCAGGCCCGCTTCCTCGGCGTAGCCCAGAGCCATCGCGTTGGAGGAATCGGGAACGGAGAACACGCAGTCGGCGCCGGGAGTGGGCTGCTCGCGCGCGAGCTCGCGCCCCAGCGCCCGGCGCACGCGGTCCACGGAGCGGCCGAAAATGGTGCTGTCGGGCCGGGAGAAATACACCAGCTCGAAGACGCAGCGCCGCGCCGGCTTGGGGGGCAACGACGGGAGCCGCTCGACGGTGCCGTCGCGGATGCGGACGAAGTCGCCGGGCTGCAGCTCGCGCACCGCCTTCGCGCCGATCAGGTCGAACGCGCACGTCTCGGATGCGACGACGTGGCCCGCTCCCAGCCGGCCGAGCCACAGCGGGCGGAAGCCGCGCGGGTCGACGATGGCGTACAGCGTGCGGCCGACGGTGATCACCAGCGAGTACGCGCCCTCGACCCGCTCCAGCGCGTCGAGCAGCTGATCCTCCGGCTCGCGGGCCTCGGAGCGGGCGATGAGGTGCACGAGCACCTCGCTGTCGGAGCTGGTCTGGAAGATCGAGCCTTTGGCGACGAGGTCGCTGCGCAGCTGCACGGCGTTGGTGAGGTTGCCGTTGTGGGCGAGGGCCAGCGGGCCTTCGCGGTAGCCCGCCAGCACCGGCTGGGCGTTGGCGAGCACCGATGTGCCGGCGGTGGAGTAGCGCGTGTGGGCGATGGCGACGTCGCCGGGGAGCCCGGCGATGATCTGCTCGTTGAAGATCTCAGCGACCAGGCCCATGCCGCGATGGGCGCGGGCGACGCCCTCACCGTCCACCGCCACCACGCCAGCCGATTCCTGGCCGCGATGCTGCAGGCTGTAGAGGCCGAGGTACGCGAGCCGGGCGGCTTCCGCGAGGCCCGAAACGCCGATGATGCCGCACATCCTAGTCTCCCATGCGCCGCGGGATTGCTTCGAAATATACCCTGCTCAGCGCCGCGACAGGGCGGGCGATCTGGGCGTCGCGCAGCGTGACGCGGAACGTCCCATCCGGAGCGCCGACCACGCCGGCGCGGTGCACGGGAACCCCGAGCTCTTGCGCCAGGGCGGTGACCGCGGTCTCCCGGTCCGGGGCGCAAGTTATTACTGCTCGTGCTTGGGATTCGCTAAACAGCAATTCGTATGGTGAAAGGCGTACGGAGTACGCCGTAAGGTCGACGTCGAGCCCGAAGCCATGCTCCTCGTACGGCCCGCCCATCGCCACTTCGGCCAGGGCGACTGCCAGCCCACCGTGCGAGCAGTCGTGCGCGGAGTGCAGCAACCCGCGCTCGGCGGCGGTCACGAGCAAGTCGACGAGGCGGCGCTCGGCCTCGAGGTCGACCCGCGGCGGCTCTCCGCCAGTAAAGCCCAGCACCGCTTCCCAGAGCGCCGAGCCGCCCAGCTCCGCGCGCGTGCTGCCGAGCACGAGGACCGCGTCGCCTGCGGCGCGCGCGAAACTGGGGACGGCGTGGTCGACCCGCGTGAGCAGCCCCACCATGCCGATCACCGGCGTCGGGGGGACGGCGCCGGTAGGGCTTTCATTATAGAAAGAGACGTTGCCGCCCGTGACCGGCGTCCCCAGCGCCCGGCACGCGTCCGCGATGCCGCGGCAGGCCTCCTTGAACTGCTGGAACACGGCCGGACGCTCGGGGTTGCCGAAGTTCAGGCAGTTGGTGATGCCCAGCGGTCGTGCCCCCGTGCAGGCCACGTTGCGGGCTGCCTCCGCCACGGCTGCCTTGCCTCCCTCATAGGGATCGAGGAGCACATAGCGCGCGTTGCCGTCGGTGCTCACCGCGACGCCGAAGGCCTCCCCGCGCACGCGTAGCACCCCGGCGTCTCCTCCCGGCGCGATCACCGTGCTCGCCTGAACCGTCGAGTCGTACTGCTCGAACACCCAGCGCTTCGAGGCGATGCAGGGTGAGTCGAGCAGGCGCAGGAGACACTCCTCAGGCGCGGGGAGTGGGGTGTGGGGCGTGGGGCGCGACGCCCGCAGGCGGGCGATCGCTTCGTCCTCGCGCGCCTCCGGGTGATACACGGGGCAGTCTTCGACCAGGGGCCGACCCGGAATCTCCACCACGACCTGATCCTTCCAGCGACAGCGATACATGCCGTCGTCGGTGACGCGGCCGACTGGCGTGGCGTCGAGCTCCCACTTGGCGGCGATCGCCCGGACCTCCGCGAGACGGTCCGGTTTGGCGACGACCAGCATGCGCTCCTGGGATTCGGAGAGCAGGATCTCGTAGGGCGTCATCCCCGGCTCGCGCGTCGGCACGAGCGACAGATCGAGCTCGACCCCGACGCCGCCGCGGGCCGCCATCTCGGCCGACGACGACGTGAGCCCCGCCGCGCCCATGTCCTGGATCGCCACGATATGCCCCGAGGCGATGAGCTCGAGGCTCGCCTCGAGCAGCAGTTTCTCCGTGAACGGATCGCCGACCTGAACCTGGGGGCGGCGCTGTTCGCTCTCGCGGGTGAGCTCTTCGGAGGCGAACGAGGCGCCGTGGATGCCGTCGCGCCCGGTGCGTGAGCCCACGCACAGCAGCACGTTGCCGACGCCGTGGGCGCGGGCGCGGATCAAGTCGCGTTCCTTGACCAGTCCGACGCACATCGCGTTGACGAGCGGGTTGCCGGCATAGCCCGCCCCGAAGTCCACCTCGCCGCCCAGCGTCGGGATGCCGACGCAGTTGCCGTAGTTCCCGATGCCGCGCACGACGCCGCCGAACAGATAGCGGTTGCGCGCGTCGTCGAGGGACCCGAAGCGCAGGCTGTTCAGGAGCGCGACGGGCCGGGCACCCATGGTGAACACGTCTCGCAGGATGCCCCCGGCGCCGGTGGCGGCGCCCTGGTACGGCTCGACCGCGGAGGGGTGGTTGTGAGACTCGATCTTGAAGGCGACCGCCCAGCCGTGCGGAAGGCGCAGGACGCCCGCGTTCTCCCCCGGGCCCTGGACCACTTGAGGACCGGTAACCGGCAACGTCTTGAGGACGGACTTGCTGTGCTTGTAGGAGCAGTGCTCGCTCCACAGCGCGGAGAAGATGCCAAGCTCGGCGAATGTGGGCGCGCGGCCCAGGAGCGCCTCGATGCGGCGGTACTCGTCGGAGGTGAGGTTGTGCTCGCGAACCAGCGCCGGGGTGATCGGGGGGTCGCCCGGGAAGGGCGTCGGCCCCCGCGTCACGTGTCGGATGCCCGGGCGCCGCTGACGCCCTTCAACACCGCGCGGAACACGCGCGAGAAGATGCCGCGATCTTCATGGTCGAGCAGGGACTCCGCCTCGCCGGCATCGAACCAGAGACCGTGGCAATGCGTGCACTGGTCGATCTCGACGCCGTGCCACTCACCGGTGATCAGGTCGTAGCCGCATTTCGGGCACTTCATGGAATGCGAGCGCCGGGCGGCGGCGGCGGCGGTCTCCTGGGCGGTCGCCCGTTGCTGGCGCAGCAGGTCGGCCTCCCGCCTGGCGAAGTACTCCTCTTCGTTCTTCCTGGGCTTCTTATCGGTCATCACCCCTCACTGCTTGACCCGCAACGTGTCGCCGCCGGGGTTCGGCACCGGCTTCTTCCCCGGCGGCGAGGACGACTCGCCACTGTAGCCGTGGCCGGGCCAGCGCAGTACCGCGTCCACGACCTTGCCGTTCTGCAGGATCACGAGGTCCTGCATGCCGCAGGTCCACTCGCACCCGTTTTGGAAATAGAGGTAGGTGTACTCGCCCTCGCGCCGCACCGCGATCGGCTGGCCCCAGATCGAGTAGATGTCCCGCTCGCCCATCCCCGGGGCGATGGTGCCGGTGTCCTCCGAGACGTAGGGGACGTCGCGATTGGGGTGCGGAACCACCGGGGCCTGTGGCGGCCGGGACCCGACTGACGGCGGCGGTTCCCGGGTGGGTGGGCGGGCCGCGGGCTGCCGCGGCGCGGGAACGACGGGCCGTATGGCGGTGTCGCCTGACGGGACGGCTGGCCGCGCGGCGGCCTGCGTGGCTGGTTTGCGCCCTTTGATCTTGTCTATCGCCAGCTTGATTTTGTCACATCCCGTCGTGGCGACCGCCAACAGCGCGAAGAGCGCCAGCGTGCTGCGTCGCATGACCAGCCTCCATGGACTGGAAGACGCGGGCGCCGTCCAGGCCGCCCAACAGTGCCTCGTTGCGACGCTCCGGGTGGGGCATGATCCCCACCACGTTGCGCGCCACGCTGCAGATTCCCGCGATGTCGTTCGTCGATCCGTTAGGGTTGTCCCCGACGTACCGCCACACCACCCGCGCGTCGGCTTCGAGCTCGGCTGCCGTGCGCGCGGCGGCCACGTAACGCCCGTCGCCGTGCGCGATCGGCAGCACCAGCTCCTCGCCCAGCGTCGACAGACACGTGAACGGCGTGTCGGTCGCCTCCACCCGGACCCGCACCGGCCGGGACAGAAACTTGAGGTGGGCGTTGCGCATCAGGCCGCCGGGGAGCAGCCCGGCTTCGCACAGGATCTGGAAGCCGTTGCAGATCCCCAGCACCGGTCCACCGCCCAGCGCGTGCGCCTCCACGGCGCGCATCACCGGGGAGAAACGCGCGATCGCCCCGGAGCGCAGGTAATCGCCGTAGCTGAACCCGCCCGGCAGGATGACGACGTCCGCCTGTCGGAGGTCGGTGTCGCGGTGCCACACGTAGTAGGCGTCCGAGCCGGCCGCCTGCGCGGCGGCGAGCGTGTCGGCGTCGCAGTTCGATCCGGGAAACACCACCACCGCGACGCGCTTGCTCACGCGCCATTCCCTCCGCCGTCCACGGCGAGTAGGTAGTCCTCGGTCACCGGGTTGGCGAGCAGCCGGTCGCACATGTCCCGGGCGCGCGCGGCAGCGTCCTCACGGGTCGGTGCTTCCACCTCGAGCACGAGGTGCTTGCCCACCCGCGCCTGCCTCACCTCGGGGAACCCCAACGCGTGCAGCGCGTGCTCCACCGCCTGGCCCTGCGGGTCGAGCAGCGCGGCTCGCGGCATCACCCGCACCTCGATGCGGAACGGCGCCATCAGATCCCTCCGCGCGGCGAGATGCCGCGCCGCGGCGGCCCGTAGGCTTCGCCGATGCGGTCGGTGTCACCGAGGACGATGGGGCCGGCGATCTCTGTCTCCTCGTCCTCGTCGGGGCCGACGAACAGTCCCAGCACCGCCGCCCGCAGCACCCCGTACGCCATGAACGTGATCCCCAGAGGGAAGAGGAATTCGTCAGGCCGCCAGATTCCGAAGATGAGGATACACAGGATGACCGCCAGTCCCAAGAGCCCGCGCACGGTCCGCAGCCCGGCGCGCGGGAGGGTCGCGTAGCGCACGTTGCTGACCATGAGGATCGTCAGCAGGATCATCAGGAACGTGAGCAGCAGTGGCCACGGCCAGTGCGCGAGTCGCTCCTGGTACAGCGCCGTCTGCGAGAACGGATAGTAGGTGGCGAGGGTCATCCCGGCGGCCGGCGACGGCAGGCCGATGAAGTGTGTCTTGGCCCGGCCGGCCTGCGTGATGTTGAATCGCGCCAGCCGGATCGCCGCGCCCATGACGTAGAAGTAGCAGAAGATCCACGCCGCCGCGCCGGCTGCGGCGAAATGCTGCTGGTACATCAGGAACGCGGGCGCGACGCCGAAGCTGACCACGTCGACGAGGCTGTCGAGCTCGGCCCCGAAGCGCGTCCCCGTGTTCGAGAGGCGCGCGACCCGGCCGTCCAGCGTGTCCAGGATCCCGGCGAAGACGATGAACCAGCTCGCCCGGTAGAACTCACCCCGCGCCGCCAGTACCATCGCCCAGATGCCGAAGAACAGATTGAACAGCGTGAACAGACTCGGCACGACGATGACGACGCGCCGCATGTTGGGGGGGCGGATCGCCGGCGGCCTCACGACCCGTACTCCGCCAGCACCGTGGCCCCGGCCGCCACGCGATCGCCGGGGCGCACGCGCACCGCCGCACGCGCCGTCACAGGGAGAAAGACATCCACCCGCGAGCCGAAGCGAATCATCCCCAGACGCGCACCCTGCGTCACCGCGTCACCGACTTTGCCGTCGGTGACGATACGGCGCGCGATCGACCCGGCGATCTGACGCACCAGCACGGGCCCGCGCTGGCCGCGCAGACCGACGGACGCTTGCTCGTTGTCGAGGCTCGCTTTCTCCCGAGCCGCGTGCAGGAACTTGCCGGGGTTGTAATGCGCCAGCTCGATGGTGCCGGACACCGGGTAGCGGTTCACGTGCACGTCGAACACGCTCATGAAGATCGACACGCGCAGCGCCCGGGTCTTCAGGTACATCGGCTCGTCGGCTTCGACCACGCCCACGATCTTGCCGTCCGCCGGGGCGATCACCACAGCGTCGCCGCGCGGGCCGTCGCGCGCGGGATCACGAAAGAACACCACCAGCCAGATCGCGAGGAGGCTGAGCACCGCCGCGACCACGCTCCACCCGACGCTCCACCCCCCGCGCCCGGCGGCCCACCACGCCAACGCCGTGAGGCTCCACCCCAGGGCGATGAACGGCCGGCCCTCGGGCGCGATCCTCACTGGGCCGTCTCCAGGTCCGCGCCCGTGAGGCGGCGGTACGCCTCGAGATAGCGTGCGCTCGTCGCCTGGACCACCTCGTCGGGAAGCGACGGGGGCGGGGGATCCCCGTCCCAGCGTCCCTGAGCCTTGAGGTCCGCGAGATAGTCGCGCAGCGGCTGCTTGTCGAAGCTGGGCTGGCCGCGACCCGGCGCGTAGCTGTCCGCCGGCCAGAAGCGCGACGAGTCGGGCGTCAGCATCTCGTCGATGACCAGGAGCGTCCCGTCGGCCGTCGTGCCGAACTCGAATTTGGTGTCGGCGATGATGATGCCGCGCCCGGCGGCGAACGCGCGGCCCGCCTCGTAGAGCTCGAGGCTCGCGAGCCGCAGCCGCTGGGCGAGCGCCTGGCCCAGCGCCGTGACCACGTACGTGAACGTCACGTTCTCGTCGTGGCCGCGCTCGGCTTTCGTCGCCGGAGAAAAGATCGCCGGGTCGAGCTGCTGGCTCTCGACCAATCCACCCGGCAGCGGCTCACCGGCCAGAGTCCCCGCCCGCCGGTACTCGGACCACGCCGACCCCGACAGGAACCCGCGCACGACGCACTCGAACGGCAGCGGCGTCGTGCGCCGCACCAGCATGGCCCGGCCCGCGATCGCCTCGCGGTGGTCGGCGAGGGCGGGGACGCGCGCGACGATCTCGTCCGGGGCGGCGGTGAGCAAGTGGTGCGGCATCGCGCGCGCGAGCAGGCGGAACCAGAAGGCGCTGAGCTGGGTAAGCACGGCCCCCTTGTGCGGGACCGGCTCGCGCAGCACCACGTCGAACGCGCTCACCCGGTCGCTCGCGACTATCAAGAGCGCGTCCTGGTCCACCTCGTAGACCTCGCGCACTTTGCCGCGCCGCACCAGCGGCAGGGGAAGGCGGCTCTCCACCAACGGGACGGTCATACCTGCACCTCGGCGGTCGCGGTGGCCGGAGCGGCCGTCTCGATGCGCCGTAGCACCGGGGGGAGCACGTCGTCCAGGAATTCATCCACCTGTTGCGGAGCGCGGCCGACGTAGCCGCCGGGCGCCAGCTCGTCCGCGCTCGCCCGGACCTTGAGTCGCTTGAACTCGGAGTCGGCGGCCAGCCGATCGAGCAGGTCGTTGGCCGCCCCCTGCTCCGCGACCGCCTGCGTCACGGCGAGGCTGTGTGTGCGGATCACCTCGTGAAGGGTCTGACGGTCGCCGCCGGCCCTTACCGCCTTCATGAGGAGCCGCTCGGTGGCCAGGAAGGGCATTGTCGCCGCGACGTGGCGGGCGATCACCGCTTCGCGCACCTCAAGCCCCGCGGCCACGTTGGTGGCGAGCACCAGGATTCCATCCGTGGCGAGGAACGCCTCGGGAATTACAAGCCTCCGGTTCGCGCTGTCGTCGAGGGTGCGCTCGAGCCACTGCGTCGCCGCGGTGTGCCAGGCGTTGCCCTCGAGCTCGATGACGAACCGCGCGAGGCTCGTCATCCGCTCGGCGCGCATCGGATTGCGTTTGTAGGGCATCGCACTCGAGCCTACCTGCTCGCCCTCGAGCGGCTCCAGCACCTCACCTTCATGCTGCAGCAGCCGCACGTCCGTCGCGAACTTGGCCGCCGAGGTCGCGATGCCGGACAACGCCGCCAGCACCTGGGCGTCCTGCTTGCGCGGGTAGGTTTGGCCGGTGACCGAGAACACCCGCGCGAAGCCCATGCGGCGGGCGACGCCACGGTCGAGCTCGGCGACCTTCTCCTGGTCGCCGTCGAACAGGTCGAGGAAGCTCGCCTGCGTTCCGGTGGTCCCCTTGACGCCCCGGAACTGCAACGTCTCCAGGCGGTGGAGCACTTCCTCCGCGTCGAGGAGGAAGTCCTGCATCCACAGTGTGACGCGTTTGCCCACGGTGGTCAGCTGCGCGGGCTGAAAGTGCGTGTACGCGAGGCAGGGGACGGCGCGGTAGCGGCGTGCGACCTTGCCGAGCGCGACGAGCACCGCCTGGAGCCGCCCGAGGAGCAGCTGCAGGCCTTCCCGCATCAGCAGCAGGTCCGCGTTGTCGGTGACGTACGCGCTGGTGGCCCCGAGGTGCAGGAACCCACGTGCCGCCGGCGCCTGGTCGCCCAGGTGGTGAATGTGCGCCATGACGTCGTGGCGCAGCCGCTTCTCGTACTCGGCCGCGCGATCGAGGTCGACGTCGTCGACGTGCGCGCGGAGCTGCTCCACGGCGGCCCCGGGAATGTCGAGCCCCAGCTCGCGCTGCCCCTCCATCAAGGCGAGCCACAGCCGTCGCCACAACCCGATGCGCCGGCGCTCGCTCCACAGCGCCTGCATCGCCGGGGAGGCGTACCGCGTTGAGAGCGCCGAGACGTAGCTCAAACCGAGGCCTTGGCGCGCGCGGCCAGCTTGCTCCAGTCGTTCAGGAACTGATCGAGTCCGCGATCGGTGAGCGGATGCAGCAGCAGCTTCTTGAGAACGTCCGCGGGCAGCGTCGCGACGTCCGCGCCGATCATCGCGGCCTCGACGACGTGGCGCGGGTGGCGGATCGAGGCGGCGAGGATCTCGGTGGCGAGGTCGTAGTTGTCGAAGATGACGCGGGCCTCGCGGATCACGTCCATCCCCTCCTGGCCCACGTCGTCCAACCGTCCGATGAACGGGCTCACAAACGCCGCGCCCGCCTTCGCGGCGATGAGGCACTGCACGCTCGAGAAACACAGCGTGACGTTGGTCTTGATCCCCTCGGCGGCGAGGCGGCGCACCGCGATCATGCCGTCTTCCAGCATCGGAATCTTGACCACGATGTTGTCGGCGATCTTCGCGAGGCTGCGGCCTTCCTTCAGCATGCCGTCCGTGTCGATCGCTACCACCTCGGCGGAGACCGGTCCGTCGACGAGCGAGCAGATCTCCTTGAGCACGTCCCGCGGATCGAGGTCGCCGGCCTGCTTCGCCAGGAGCGAGGGGTTCGTGGTCACGCCGTCGATGAGGCCCGCCTGCGCGGCCCAGCTGATGTCCTTCAAGCTGGCGGTATCGAGGAAGAACTTCATGGCTCAGGCCTCGGCGTAGAGGTCAGGAGGATAGCGCACGGCCGCCAGGTACAATCCCTGGGGCGGGGCGGGCGGACTGGCCGCCTGGTTATCGGCCGCGGCGAGCAGAGTGGAGAGATCCGACGGCGGGCGGCGCCCGAGGGCGATGTCCACCATGAGCCCCACCAGGAAACGCACCATGCGGTGCAGGAACCGATCGGCTTCGATCTCGAACGTCACGCCCGCTCCGTCCGCTCGCGGCGCCCATTGGGCGAGCGCCACGCGGCATCGGTAGTCGGGTCGCGACGCGCCGGCCATCGCGAGGCCGCGAAAGCTGTGCTCCCCGGCGAGCCCGGCCGCGGCCCGGGTCAGGCCATCGAGATCGAGCGGCCGCCCCAGGGCCCATTCGTACGGCCGGCGGAACGGGGACCGGCACGCCTCGTCGGTGCCGATCACGTACCGGTAGCGCCGCGCCATGGCGCTGGTGCGGGCGTGAAACCCCGGCCGCATCGCGTGCACGCGCTCGACCCAGACATCCCGAGGGAGGAGCGCGTTGAGCGCCCGCTTGAGCCCCGACACGTCGCCCGCCCAGCGATCATCAGTCGCGAATCCGACAGCCTGCCCGAGCGCGTGGACGCCCGTGTCGGTGCGTCCGGCACCGGTCGCCGTCGTTCGGTGGCCGAGCAGGCGCGCGAGCACCTCCTCGAACTCCGCCTGAACGGTCCGGCCCTTGGCCTGGCGCTGCCACCCCACGAACTGGGCCCCGTCGTAGTGCACCACGGCGAGGAAGGGCCGGCTTGTCACGCGCGAAAGATAGAGAAAACGCGAGGGGGCATCAAGCGGCGCAACCCGTTGTCCTTGTTTGACAAAAGCCCGTTTTTCGGGGTAGCTTTGGCACCCCTGACCTCGCTCCATGCCCGACGCCGCGACGCCCTCCGCACCCCCCCTGCAGCAGGCGCTCGTCGCCCTCGCCAACCGGCAGTCGCTCAGCGAATCGCTCGCCGCTGCTGTCTTCGGGGTCGTGATGCGGGGCGAGGCCTCTCCCGCGCAGATCGCCGGCTTGCTCGTCGGCCTGCGGGTCAAGGGGGAGACCCCCGACGAGGTGGCGGGCGCGGCCCGGGCGTTGCGCGCGGCGATGGTCCATGTCGACGCGGACGGCGTTCACCTCGTGGACACCTGCGGCACCGGCGGTGGGGCGGTCGGGACGTTCAATATCTCGACCGGAGCGGCCTTCGTTGCCGCCGGCGCGGGCGCCGCGGTCGCCAAACACGGCAACCGTTCGTTCACGTCGCAATGCGGCTCGGCGGACGTGCTGGAGGCCCTGGGAATCGGGATCGGCCTCGACGCGACGGGAGCCGCGCGGGTATTGCGCGAGGCGCGCGTGGCCTTCCTGTTCGCGCCGAACTTTCACCCCGCGATGCGCCACGTGGGGCCGGTACGGCGCGAGCTTGGGACCCCATCGATCATGAACCTCCTGGGCCCGCTCGCCAATCCGGCGGGCGCCATGCGTCAGGTCGTCGGCGTCGCCGACCGCGACCGCGCGCCGCTGCTCGCCGCCGCCTTGGCGCGCCTCGGAACCGAGCACGCGCTCGTCGTGCACGGGCGGGTCGGCATGGACGAGATCTCGCCGATCGGCGTGACCGACGTCTGGGAGGTTCGCGGGGACGAGGTCCGCCCGTGGGAGCTGGATCCGGGAGCGCACCACCTGGCGGTGAATGACGCGGGCGCGTTACGGGGCGGGGACCCACCAGCCAACGCCGCCCGACTGCGCCGCCTGCTGGAGCGGGAGCGGGGCGACGCGCCCGGTCTGGCCGCCGTGCTGCTCAACGCCGGCGCGGCGGTGTACGTCGCCGGCCTGGCGGGCAGCTACGAGGAAGGAATCGCGCGGGCGCGCGACGCGGTGGGGTCCGGCGCCGCCGGGGAGGCGCTGGAGCGCCTCCGGCGAGCCAGCCCTAGTACTTCCGGATGACGCCGACGACGACTCCCTGGACGATCACGTCGCGCTCGTTGAGGCGCAGGGGAGCCATCTCGGGATTCGCCGGTTGCAGCCTGATCCAGCCGCCGGGCTCGCGGTAGAACTTCTTGACGGTGGCGCTCGAGCCGTCCACGAGGGCGATCACCGTCTGTCCGTTGTCCGCCTGGTTGCGCTCCTGGACCACGACGAAATCGCCGTCCTGGATGTGCTCGTCGACCATCGAATTGCCCCGGACGCGGAGCACGTAGCTGCGGCCGCGCCGCGGCAGCAGTTCGTCGGGGACGGCGATGGTGTCGTCCCCGGTCACGGCTTCGATCGGCTGGCCGGCGGCGACGAGGCCGAGCAGCGGGAGCTCGGTCGCCCCTGTCTGGCCCTTGGGCGGCACGATCTCGATCGCGCGGCTCTCGTTGTGGTTGCGGCGGATGTACCCTTTGCGCTCGAGGTTGGTCAGGTGCTCGTGGACCGTCGCGAGCGAGGCGAAGGCGAACTGGCGGGCGATTTCCTCGAAACTGGGAGCGTACCCGTGGCCGGTGATGTAGCCCGAGAGGTAATCGAGGATTTCGCGCTGGCGACGCGTGAGCGGCATTGGGCCCCCGAAAGGAAACCGAATATAATCTACCCGAAGACGGACCGAATGCAAGCGTGACCAAACCCACCCTTGCCGGCATCCTCGAAGCAACGCGCGAACGCGTCGCGGCGCTGCGGCCGAAGGCGCGTCAGCTGGAGCGCGCGGCGGCGGCGGCCCCGCCCGGGCCCGCGCTCGAGTCGGCGTTCCGCGGTGCGACCGTGGGACTGATCGCTGAGGTGAAACGACGCTCGCCGTCGGCGGGAGCGATCCGGGAGGATTTGGACCCGGTCGGGCACGCCCGGGCGTATGTGCGCGGCGGTGCCGCGGCGGTTTCGGTGTTGACCGACGAGCGGCACTTCGGCGGCGCGATGGAAGACCTGGGACGCGTGGCGCGAGCGGTGCCGGTGCCGGTGTTGTGCAAGGATTTCATCGTCGACGTAGTGCAGCTGTTCGAAGCGCGGGCCGCCGGCGCGAGCGGCGTCCTGCTCATCGTCCGCGCGCTCGCCCCCGACCGGCTGCGGGCCCTCGCGCGGGAGGCGAAGGGCCTGGGTCTCGGCACGTTGATCGAAGCGCACTCTGAGTCGGAGCTGGAAGGGGCGCTCGCCGCCGCGCCGACGGCCGTCGGCGTCAACAGCCGCGATCTCGACACCCTCGCCGTCGACCTGCGCGTGGCGGAGCGACTGCTGCCGCTCGTGCCGACGGGGGTGACGGCGGTGGGCGAGAGCGGCATTGAAACCGTGGCCGACGTCGAACGGCTCGCCGGATGCGGGGCCGATCTGGTGCTGGTCGGCACGTCGGTTGCGCGGCTCGCGGATCCCGAAGCGGCCGTGCGCGCATTAGGTGGCGTGCCGAGGCGGAGCCGGTGACGACGGACCTCGGCCGGTTCGGCCCCTATGGGGGCCGCTACGTTCCGGAAACGCTGATGGCGGCGTTGGACGAGCTGGCCGGCGTCTACGAAGCGGCGACGGCGGACCGAGCGTTCGCGGCGGAGCTGGAGGCGCTGCTCAAAGAGTATGTCGGCCGGCCGACGCCGCTGAGCGACGTGCCGCGGCTCTCAGCGCAGGTCGGGGCGGGCGTCCAGGTCGTTTTGAAGCGCGAGGATCTGAACCACACCGGGGCCCACAAGATCAACAACACGCTCGGCCAGGCGCTGCTCGCGCGACGCATGGGCAAGCGCCGCATCATTGCGGAGACGGGCGCGGGCCAGCACGGCGTGGCGACGGCGACGGTGTGCGCGCGCTTCGGTCTCGACTGCGTGGTGTACATGGGCGAGGAGGACATGCGCCGCCAGCGGCTCAATGTGTACCGCATGGAGCTGATGGGGGCGCGGGTGGTGCCGGTGACCAGCGGCACGCGCACATTGAAGGACGCGACCAACGAAGCGTTGCGCGACTGGGTCACCAACGTCACGACGACGCACTACATCATCGGCTCCGTGGTGGGACCGGACCCGTTCCCGCGCATCGTGCGGGACTTCCAGGCGGTGATCGGGCGCGAAGCGCGGGAGCAGGTGCTGCAACGGTTCGGACGGCTGCCGCGCACGGTCGTGGCGTGCGTCGGCGGCGGGTCCAATCTTCGCGGCGTTTCTTGGCGACCGGGAGGTGGAGCTCGTGGGCGTGGAGGCAGCGGGCGAAGGGCTGGAAGGGCGACACGCGGCGTCGCTGGCTCGTGGGCGGCCGGGCGTCTTCCACGGCAGCTTGAGCTACCTGCTCCAAGACGAGGATGGACAAGTGCAACCGGCGCATTCGGTTTCCGCGGGTCTGGACTATCCCGGGGTAGGACCTGAACATGCTTACCTCAAGGACGCCGGTCGGGTATTGTATGAAGCCGTGACCGACCGCCAGGCCCTGGACGCCTTCGCGGGGCTTAGCCGGCTGGAGGGTATCCTGCCCGCGCTGGAAAGCGCCCATGCGGTGGCCTGGGTCTTGACCCACACCGGGCGGTGGTCCGCCGGGGACGTGGTCCTCATCAATCTCAGCGGGCGGGGCGACAAAGACGTCGCCCTGGTCGCGGACCTCACGGGAGCCCGGACCTGAGCAACGCGCCGATCCCCGAGCTGGCCCTGCCGCCGTCGCAGGTCGAGGAGCTGTGGTCGCTCCTCGGCAAGGGGATGCGGGCGACTCAGCTGTACCTGCCTAACAACCCGGTCTATCAGCGCGCGGTGGAGAACATCCGGAGCGCCCTCCGCCAGATCTGGCAGGCCACCGGCGATCTCGTCTTCGACGTGCTGGAAACGTCGCTGCGCTGGGAAGAGCATATCGTTTACGCCAACGATCAGAAAAACGAGAGCATCGCCTGGACGCTGTACAAAGACGGGGTGCGCTCGGTGGCGATGAAGCCGGGCGTCGAGGAAGAGGAAATCGTCAAGTTTCTGCGCGTGCTGCAACAGTCGCGCAGCCTGCAGGCCGAGGCCGCCGACGACCTGCTGACCCTGCTGTGGCAGGAAGACTTCCAGTTCTTGAACTACACCTTCCGCGAGCTGGCGAGCGACAATGCGGTGCCGATCGAAGCCGGCGAGACGATCCCGTCGGTCAGCCCCAATGACGTGCGCCAGCACGTGCAGGAAGAGGCGCCGCCGAAGCGGGAGGGCGTGGTCTCGGTCGAAGACTTCGACACCACGCTCTATTTCCTGGACGACAAGGAAATCGACTACCTCCACAAGGAGGTGGAGCGCGAGTATCAGCAGGACCTGCGCCGCAACGTGCTGGGGATGCTGTTCGACCTGCTGGAGCTGCAGACTTACGGCACGGTCCGCGCGGAGCTGATTTCCATCGTCGAAAACTTCATCCCTTATCTCCTCGGCGCCGGCGATTTCCGCTCGGTCGCGTATGTCCTGCGCGAGAGCCGCAACGTGCTGGAGCGCGCCCGGGAGGTCATCCCCGAGCACCGCCAGGCGCTCGAAGCCCTGCCGGCGCGCTTGTCGCAGCCGGAGGCGCTGTCGCAGCTGTTGCAGTCGCTCGACGAGGCGGCCGTCCACCCCTCGGAGGAGGAGCTGAGCGAGCTGTTTCAGGAGCTGCGGTCCGATGCCCTCGTCACGCTGATGGGCTGGCTGCCGAAGCTCACCAACGCGCGCGTCAAGGAGCTCGTGCACAAAGCCGCGGAGCGGCTGGCGCAGGCGCACGCGGGCGAGGTATTGAAGGCACTGGCAAGCGACGACAGCGCGTCGCAGCTCGAGATGGTGCGGCTGGCAGCGCGCCTGAAGCTGCCCGGCGCGCCGGAGGGCATGGGCAAGTTGCTGGAGACCGGCGACCGTGAGCTCAAGGTCGCGGTGGTCGAGGCGTTGACCGCCATCGGCAGCCCCGCGGCGCTGCGGCTGCTGGAGACGGCGGTCGCGGACCCGGAGCGCGACGTGCGTATTGCCGCGGTCAAGGTCCTGGCGGCCCGCGGCTATCGGAATGCGTTCGCGCGCATCGAGGGCGCGGTCACGGGGAGCAAACTCAAGGGCAGCGATCTGACCGAAAAGATGGCGTTCTTCGAGGCCTACGGCACGCTGGCGGGGGCGGCAGCCGTGCCGCTGCTGGAAAAGATGCTGGTGCCCAAGGGAATGCTCGCCAAAAAAGAGGATCCCGAAACCCGCGCCTGCGCGGCGATGGCGCTGGGCAAGATCCGGCACCCGGACGCCCGCGCCGTCCTGGAGCGCGCGGCCCAGGATAAGGAAGCGCTGGTGCGCAACGCGGTGAGCCGGGCGCTGCGGGAGGTCGGCGGATGAGCGATCCCCAGGCGTCGCGCCGCGCCTCCATCGTCGAAACCGTCGCGACGACCGACGGGTTCTTGCGGCTCGCGGGCCGCGAGTTCCTGATTTTCCTGTACACGGCGCTGCGCTCGCTGAAGCTGTATCCCATCGAGAACGCGCAGGTGCAGCGCGCCCTCGACGACCTCGCCAGTGCCACGAAGCACCTGCTCGAGGTCGAGCGCGAGCTGGAGTTGCGGCTGCAGGGCGAGTTCATCTTCGTCAACTCCACGCGCCTGCGGCTCGACCTCGACAACTACGCCTCGTTCTCGCACATCCTCGGCGTGCTGCGCCAGTGCGGCGTCGGCGCGGTGCGCATGGATGAGGGCGTGGACCGCAGGCAACTCCAGATTTTCGTCTCGCTGCTGCTGTCGTACTCAGCCAAGGAAGCGAACCCCAACAAAGTCTTCGAGCTGGCGCAGAAGCTCCAGGACGGCGGGGTCTCCTTGATCTCGGTCGAGCCCCCGCTCGAGACCGAGGAGGACGTCGAGGAAGTCGAGCGCTTGAAAGAGGCCGCGAAGCGCACCTACGCGCGCTCGGTGGCAGTGACCAAGGAGGTCATCAACAGCATCCGGCTGGGCCGCACGGCCAACGTCAAGAAGGTCAAGCGGGCCGTGCAGGCGATTGTGGACCAGGTGCTGAACAACGAATCGTCGCTGATGGGCCTCACCACTCTACGCGACTACGACGAGTACACGTTCACGCATTCGGTGAACGTCTGCATCTTCTCCGTCGCGCTCGGCCGCAAACTCGGCCTCACGAAGCTGCAGCTCTACGATCTGGGGATCGCCGCTCTGTTTCACGACGTGGGCAAGTCGCGCGTGCCGCTGGAAGTGCTGAACAAGCAGGGCGGACTGAGCGACGAGGAGTGGCGCATCATGCAGGCGCACCCCTGGCTCGGGGTACTCACGCTCTTCGGGCTGCGGGGGTACGGCGAGATCCCCTACCGCGGCATGATCGTCGCCTACGAGCATCACATGAAGACCGACCTGACCGGGTACCCGAAGTCGGTCCGGTCCCGGGAGCTGTCGATCTATTCCAAAGTCGTCGCCGTCGCGGATGGGTTCGACGCGGCGACCAGCCGCCGCGTCTACCAGACGGTGCCGATTCAGCCCGACCAGGTGCTGAAGGAGATGTGGGAGAACCCGCGCCGCGGGTACGACCCGGTGGTCGTCAAGGCGTTCATCAATCTCATCGGCATCTATCCGGTGGGTACCTGCGTCATCCTCGACACCTTCGAGGTGGCGCTGGTCCAGGCCGCCAACGCCGACGTCTCCGGGGTGCACCGGCCGGTGGTGCGAATCGTGGCCTCGCCCGACGGGGCGCTCCAGCACCCGGGGACCGTCGTCGACCTCACGCATCGCGATGAACAGGGCAAGTTCCCCCGGTCCATCATCAAGGTCAGCGATCCGGCGAAGTACGGCATCCAGGTCAGCGACTACTTTGTCTGACCACCCGATCGCCGCGCGCTGGCGGGCCGTGCGCGCCGAGCGGCGCGCGGCCCTGATGCCATACGTCACCGCCGGCTACCCCAGCCCCGCGGCCTGTCGGGACGCGTTGCGCCTCGCCGAGCGGGCGGGCGCCGACTTCCTCGAAGTCGGCGTGCCGTTCAGCGATCCCCTCGCCGACGGACCCACCATCCAGCGCTCTACGCAGGCCGCGCTCGACCAGGGGATGACCGTCGCCGGAGTCCTGGACCTGGTGCGCGAAGCGCGCCTCGCCGTCCCCGTCGTGATCATGACCTACCTGAACCCGGTGCTGGCCTTCGGCGTGGAGCGCTTCGTGGCCGCCGCGCAGGCCGCCGGCGCGTCGGGGCTGCTCCTGACCGACCTGCCGGCGGGCGCCGACCCGGCGCTGGAGCGGCGGGCGGCGGCCGGTGGGTTGGCGCT
>Ga0209761_1000978_pt1 | contig 18197 bp, 26 predicted proteins | sample GraSoi013_1_40cm_4_FD_185818 | JGI IMG/M metagenome (GOLD analysis project Ga0209761, IMG submission 185818) | Grasslands soil microbial communities from the Angelo Coastal Reserve, California, USA - Sample 09_25_2013_1_40cm (SPAdes) (version 2) | ecosystem: Environmental > Terrestrial > Soil >...
GTTCATGGCGTCGACCCCGGCCCACTTTCCTGCCTTCCCATGCTTCGCCCTCAGGTCAACCTGTGTGTCGATTGGGTCCATCCCCGCGTTCTCTGCGAGGGTGAGAGGTATCACCTCCATTGCATCGGCAAACTTCAGGGCTGCTAACTGCTCTCTTCCGCTGAGCTTCTGGGCCCACTCTCTGAGCTGGTAGGCCACCTCTGCTTCAGGCGCACCTCCACCTGCGACTATCGCGGGCATCTCCACGACATCCTTGGTCACCATCAGGGCGTCGTGCAGAGCCCTTTCAGCTTCGTCGACTATCCTCTGGGTTCCTCCCCTCACAAGTATCGTGACAGCCTTCGGGTTCTTGCATCCTTCTATGAAGACCCACTTGTCCTCCTCGAGCTTCCTCTCCTCCACCAGCTTCGCATAACCGAGGTCCTTCGACGATAGGTCGTCCAGGTTCGTCACCATTCTGGCCCCCGTTGCCTTCGCGAGCTTTGACATGTCGCTCTCCTTCACTCTCCTGACGGTCAGGACACCGTTTTTCGCGAGGAAATGCTGGGCGAGGTCGTCGATCCCCTTCTGACAGATGAGGACGTTCGCACCCGACTCTTTTACCTTCTCGACCATCCCCTTCAAGATGTTGTTCTCCTCATCCATGAACTTCTGCATCTGCTCAGGGTCGCTTATCCTGATTTCTGCGCTGAATTCCGTCTTTTCGATTTCGAGTGGTGAGTTAATCAGGGCGATCTTCGCTTCATCGATACGCTTCGGCATCCCCGAGTGAACGACTTCCTTGTCCAGGACCATCCCCTTGATGAGCTGGGTGTTCAGGAGGGAGCCTCCCGGCTTCTTCTCCACCTTGATATTATCGATGTCGGCCTTGTACCCCTTGTCTGCCTTCTCTGCGACCTGGAGGACCGCATCAACCACGATCCCCGCCAGATAGGGTGCCTCTTCAGAGACAAGCTTCGTCATCATGCTCGTGGTGGCAATCTTGAGGAGGTCGGACCTGCCGGTCGGGTCAACCTTCTCCGCCATCTTCTCAAGGATATCCTGCGCCTTTTCTACGGCTCTGGTGTAGCCATCAACAATGATTATCGGGTGCACGTCCTTGTCAATCAACTCCTCCGCCCTCTCCAGGAGTGCGCCCGCGAGCACCACAGCTGATGTGGTTCCGTCGCCAACCTCGTTGTCTGTGGCCTTGCTGATCTCGACCATCATCTTCGCCGCGGGATGCTGGACATCGATCTCCTTCAGCATCGTCGCCCCGTCGTTGGTAATCGTTACGTCCCCCATCGAGTCGACGAGCATCTTGTCCATCCCCCTCGGCCCGAGCGATGTCCGGACTATCTCAGCGATCAGCTTCGCGGCGGTCAGATTGTTCCTCTGGGCGTCCTTCCCCTTCGACTCTCCCGTTCCTTCCTTGAGAATCAGGACGGGCTGCCCAGCAAGACTAGAAGCCACCTTATGATATCGCCGTCAGGTATACAACTTCTTGTTGTTATTAAGGATTTTCCGCCCCGACTTTTCTATCTCGCAGCCAAGACAAGAAGAGCTCTTCTTGACTAACTCTCTCCGCATTCTCTCCCCTAGTGAAGCCGCTCGGCGGCTGCAACGCTACGAATTCGTTAAATAATCCTCGCCCGATTTGCTCCTTGGGTGCAGACTCGCTGGAGCGACCCCTTTCAGCCTCCATCCTGGCGGAAGCCTACGGTACTTTCGTCCTGACTCTCCTGGGTCCGATGTCGATAACTGTCGTTAACAACCCGGGCCTCTTTCCGCTCGGCCCCTCCCTCGGTCTGGGTTTCATCGGGCTCGCTTTCGGACTTGCGCTGCTCATCGGAATTGCGAGCGTCGCTCAGGTCTCGGGCGCTCACTTCAACCCCGCGGCCACGATTGCGCTCGCCTATTCTGGCAGGTTTCCAAAGAATAGGGTCGCCCCCTATGTCGTTGCACAACTTGTCGGAGCCGGTCTGGCGGGGTTCGCTCAGCTCGCGATGGTGGGCGTCTCGGCGGGGAGCGCCTCGGACCTCGGGACGACGATGCCAAACTTCGCCCTCCCACTCCCCTTCTTCGCGGCCTTGCTCGGAGAGATCATCGGCACCTTCATACTTGTGATGACCATCATGGGCTCGACCGCTCAATCTTCCACTCTCCACTGGGGGTCGTCAGCCATAGGCCTCTCCTTAGCCCCCATCATCTGGGCTATCGGCGGCGTCTCCGGGGCCTCCCTCAACCCGGCGAGGACCTTCGGGCCATCTCTCGCTTCGCTTGTATTTGACGCGAATGTCTTCAACACCTACTGGGTCTATCTCGTGGGGCCGATCCTCGGAGGCCTTCTGGCGGCGGAGATATATAGACGGATGGAGGTGCGCTGACACCCATGGCAAAGATGGTCCAGTACAGGCTCTCTCGTGAGGAGGCGAGGCATCTTCTCGGGAGGATAGCCTCCCTGCTCTCCACCTCGGGGGGAAGAAGCGCGAGGGATGGCATCGTTAAGCTCCTCAACGCGAGTGTTTCGTCCTACTCGTGGGTCGGCATCTACCTGGTAGACGGAGGCGAGCTGCAGCTCGACGCATGGTCCGGGCCTGAAGCGACCCAGCACGTCCGCATCCCGATAGGCGAGGGGGTCTGCGGTTTCGCCGCGAAAGCGGGGCGGACCGAGATCGTCTCCGACGTGAGCAGGGATGCGCGATACCTCGAGTGCTTTCCGACAACGAAGTCCGAGATAGTCGTCCCAATAATGAGGGGAGGGAAAGTTCTCGGCGAGATCGACATCGACAGTGGCATCTTCGATGCCTTCTCCAGCCTCGACAGAGAGTTCCTGGAGGCGGTGGCCGCTATGCTGGCTCCTACGATTACCTCGCTCGGAATCCGCTAATTACCCAAAGGTAAATAGCCTCGACGTTGCGCGGAGATTCTGATCTGGTTGAAGCTCGAGATCAAGGACCTTCACGTGACGGTGGAAGGAAAGGAGATACTCAAGGGTGTGGAGCTCGCCGTCCAGCAGGGCGAGATACACGCACTCATGGGCCCCAACGGCTCGGGAAAGAGCACCCTCGCCTACACCCTCTTGGGCCACCCAAAGTACAAGGTCGTGAAGGGCGACATCACCCTCGACGGCGCGAGCATCCTCCGACTGACACCCGACAAGAGGGCGAGGATGGGCCTCTTCCTGGCTTTTCAGTATCCCGTCGCCGTGCAGGGGGTGAGCATGTTCTCCTTCCTACGGGCGGCCTACAACTCCTCTCACATGACTGACCCTAAGGAACCGCCGACAATCTTCGAGTTTAGAGAAACGGTGAGCGAGAAGCTGAAGCTGCTTCAGATGGATGAATCAATCCTAAATCGCTACCTGAACGAAGGCTTCTCCGGCGGCGAGAAGAAGAGGGCGGAGATACTGCAGATGGCCCTCATGGAGCCCAAGATCGCCGTCCTCGATGAAACCGACTCAGGGCTAGACATAGACGCGCTCAGGATAGTCGCTGAGGGTGTAAGCAAGGTTGCAGGGCCCTCCGTGGGCATCCTCCTCATCACCCACTACCAGAGAATCCTCAAGTACGTGAGACCCAACTTCGTCCACGTCCTCTACGAGGGGCGGGTTGTGGAATCCGGAGGCGAGGAGCTTTCCCGGACCCTCGAGGAGAAGGGGTACAGCTGGATCAAGGGGTACAGGGGAGAGGAGGAAAAGGAGGAGCAGGCCAAGGTAGCCGGCTGAAAAGAAAAGAAGCCTTTAATACGATGTAATAACCTATGTTATAATTACCGGTGAAACGAATGGCCACCAAAGTCGATATTGCGCCCGAAGATTACAAGGAGAAGTATGGTTTCAGCGACTCTACTGAGAGCTACGTGGTACGGGGAATAAGGGGACTTAACGAGGAGGTAATCAAGGAGATTTCCAGGCTCCACGACGAGCCCATATGGATGGAGCAGCTGAGGCTGAGGGCCCTGAAGCACTTCCTGGGGATGAAGGTCCCGAAATGGGCCCCCGAGCTCGGGAATATAGACTATCAGAGCTTCTACTACTATGCAAAGCCGACCGCGAAGACCTCGGACTCGTGGGACCAGGTTCCGGAGTACATCAAGAAGACCTACGATAAGCTCGGAGTCACTGAGGCCGAGCAGAAGTTCCTCTCAGGTGTCGGCGCGATATACGAATCTGAATCGGTCTACCACAGTATTCAGAAGGACCTCGAAAGGCAGGGAGTCGTCTTCAGCGACACAGTCACAGCCCTGAAGCAGTACCCTGACATAATGAAAAAGTACTTCGGCACCGTCGTTCCATACCAGGACAACTACATCGCCGCCCTCCAGACTGCGGTATGGAGCGCCGGAAGCTTCGTCTTGGTTCCGGAGGGGGTGAAGGTCGGGATGCCACTGCAGGCCTACTTCAGGATGAACGAGAGGAACATGGGGCAGTTCGAGAGGACCCTCATAATCGCGGAGCCTTACAGCGAAGTCAACTACATCGAAGGTTGCACGGCTCCCGTCTATTCAAGCCAGTCCCTCCACTCCGCGATCGTCGAGATGATAGCCAAGAAAGGCTCCCTGATCAAGTACACCACCCTCCAGAACTGGTCGAAGGATGTCTTCAACCTCGTGACCAAGCGTGCGCACGCTTACGAGGATGCGACAGTCTCATGGGTCGACTTCAACGGAGGCTCAAGGCTGACTCGGAAGTATCCATCAGTCTACCTTCTCGGGCCTCGCGCCAAGGCAGACATCATCTCAGTCGCCTATGCGGGGAGCGACCAGGTTCAGGACACGGGGGGGAAGGCTGTGCATCTCGCTCCGGACACGACCTCGAAGATCATCTCGCGCTCAGTCTCGAAGGATGGTGGGCACACCGCGTACAGGGGCCTCCTACACATCGCGAAGGGGGCGAGGAACGCGAAGTCGACGGTCCGCTGCGACGCGCTGCTCATAGACGACAGGAGCACGACAGCGACATACCCGTACATGGAGATACAGGAGGACGATGCGACCGTTACCCACGAAGCCTCAGTGGGGAAGGTCGGGGAGGAGCTGCTCTTCTACCTGATGTCGAGGGGTCTCTCGGAGGGCGACGCGCTCAGCATGGTCGTAAACGGGTTCCTGGAACCCTTCGCGAAAGAGCTGCCCATGACTTACGCCGTCGAGCTGAACAGGCTGATGGCGCTCGAGATGACAAACGCGGTAGGATAGCAGACCGCATAACTTCTGCGTCTGACTCGTGGGAGTAGCAGGGATGGCTCAGCAGGTCGTAGGCGCGTTCACAGAAGAGGCCGTGAAGTCTCTTTCAAAGTCGTTGCGAGAGCCTGACTGGCTGACGAAGTTCAGACTCGACGCCTATCGGGCCTTCGTCTCGCTTCCTCTCGAGACTTCCAGCCTCTACACCAAGTACTCGTACCTCTCCGCCTTCGAGGCGGCGCAGTTTCCTTTCATCCCCGCAAAGCGGAGCATCGACTTCCGCTCCTTCTTTCAAGACTATCTCACGGGAAAGGAGAGGAACATCCTCTTACAGGGCAACGAAACCGAGATTCACAGCGAGCTCGACGAGAAGCTCTCCTCCCAAGGAGTTCAGCTCATGAGCCTTCACGAGGCGCTCCAGGAGGACGAGAGTCTCCTGAGGCAGCTCTTCTCCCACAAGCTCGTCGGCTCGAACGAGAAGTACGCGGCTTTCACAAACGCGTTCTTCAACTCGGGCACCTTCGTCCGAATCCCGAAAGGTGTGGTCGTCGCGGAGCCCCTGAGAAAGATGCTCCTGACGAGCGAACCGGAGAACAGCGTAGTCGAGCAGACGATCGTGTACGCGGAGGAGGGGACGAAGGCTCTCTTCTCCGAGGAGCTCTACTCGAGGGAGAACTCGAGACCCTCTCTCATTGCTTCGGTCGTCGAGATACACGCGAAGAGCGGGTCTAGCGTCGACTTCAGCTCTACCCAGCTCCTCGATGAGAACGCGGTCTTCGTGACGAACAAGGATGCCGCTGCGGCGGAGGACGCACGGGTTTCCGTCAGCTCCCTCTTCCTCGGGTCCGCGATAACACGCTCCCGAATGAACTTTCAGATGAACGGGCGGGGCTCCGTCGCCGAGGGGTTCGAGATCTTCTTCACCGGAGGGAAGCAGAGGTTCGACTTAGAGTCGAACCTCCTTCACAACGCTCAGGATTCGACCGGTTCCACGCAGGCAAGAGGGGCGCTCAAGGACGAATCACAGTCCATATTCAAGGGGATGATCAAGATCGTCAACGCGGCGAAGAACTCGAGGGCATACCTGGCTCATCACGCGATGATCCTAGACAGGAGGGCGAAGTCCGACGGCGTGCCATCTCTCGAAATTGCGACAAACGAGGTGAGGGCGACCCACTCCGCCTCGGTGGCGCAGCTGGACGAGGAGCAGGTCTTCTACCTGATGGCGAGAGGGCTGACCGAATCCGAAGCGAAGAAGATGCTCGTCCTCGGTTTCTTCGAGCCCGTCCTCTCCCGAATACCCATCGAGCAGACGCGAGAAGGAGCCCGGTTCATCATAGAGGGAAAGTGGGACGGGGAGAAGCGTCGCCTCCTCGATAGAGAGACACTCCTCTCGCTTACGGGAGAGACCGTCTCCGAAGTGAAACAACAACAGGCCGAGGACATCTTCGAGAGGCATTACAAGTACAGGAAGTGAGGATTAGGGTGGGCCAATTTATCAGGGCTCTTAGCCTATCCCAACTACCTCCCGGCTCCATGAGCGCTGTGGACTTGGCCGGGAGGCGCATCATGGTAGCCAACATCGGGGGGGAGGTCTATGCGGTCAGCGGGGTTTGCACGCATGAGGAGACAGACCTCGGAATAGGCTTCATGGTCGAGGAGAGGGTCGTCTGCCCCCTCCATCTCTCCCAGTTCGACCTCCGAACCGGTGAAGTCCTCAACCCCCCCGCGACCGTGCCTCTGACCAAGTTCAACGTTAAAATAGATGGAGGCAGCATTTTCGTAGAGGTTTAGCGTCTTGCTCAAGTCGCAGGTTCTAGAGCTCGAGAGGATAAGGGAGGACTTTCCGATTCTCAAGCGCAAGGTAAAGGGAAAGCGGCTCGTCTATCTGGACAACGCCGCGACAACCCAGAAGCCCAGGAAGGTGATCGATGCCCTTGTCGATTATTACGAGAGGTACAACGCGAACGCCCATCGCTCCCTCCACACTCTCGGCATCGAGGCGACGGAGGAGTTCGAGAGGTCGAGGAGAGGCGCGGCCGAGTTCATACACGCCTCCCCCAGGGAGATAGTCTTCACTCGCGGCACCACGGAATCCATCAACCTCGTGAGATTCGCTTGGGCTGAGGAGCACGTCAAGAAGGGTGACACGATACTTCTCACTCTGATGGAACATCACAGCAACATAGTGCCGTGGCAGCTCGCTGCCAGACGCAAAGGTGCCGTCCTGAAGTTCATCGAGCTCGACTCTCAGGGCAGGCTAAAGTTGGACGAGATCGAGGAGGAGATTGAGCGGTCACCCAGGATAGTCGCGGTGACCCAGTGTAGCAACGTTCTGGGTACGATAAACGACGTGGCCCGGATTTGTCGCCGGGCCGGAAAGGCGGGAGCACTATCCGTGGTTGACGCTGCCCAGTCTGTCCCCCATATGCCAGTGAGCGTAGACGAGATGGGTTGCGACTTCCTTGCCTTCTCCGGGCACAAGATGTTGGGGCCGACTGGGATCGGAGTCCTCTACGGACGGAGAGCGCTGCTAGAGGAGATGCCCCCGTTCCAGGGAGGGGGGGAGATGATAAGGGAGGTGCACCTCGACGGTGCGAAGTGGAACGACGTACCGTACAAGTTCGAGGCGGGGACCGCAGACATCGCTGGAGCCATCGGTCTTCAGGCGGCAATCGAGTACCTCTCAGAGATCGGGATGGATAAGGTTAGGCGCCATGATGTCGAGCTCTTGAAGTATGCAATCGATGTGCTGAAGGGCGTCAAGGGGCTCCAGCTCTACGGGCCGGATAGGGCGGAGGAGAGGAGCGGCGTGGTCTCCTTCAACCTCGCCGATGTCCATCCCCACGACCTGGCCACCATACTGGACGGAGAGGGTGTGGAGATCAGGTCCGGTCACCACTGCGCCCAGCCGCTGATGGAGTGGCTCCGGGTCTCGGCGACGAGCAGGGCCAGCTTCCACGTCTACAACTCCTACGACGACATCGATGCCCTCAAGGCCGGGCTCGAGAAGGCCAGGGAGGTCTTCGGGTTATGAGCGCTGAGATCTACAAGGAGATAATTCTGGATTACTATCGCCACCCGAGAAACTACGGCAAGCTTGAGAATTACGACATCTCGGCCCGAGACACCAACCCGCTGTGTGGCGACGAAGTCGAAATGCGGATCAAGGTCTCGGACGGGGGGAAGATCGGGGAGATTAAGTTCCAGGGGAGGGGGTGCGCGATAAGCCAAGCCTCAGCCTCGATGCTCACCGAGTTCGCGAAGGAGAAGCCGCTCGAGTGGGTGAAGGGGCTCTCAAAAGAAGACGTGCTGAAGCTGCTGGGAAACCCCGACCTCGGTCCTGCTAGGATAAAATGCGCACTCCTAGGAATGAAGGTGATCAAGACCGGCGTCTATCAATACCTGGGGGCAAAGCTCGAGGACCCTTCCGACGGCGAGTAACAGAATCACAGGGAGGAGATGACCTCCAGGGCGAAGACGATGATCAGGGCAAGCGCCACCATCGAGGCTGCCGTGACGCCCCTCCTGTAGTGAGAGAGACCAAATCCATAGAGAACGAATCGGATTCTGTGCATCGCGTGCCACGCCGCACCCACCAGGAGGAGGAAGAGGTACAACTTCGAGAGAACCGGGAGGGTAGCCAGCGGCCCATTGGGGATCGGCTGCTGGAGGAGAAGTGTCACGACTATGTTCGCGGGCAGAAGGAATGCCGCGATAATCCCGCCTATCGAGAAGATGCCCCAGTCGAGGGCTTCAAAGAGGGTTTGTTTCGACTTCATCTCTTTCACCGCGCGGAGAGAATCTGAACCCCGTAGACGAGGGAAGCGATCAATAGGGACGCAACCACCAACCCTCCCAGGTTCGCGATTAGCGCTAGCTTCCCGCTCAGGACAACCTTACCTATCTTCATCGGCTGAATCCTTGGGAGGAGGAGGAACCAGGTGACGGAGTGGTAGAGACTGAACGCTAACAGGGTAATGCTCAGCCCTACGAATGGAACAGTCGCGAACTGACTCACGAGGCCCCTCCCTCCGCTCTCGAGCTGGGCCAGGATCAAAAGATAGAGCAGCACATACGAAAGAATGAAGACCGAGGAGAGTTCCCTCAGGAATATGGCGATGTACTTCCGCCTCCTAAGCCACCAGTAACTGCTCGGCTCCTTCACGCGAATCACTTCCCCCTCCTCATGATTGACTTCAAGCTCGTCAGCGCAGCGTCGATCTTGATCCTCTGAAGCGCAAGGGCCGGGTCGACGTTCTTCGGGCAGACGATGGAGCACTCCCCCACGAAAGTGCAGTCGAAGGCTCCCGCTCCTCCGGTCAAGAGGTCGAGCCTTTCGGTTGCACCCTCGTCCCTCGAGTCGAGGTTGTACCTATACCCGAGAGCGGCCGCCGCAGGCCCGATGAACTCCTTGTCCGCGGCGAAGACCGGACACGCCGCATAACAGAGCATGCAGTTGATGCAGGCACTGAACTGGTCATACTTCTCAAGCTCCTCGGGCTTCTGCGGGTACTCTCCCTCCTCGAGTGCTCTCTCCCTCTCCCTGATTATCCACGGCTCAACCCTCCCGAGCTTCTCCATGAAGTCGCCGATGTCAACGACGAGGTCCTTCTGAACTGGAAAGTTGTGAAGCGGCTCGATAACGACCTTCTCCCCCGTCTCTGGGATTGGAGCCGCGCATGTCAGCCTCGGGGTGCCGTCAACCAGCGCCCCGCAACTCCCGCAGACTCCCATCCTACACGACCATCTGAAGGCGAGAGACCCGTCAAGCCAGTCACTCGCGTAGTTGAGTGCATCCAAGACGAACATCTTCGGATGGTACTTTACTTCGTACTCCTGGTAGAAGCTCTCGGGTGTCTGTCCCGGGAGGTACCTCTTGACCCTTATCCGGACCTTCTCCGGAACGGCACCGTCAGTACTTTCTTTCAGTGGGCTGCCACCTCGTCACGTTCACCGCTAGCTTCTCCCCCCTCGGTCCCTGGGGTGTGTGGTATGAGAGTTGGTGCAGAAGAAAAGATTTGTCGTCCCTCTTGGGAAAGTCGGTTCTAAAGTGTGCTCCCCTCGACTCCTGACGCATAAGGGCAGAGTAGGCTACCGATTCGGCGACATCGAGCATGAAGTCTAGCTCGAATGCGTGAACCATCTCCATATTGAATGTTCTCCCTCTGTCGTCGACCTTCGCCGAGGGGAGTCGCCCCTTCAGTTCACGTATTTCCCTGAGCGCCTCTCTGAGTCCCTTTTCTTCGCGGAAGATTCCGACCTTCGTCTCCATGAGAGACTGGAGGCCTTCCCTCATCTCGGCGAGCCTCTCCTGACCCCCCTCCTTCTTCAGGAGTCCGTTCATCTTCTCCTCCGCCAAGGAGACGTACTGCATTGAGGAGACCGACCGGTCGCCGCCCGGATTGTGGCCTCTCTCTCTTCTCGAGAGGGCGAAGCTCGCGGCGTCAAGCCCAGCCCTCCTCCCGAAGACTAAGCACTCCGATAGCGAGTTCGACCCCAGTCTGTTCGCCCCGTTTATGGTGACGCAGGCCGCCTCTCCGCAAGAGTAGAGACCCGGGAGGGGTGTCCTGCCGTTGACGTCGGTGTGAATCCCTCCCATCGTGTAGTGCTGGGCCGGACGGACGGGTATCGGCTCCTTCACCGGGTCTATCTTTGCGTAGTTCAAGGCCAACTCTCTTACGAACGGTAGCTTGCTGTCGATTACTTTTTCACCCAGGTGACGTAGGTCCAACAGCAGGTACGCCCCGAAGGGACCCTCAAACCCCCTTCCCTCCCTAATCTCCTGTACGAGAGCACGGGAGAGGATATCCCTCGGACCCAGCTCCATCTTCTCGGGTGTATACCTGCTCAGAAACCTCTCTCCATCTTTGTTCTTGAGGTAACCGCCCTCACCCCTTGAGGCCTCCGTTATCAGGATGCCAGTCCCGGGAAGAGCGGTAGGATGGAACTGGATGAACTCCATGTCCTTCAGCGGCACTCCCGCTCGGTACGCGATCGCCATCCCGTCCCCTGTCTTTATCACCCCGTTGGTCGTAAACTGGTATATCCTCCCCGCTCCCCCCGTTGCGACGATGACAGCGGAGGCGGAGACGAAGGCGAGTTCGCTCGTCCTCAGGTCCAGGGCCACAAGCCCCTTGACCGCCCCACCCTCGACGGCGAGTGACAAGACAAACCACTCGTCGTACCTGACGATGCTCGGGTACTTCAGCGAGTGCTGGAGGAGGGTGTGAAGAAGATGGAATCCTGTCTTGTCGGCGGCGAAGAGGGTTCTCTTCACACTCATGCCTCCGAAGGCCCTCGCCGCCAACTTGCCGTCCTCCTCCCTGCTCCACGGGCAGCCCCAGTGCTCTAGTTGAATCACCTCCGACGGGGCTTCTCTCACGAAGAGCTCGACGGCGTCTTGGTCGGCAAGATAATCACTCCCCTTGATTGTGTCAAGGGCGTGGAGGTCCGTGGAGTCGTAATCCTTGAGCACGGCCGCGGTCCCTCCCTCGGCTGAGACCGTATGACTTCTCATCGGGTAAACCTTCGACAAAAGTCCGATACTGAGCTTGTCACTGAAGGTCGCGGCTGCTATCGCGGCCCTAAGCCCGGCGGCACCCGCACCTACTATTGCGATGTCATGCGAGAACTTCTCTACCATGCGCCTTCCGACTTCTGAAGAGGGGGTGACGCCTGACCCGCGTTTTACGTCTTTCTGATTCAGACCCCGGAGCTGGGTGACCGCAACGTCGTCATCTTCGACCGAAGAATCGAAATCGCTTCACAAAGTATTTAACACGTCCAAATATCGCAGAGGAGCCACGAGTGGGCATAGTTGCCGGAGTTTGCTTACAGCTTCCAGGGTTTCGACCCAGCGGTGCATGTCAGGGCCAGCGGGCGCGAGGTTAACGTCTCCCCGAAGGCGGCAAGAGAGGTCGCGTTAGCGATCAGAGGAAAGCCCCTCCCCGAGGCAATCGAACTCCTCGAATCGGTCGAAACCCTCAAGATGCCCATCGCATTTCGGAGGCACAAGCTGAAGGTTGGGCATCGAAGCGAGCTTGCTGGTTTCCCCTCCGGTTCCTACCCTGTCAAGACGGCCCGCGCTTTTGTCGATGTCCTGAAGAATCTTCAGAGTATTTGTGAATTCAAGGGGCTGGACCCCGAACGCGTCAGGATCATACATTCATCGGCTTATGCTGGCCGCTCCATCAAGGACTATACACCGAGGGCGATGGGCAGGAGCAGCCCGAACTTTCACACCCTCGTCCATATCGAACTAGTCGGAAAGGAAGTATAACCGCCATGTCCGCCCAAGAAAGGAGCGCCGTCAAGGGTTTACTGCAGATGAGCAGAAGCTACGTGCAGATCGACGAGTTCCTGGAGAAGGCGCTCAAGGAGGCAGGATACGGCGGCCTCGAGATACAGAAGACTCCCATAGGAACGACCCTGAAAGTCTCTGTCGCAAGACCAGGGCTCGCGATCGGGCGGAGGGGGACGGGCATCAAGGATCTCACCGAGCAGGTCGCGGCGAACTTCCGTTTCCAGAATCCACAGATTGCCGTCTCCGAGGTGAAGACCCCGGAGCTGAACGCGAAGATTATGGCAGCGAGGATCGCTCAAATCGTCTCGAGGGGGACCGCCTTCCGTCGGGCCGCCAACTGGACTCTGAACACGATCATGAACGCGGGGGCGATGGGGGTCGAGATCTCAATCGCGGGGAAACTTAGGTCAGACAGGTCACACAGCGAGACGTACCGGGCGGGCATCGTGCCCAAGAGCGGCGAAACCGCGACAAAGATTGTCAGGGAGGCAACGACAGACGTTCTGTTGAAACTCGGACTTTACGGAATCAAGGTGAAGATCGCCCTGAAGAATGCGGTAGAGCCCGACGTCGAGATAAAGGAGGACATGAAGGAGGTAAAGGTGGAGGAGAATGCCGAACCTGAAGGCGAAGTTGCTGAAAGAGCAAGAGCCAGATAAGCTCAGAGAGACGCTCTACGACCTCAGGGCGGAGCTCTCCAAGCTTCGGAGCACAGCGGCTCGCGGGCTCAACAAGAAGGACACTGGGAAGATAAGGAAGGTACGGAGAGACATCGCTAGAGTCCTAACGACGATGACTGGGAGGGGAGTGGGGGAGTGAGTCTCATCGGAAGAAGGGTGAAGATTCTCGTTGCGACCGACCCGAATCAGGTCGGGCTCTCGGGCGAGTTGGTTCTCGAAAGGTCGAAGACACTCCTGCTCGAATCCCATGGGCGAAGGCTCACGATTCAGAAGCTGGGGACTGTGATCGAGCTCGCGGGAACGGGAAGAGGGGAGGTCATCAGGGGCGACGATATTCTCGGCAGGGTCGAGGAGAGGATCGCGAGGGATGCCTCATGAGCTCTGCGGGGCTCGAGATAGCCGCGCCAGCACAAAAGTGCGATGACGTTCGCTGTCCATTTCACGGTCACGTCAAGGTACGTGGGAGGCTTCTCACGGGAAGGGTAGTCTCGACGGCGGGGAAATCCTTCGTCGTGATTCAGATGGAGTATCTTCACAAGGTAAGGAAGTTCGGCAGGTCGGAGAGGAGGAAGAGCAGGCTGACAGCCCACCTCCCGGGCTGCATAGAGACGCATGAGGGCGAGATGGCGACGATTGCCGAGTGCCGCCCCTTGTCGAAAACCATCTCATTCGTTGTCGTCCAATCGAGGAGGTCTGCCTAGAGATGTCGACCAAGTCCCGCGCAGTCTCCGCGAAGGGTGTTGAGGAGTACAAGACATACATCACTCGAGCGATACCCCTCAGTGCAGTCATCAACTGCGCCGACAACACGGGAGCGAAGACGCTGAGGATTGTCCAGGTGACGCGGGCGAAGAGCAGGCTGAAGAGGGTCCCGGCCGCATCGGTGGGCGACCACGTCGTGTGCGTCGTGAAGCGCGGCCCCCCTGACCTTCGCAAGCAGACCTTTGGTGCCGTGATAGTCAGGCAGAAGTATCCGGTGCGCAGAGTCAGTGGACTCCGGATATCATTCGAAGACAACGCGGCGGTCATCGTGACGCCGGAGGGCGAGCTGAAGGGGACGGACATCAAGGGACCAGTCGCGAGTGAGGCGGCCGAAAGATGGCCGAGGATTGCCAATCTCGCCTCCATCATCATCTGAGGAAGGATGGATATTGAAGTTCGGTTCTCCCCTCTCGGAAGACCTCCGGGCGAAGTTTAAGAGAAGAAGTGTGCGGCCGACAGTCGGAGATTCGGTCAGGATTGTCAGGGGAGAGTTCCGCAACATCGAGGGGAAGGTAACAAAGGTTCTTCCGAAGAAGGGGAAGGTCAACGTCGAGGGTGTCACCCGAGAAAAGATCAAGGGGGGGACTGCGCCTGCCCCGATCGACGCCTCGAAGGTCGTTGTCACCGCCTTCAACCTCGAAGACAAGTTGAGGAAGAGGAAGCTGGAGGGTCAGTAAGATGGCAAAGAAGGGAGGAAGGAACAGGATGAAGCGGCTCTCGGCTCCGAAGCTCTGGGACCTCGAGCGCAAGAAGAAGCGCTTCACGTTCAAACCGACGCCGGGTCCCCACTCGATAGCGAAGTCCTACCCGCTCGGGGTCATCCTCCGCGACCTTGTGGGTTTGGTGAAGACCGCGGGGGAGCTCAGGTATGTCGTGAACGCCGGGAAGGTCTTGGTCGACGGAAGGGTCAGGCGAACGCCCTCCTTCCCCGTCGGGCTCTTCGATGTCGTTACCATTCCGTCCGAGAACCTCTCCCTTCGGCTGGTCCCCTCCCCGAGGGGTCTGATCCCCTCCAAGATTGCGAAGGAGGAGGCGGAGAAGAAACTCTGTGCTGTCAGCTCGAAGGTAATCGTGAGAGGAGGGCGCCTCAGGTACGGTTTCCACGACGGGAGGTCGATGGCCGGCGAGGGGCTGGACCTGAAGCCGGGCGATGCCGTCTTGATGCAACTCCCGGATCAGAGGGTCCTCTCCGAAGTGAGGCTGGCCAAGGAGTCGCTGGCCCTCGTCGTCTCAGGGGAGAGGGCGGGGGAGGTGGGAAGGGTCCTGGAGGTGAAGAAGGGGACGATCACCAGGGAGAGGATGGTGAAGATCTCCCTTCCGGGCGGGGAGGCCGAGATACCTTCGCGGCTTGTCTTTCCGGTCGGCATCGATAAGCCCGCGATAACGGTGAGCATCTCAAGATGATGTCCAAGACAGTCCAGGAGACGAGCATGAGGTCGGTCAGGGTGGGGAAGGTCGTCTTGAACATAGGCGTCGGGAAGTCCGGGGAGGCCATCGAGAGGGCGAAGAAGGTTCTCGAGCTGCTGACGGGGCAGAAGCCCAGCCAGCGGAGGGCGAAAAAGAGCATCCGTGAATTCGGCGTCCACAAGGGTGAGCCGATCGGAGTCATCGTCACGCTAAGGGGAGAGCGGACGAAGGAGCTCATCAGCCGGTTGCTGGTCGCGAGGGAGAACAAAATCCCTCAATCCTCCTTCGACGAGCGCGGGAGCGTCTCCTTCGGCATTAAAGAGCACATAGAGATTCCGGGAACGAAGTACGACCCGGCGCTGGGGATACTCGGGATAAACGTCTCTGTTCTCCTTGAGCGCCCGGGCTACAGGGTGGCCAGGAGGCTTAGGAGGTCCTCGCGGGTGGGGAAGGAGCATGTCATAAAGCGGGACGAGGCGATCTCCTACTTCCAATCGCACTTCGGCGCTGTCGTGGTGATGGTGGAGTGAAAGAGAGGCACCCTAAGAAGAGAGGTTACGGCAAGTCGACCCACTACTGCAAGAGGTGCGGGCAGTACGGCGCGGTCATCAGGTCATACGACCTCTTGCTCTGCAGGCAGTGTTTCAGGGAGGTTGCGGGGAAGCTTGGATTCAAGAAGTACGATTAGGAGAGATCTGTAAGGATGCCCGCGATAAAGGTGCTTGCGAACCTCTTCGCGAGCCTTCAGAACTCGGAGATGAGGCACAAGAAGGAATGCATCGTCATTCCCGCCTCAAGCCTCGCGGGGGAGGTCCTCACGGTTCTTCAGAAGAGAAGGTACATCGGGGAGTTCGAGCTGATCAGAGACGGGGTCGGCGGCAAGCTCAAGATACAGCTTCTCGGCAGAATAAACAGGTGCGCGGTCATTTCGCCGAGGTTCCCCGTCAAGAAGCGCGCTCTGGTAGCTTGGGAGCACAGGTTCCTCCCGGCGGTCGGGGTGGGAATCCTGATCGTTTCAACGCCCGCGGGGGTGATGGAGCACACGGAAGCCCAGGAGAAGGGACTGGGCGGGAGACTCTTGGGCTATGTCTACTGAACTCGCGGCCCAGAGTATCAAGCTTCCCGAAGGCGTAACCGCCTCCCTGGAGGGGAGGTCCTTCGCCGTCAAAGGAAAATTGGGGACGATAAGGAAAGACTTCGCAAGGATCAACGTCGAGATTCAAGTAGAAGGAGGGAGCGTCCTGATTAGGCCCTTCTCCGCAAGAAAGAAGGACTCCACCGTCTCGAACACGGTCCACTCCATCGTCAGGAACATGGTCAAGGGTGTCACTCACGGATACACCTACCGACTGAAGGTCGTCTACGCTCACTTCCCCATCTCCGTGAAGACGAAGGGGGACGCTGTGGTCGTCGAGAACTTCGTGGGCGAGCGGTCTCCGAGGGTTTCGCGGATCATCGGCGACTGCAAGGTGACGACGGAGGGCGACGACGTCGTCGTGAAGGGCGTCTCCCTCGAGGACGTTGGTCAGACCTCAGCCAACTTGGAGCTTGCGACGAAGATCAAGCGGAAGGACCAGAGGATCTTCCTCGACGGTATCTACATATACCAAAAAGGGGAGGGCTGGTGAAAGTTAGATAGATGCCCAGGAAGAAGAGCGACCCCTCGGATGCTGTGAAGCTCAAGAAGCTCGTCGAAATCAGGAGCGAGTTTGCCAAACGAAGGCCAGCGTTTGTGCGTCCGGAGAGCTGGAGGTACGACAGGCTCAGCCCAGAATGGAGAAAACCGAAGGGGCTCGACAACAAGGTAAGGAAGAGCAAGAAGGGCTGGCCCCGCCGCGCGAAGGTTGGCTACAGGGGTCCCCTCGTCTCGAGGTATCTCCACCCGAGCGGGCACTACGAAGTGATGGTCCACAACCAGGCCGAGCTCGAATCAGTCGTGCCCGGGAGGGACGTCGCGCGCATGGGTGCAACCGTGGGGGCGAGGAAGAGAGCGCTCATCCTGAGGAGGGCGAAGGAGCTCGGAGTCAGGGTCGTCAACCCGACCGGGTTGAGGATAGTCGTTGAATCTAAGAAGTAAGAGAAGGCTCGCGGCCGATGTACTCGGCGTCGGGGAGGACAGGATCATCTTCGACGACGAATACTCGGACCTGATACAAGACGCCATCACTCGGAGCACAATCAGAGGGCTGGTCGGGTTCGGCGCGATCACCGTCGCCCCGGAGAGGGGGGTTTCTCGGGGTCGCTACAGGCAGAGGAGTGAGAAGCTGAAGAGAGGAAGGGGTTCGGGCTCGCTCAAGGGGAGCAAGACCGCGAGGGTTTCGAGGAAGGAGAGGTGGGTCAGCAAAGTCCGCTCGTTGCGAAGAAGGCTGAAGGTGGCCCGCGCGAGGGGGGAGATTTCGAAGGCCTCGTACTGGAGCCTCTACAAGCAGGTGAAGGGAGGACAAGTCAGGGGGGTCAAGCACCTCCTCGAGCTGATGAAGGAGGCGAAGCGGTAGACGAATCATCGCCACGTCCAGATTCAGCGAAGGAGGAGGATGGGACTCACAGACTACAGGGCCAGAAAGAGAGCCGTGGCATCTCACCGAATCCTTCTCGTGGTCCGTTTCTCGGGGAAGAATGTCTCTGCGCAGTTCGTCAGGCCTGATGTGAAGGGTGACGGAGTCTTGTCATCTGTTCATTCGCACTCCCTTCGGAAGCTGAAGTGGAAAGGCTCTCTGAAGTCTTTACCGGCGTGTTATCTCCTCGGCCTCCTCGCCGGGAAGAAGGCGGTGGAGAAGGGAGTCAAAGATGCGGTCCTCTACAACGGACTCAACCCATTCATCAAGGGTTCAAGGATCGCGGCATTCGTGAAGGGTGCGAGGGACGGTGGCGTGCAGATTCCG
>Ga0209761_1000982_pt1 | contig 18181 bp, 15 predicted proteins | sample GraSoi013_1_40cm_4_FD_185818 | JGI IMG/M metagenome (GOLD analysis project Ga0209761, IMG submission 185818) | Grasslands soil microbial communities from the Angelo Coastal Reserve, California, USA - Sample 09_25_2013_1_40cm (SPAdes) (version 2) | ecosystem: Environmental > Terrestrial > Soil >...
GTTCTCCGCTGTGCGTGGCCGCGATGACAGATAACTTTCATAACTTCGAGGTGAACCAGTTGCCCGGCGGGCTGCGGCGATGGGGCCCGGTAGTTCCGCGTGGACGAGAAGCACGCTGTGATTCCCGGCAATCACCGGCAACACCTCCCTCAAATCTGGTTCAGTGACCTCAGGAAACTCGTCCACTCCCGATGGGGCCAAAAAGCACTTGAATCCGAAAACGCCGTCCGCGATGAGCGGCTCGATCTGATCGCCGTTACCCGGCACGACGCCGCCCCAAAAGCCGGCATCGACCCAACACTGATGCCTTGCTGCCTCTAGTTTGGCCTGCAGCCCGTCCGCTGTAGTCGTCGGCGGATTACTGTTCAGCGGCATGTCGATCACCGTCGTGACGCCACCGGCCGCCGCCGCTCGCGTACCAAAGTGGAAGCCTTCCCATTCCGTTCGTCCGGGTTCATTCAGATGAACGTGCGTATCCACAAGGCCCGGCATCACGACGTCATCACCGGCATCCACGAGTTCGATGCCGGCAGGCGCCGAATCGAATTTATCGATCGCCATAATCACCCCGTCCTGGATGTGGATGGAAGCCGGCCCGGATGAGCCGGGCCGGATGACATGTTTTCCTCGAACGACGAGAGTCCTGCTCATAACACTAGTCGTCGGGACCGAAGGCGAGCAGGACATTTCCAGGCATTCCGCCGAACCGCGGATAGCCGGAGTTGACGAAAACCATGCCATCGACGACGACGGGGCCGGCGCCGTCGAGGGAACCGCCGTTGGCCTGGACTCCGTTGACGGTGGTATAGGTGCGGACGCTATCGAAATCCCAGAGGACCTCGCCATCTTCGGTTGCAAATGCACGAATGTGGCCGTTGAGGGATCCCGAGAAAACCACGCCCGGCAGCGCCGTAACGGCGCCGGGCTGGGCTGGACTGCAACCGGGCCGCGGGGGATCACACGGCTGTCCCGGCACGAACCAGGCTTTCGTCCCGTCGTTCAGGTATAGCGCCGTCAGGCCACCACCCTTGACCGGATCGAGCGTGGCATTGCCGATCGGCGCCGGACCAGCGACGTTGCCGAGCCGAACCGCATCGGAGACGGCGGCGTACACCTTTTGTCCATCGCTCGCCATTCCCCACTGTACTCCGCCGTTTGCGCTACCCTGCCCGACGCGCGTTTGCCAAATGACTTTGCCCTTTTGATTCGGATCGAGAGCATAGACGACGCCCGACTTCTGACCCGCAACGAGCAATTCCCGTCCTGTTGAGGTTTGCACGAGCATCACGGAAGAACCGAAATCGTGATCAGGTCCACTATCCGGAGGGCAGTTCGAACCCTTGGTTCCGCAGGACGAATTGTAAACATCGTTCGGAGTTGTCTGTTGAGACCAGACGATGCGCCCGGATTTCAGATCGAGCCCAACGACGGCATCGCTCGTCGCCGTCGCCGGGGAAGAATAATTGTCGCCCGTGGTGACGTATAAAAGTCCGCGCTTCTTATCGATGGTCGGTTTCGACCAAATCCCGGCGCCGGACGGGCCGTAGCGTTCCGTTCCGATGCTCGTGACTCCGGTCTTTCGAGGTGTTCCCACCATATATCTCTTCCAAACGGCCGAACCGTCGCGGATCCGGAGGGCCGTGACGCTGCCTCGAAACGTGCAACACGCATATTGTGGATCGAGCGCGCGAGTCTCTTCCCAAGAAGCGGCCGGTACGAACACCACGCCCTCTTCGGCGGCCGCGGCAGCCGTCAGGCGAGTGGCTTCGTGCGCTTCCACACGGCGCTTCCAACGGAGCTTGCCTGAACGCGCATCCAGTGAGTAAAACCATCCAATCTGATCTCCGACCAGCAGTGTTGCATCTGAGGAAGCCGGTGCCGTCGGCACAAGAACGGGCGCGGCGCGCACGGGTCCATTCGCTTGGAAAGTCCAGTACAAGCAGCCGGTCTTCGCGTCAATCGCTTCGATAATGCCGCCGGCACTACCGACGAACAGCGTTCCGTTCCAAACCGCCGGCGCCGCGAACGCCGTCACGTCTCCAGGAAAACCCAGAGCCCATTTCAGCTTCAGCTTTCGGATCTCGTCGGGCATCAGGCCCGCGGCTTCAGCGGCTTGGTACCTGGTGTTGGATGTTGACGGGCTCCAGCCGTTCCAACTTGCATCCGTACGATGGCTCAATATTGGCCGGTCAGCCGGACACACCGCGCTCGCCGGAATCGCAGTGTCGTCAACTCGTGTTCCAAGGAAATTCGCGACAGCCTCTCTCTCTTCTCTCCGCATCGGATAGGCGATGCTCATCATGAGTCCGAAATCCAACGTCTGCAGTATGCGAGTCGCGGACATTTTCTGAAGCGCTTCGCGCGATGGAATTCGGGCGCTGAGCTGGTCGTGGCACCCAGCGCATCGCGATTTATAGACTTCGTCTCCCGAGGTGGCGGCTTCCAGCGTGGATCCGGCAAGGAAGAACGTCAGTAAGAACAGCGTTTGGCGCGCCATGGCCGCGAGTATACAACTTGTCATCGCGCTCGCGAAAATGTGGATCTCATGATCGGTCGCGGGTTGCTATTCTCCCCCTTGTGAGGGGGAGACGCGAGCGAAGCGAGCGAGGGGGTCGCTCAGAGATACTTCTTTAATCTTGGGCTCCTTATGTCCCCGTGGTTTAAAGGAGACTGGGAGCGCCAAGAATGTGAGCATAAATTTCGGCATCTTAAGCCCCTTTCGGCTGAAAATTTCTTTTTCAAGGCTTCAGACCTTCGTCGGTCTCGCCGCAGGTGTCTTGTCAATTGCAGGCGCTCTCGCTGCGTTCCTCCGACCTGCTCCCGATAAGGGCGTACTCATGGCGATTGTGCAAGACGCCCAGACAGAGAGAGCTGTGTCGGATGCGACGATCGAAATCCTCACTCCGCGGGATGCACTCGTTAAGACTCTGACGCCGGACTGGTCCGGCAAGGCGCGCTGCACGCTGGATGAGGGTCGCTATCGTCTGCGGGTGAGCCATCCTCGCTACCGCGCAGAGGTTCGCGAGGTGCAATTGATCTCGAGAGAGAACACCGAGGTTCGCGTACAACTGCGTGCGGGCGACCCTTTGGGTCGCTCCATACGGCGGCTGTTTCACCACTAGCAGCGACGCGGCGATCTAGTTCTGACGTTCGAACTTGTAGTCACCAGAGATATGACCCTCGAGAACGTGGGTCGCCATGCCACGGTCGTCCCGGATGAACTGATAGCTCAGTCCGGTACCGGAAAAGTTGGTCTCTGACTGCGGAACGATAGGCTGTTTCGGCCCTCCGTTCACGGAGACGAGCAGCTTACCGTCAGAGAGAGTGACCTCGACCGTGCGGGGGTTTCGAAGGTAAATCCCCTTGTAGACGCCGGCATATTTCGCGAGGACTTCGGGAGCCACCTTCACCGCGGTTTTCTGAGCGTCCGTGGTCCGGCCGATCCAGTGCTGTTGCCCGTTGTCCGGACGTTCATTACAGACAGCTTCCATCGGTTCCGTGTCGGCAGCCAACCGCGCGCTGAGTCGGAATGTCCAGGGCTTGTTGTAAGCCTTGGGATCATCGAACGTCACGGCTATTTCCAAGTGGCCGAAATCGGTGCGCCGGAAGCGCTCCGTCATGCGCAACGCTTCTGTATGCGGATAGCCGCCAAGGAGCCATGTCCGGTCGTTGTATCCGTTGCTCTCCACCACCAGCGTGTCTCCTTCCCAGTGGCCTGCCGAATACCCCATCCAGGTCGGGTTGGGATCCGTCTCTAAGGCGCGGCCGTCCATGTGGATCTGGCGGTAGGTGAGATCTTCTTGCAGGATGACAAGCATCGCAGGAGTCTGAAGGATTCTCTTCAGACCTCCTCCGGTGCTGTAGTTCGGACCGTCGGGCAGACATTTGTAACGCGGGTTCTCGACGCCGAAGTTTTCAGCGCGCTGCCGAACCAAGTCTTGCGCCCAAGGCTGAATGTCGGCCGGCTGGAGGTCCCCGGGTTTGCGGAGCGAGACATTGCCGATGGCGCCATCGGGGCTGATCATTTGCCACAGACCGGTGAGTTCGGGCTTGCCATCGGCGGTGCGCGGCGCTGGGGCGGTGAGGTTCGGTTTGCCATCGGCGGTGCGCGGGATGCCGGGCGTGCGACGTTCCAACCACTGCGCCTCGAGCGGAGCCACGAAGGCAGTCAAGATGAACACGGCCGTGAAGATATTCATAGGCCTGAGTACCTCCCGTAGGCACCCACTATACACTCAAGCATCTCGGGATGGTATGCCGCTACAGTCCTGACTAACTCTTGACTCGGATCCAGCCGTGACGCGTGTGGCTGGGCTCCACGCCCAACTCGGCATACTTTTCTTTGATCCGGAACAGGTTGTCGGCCCTGAATCCGGGCAGTTCCATGAGCGTCTTCAACTCCTTGGTCATACGCTTCTCATAGTCTCTGGGCACAGGCTTGAATCTTTGCTGCAGGTTGCCGGATTCCACTCCCTTGATTCCGTAGAGCCTCGCGGAATTGAGACCGAGAATCTTGCGTTTGGCATCAACAGTCAATTCCGGATAACCGTACTTCTTGCGCAAGTCTTCCGGAATCTGGAAGCGCCAGAACGCGTCGATCTGCCATTGAGGAGAGCCATACCACACGGAATCGGAACCGAACACGATCCGATCCGAGCCCACGAACTTCATGAGTTGCCCCATAATGTGAGCGGCTACGGTAGGAAACGTCACGATCGATGATGCCCAGGTCGTCCCAATTTCGGCGTACGTGTTCTTGTACGGAGCGACCAATATGGCGTATTCCGTAGTCCAACTGATATCCGGCACGCCCTGGCGAAGCTTGCCTGACTTGACCTCCTGCCACGAATCATACAGAAACGCAAGGGGACGGATGCACGCGTGATAGGTGATGAAGTTGAGGTTCGGCCAGTCCTTCGCCGCTTTGGGCAGATCGGCGGGATGACCATGTTCCGGGTCTGCCGGCTGCGGAGGGACCAATCCCTTGTGTACGCAAATATTGTTGAAGCCGGGCTTCTTGTCCTTCAATTTTGCGTAGTATTTTTGAATCAATTCGAAGGTTGGGTAAGCGACATTCTCATCATCGTGCCGCCACTGCCGCAGGGGACTGTTGGGATTGTTGTCGACTTTCGCCGATTCGGAAATATTGTATCCCTTCCATGAATCGGGCGCGTTGCGTTCGGTCTGTTCTTGAATGTAGTCGAGATTGCCCTTGCCGACATACAGAAGGCCGTGGGCCAACATCCGGGTCGAGCCGGAAATTTCATTGATAAAGTTTCGAGCTGCGACCGTTTGATCCGCCGTCAACATTTCGCCTCGCCGGGCGTCTCTGACATTCGTGGGCACAGGCTCCGAGCCGCCCAGGACGTTCAACACGGACCCGGTAACATTGCTGAGCAGCCCGATGTTGATCTGGCTATCGAGATAAACATCTTTTATGAACTGTACGATCTGATAGTTCGTTCGGGTATTCGGCAGGCCCACGAGCGCGGGATTCCAGGGCGCCCACACTTTACCGTGTTCATCGGGCAGACCTTTCGGATTGTATTCATTCGATGTGCCGCCGCTTGTCGGTCCCTGCGCGAGTCCTCGCAATCCCACGGGACCATCCATCGTGCCACGAACAAGGTGAAGCTGATCGTCAAAGATGAAAAGGTCACGAGGCGTTCCCGATTGGGCGTATGCCTCGGGCTCAAACATTTCGATGGGATCAACATTGAAGAACCGCCCGAAAACCTCATTCATGGCCAGAAACGATGCAGCCATTCCGCCTGAGCCCGCCAGGAAGCGACGCCGGGAAATTCCCAGTTTCTTGCTCGCCGACTCGGCCAGTTCCTTGATGCGCTCCTCCATTCGCTTCTGGCTTTTGGTCTGCGGAACGGGCATGTATTCGCCGTTTGAAACCATTTGAGTGGGAACCGGAGACTGGAAGGTTTCGGTCTCATCTGCCCTGGCGCATTGGGCAATTTGCTCTTCATTGAGAAGCCCATGATCGGGCTCCCAGATTCTGCCTTCCTCGTTCCATTTTTCCTGGGCCATCGTTGCCTCCCTATTTACTATTTGCCAACAAGGTGCGGGACGTCTTTGTTGTTCTCGGTGCAAACGTATTCGGCGACCTCCTCACCCTTCGGGGCGAGATCAGAGATGCGCTTGATGGTCCACGGCTTCACGTAAGATGAAGGGTCGTCGATAGTGAACTCGACCTCCAAGTGCCCCAGGTCAGGCCGGCGATAACGTTCGGTGATGTGAGTTCTCTCGGTGAACGGATGGCCTTCCAGGTCGATCCAGGCCCTGCCGTTGAAACCGACGCTGTCCACTACCAGCGTTTCTCCTTCCCAGTGCCCAATCGAGTGTCCCAACCACGTGGGGTCCAGGTTCTTCGGATGACTCCTGCCGTCCATAAAGATCTGTCGAGGCGGCTGGTCGTGTTCAGCAATCATCACCAGATAGTCAGGAGTCTGCACCACGCGGTACGTAAAGATAACCCCGAATAGCGTGATACCGTTCGGCTGGCAACGCGAACTGGGGACGTCCTTAAGGTGGTTCGCGGCACGCTCGTTGACGATGGCTTGCGCGGAGGGCGTCAGTTCCGGCTTGCCCGAATCCTGAAGGAATGTGCCCAACCACACTCCCGAAAGATCCGGTTTGCCATTGGCCATACGGGGCGTCGGTCCGGCGGGGGTCTTGTGCCGCGTCGTCAAGCCCTCGAAGAACTGCCGGTCCTCTCCCACAGTATTCAGGCTGAAATCGTTGACCTTAATATTGAGCTGCACGGTGTGCGCTACACCGACCGCGATGTTTTTTTGCTCGAACCGCGCCATCCCGGTCACGGTCGCCGACAGGTCGTATGTGCCGGCCGGTAACTGGGCCAGCGTGTATGCGCCGGTGGCAGAGCTTTCCGCTTTAAATACGGCTTTGGTCGCGACGTTAGTGGCCTGAATGGCAGCCTTCCCGAGCGCGCCTCCGTAAACATCGGTAACCGTACCGGTGATTGTGCCGCTATTCTGCGCGAGCAGTGCCCATGCGGATATTGCCAATACGGGAAAATACATACACTACCTCCCTGCCTCGAACCGTTTCCGAGAATAGCCGTTTTGAGCACTGATTATACAGATCGAAACATTTTTCGTCGAAACAGCCCAGGATGCCACTTGATCTAACGTTTACTTGGTGAAAATCGCTTTGGGCAGCATCATGTGAACGCCTCGCACACCGTCCACGACTTGGGTCACGCGCATATCTACGGCGACGCTTGTAAGCATGTACGCCTCATCTCGGGTCAGGCCTCGCGCGGATACAAGGTAGTCAATCATGTCGCGCGTAGCGCGGCGGGCCGCTTCGTCGAGGGTTTCGTGAAATCCCATGGTGATGACGTGCGTGGGAGTCTCGGCGCGCGGGTAGAGCAGATGCATATCTTTGCGGACCGTGAGACGGAGCACACCGATGAGCGGCGATTCCACGGCTGTGACATCCACTTCGCCGTCGCCCATCGCCAGGTGTCCGTCGCCAATATCCAGCAGAGCTTGCGGGCGTTGTACGGGAATGAACACCGTCGTGCCGGCGACGATCTCCTTGTTGTCCATGTTGCCCGCGTAATATCCGGGAGGCGCACTGTTAACCCGTCCGGCCGCAGGCGCCACTCCAATGCTGCCGAAAAACGGCTTGGCCGGAAAATGGATGCTCGGCGAGAACTCCAGCATTTTAGTGGTGAGATCGAGTTTGATCAGCTTTTGCCGCGAGTAAGGGAACTCGTCATTGAGCAATCCGGTCGCCGGCCCGAAGTTATTAAACCCGTACGCGGAGCGCGGTTGGATATCCACAAGATCCACTTGCAGGACGTCGCCCGGCGCGGCGCCTTCCACAGCGATCGGTCCAAGCAGGATATGTGGTCCGGGGCCGCGATCTTTGACTTCGGCGTAGATGGTCCTCAGCTCGCGGACGTTATCGTCCTCGGGCGCGTCGAGGCGCGCGAGAGTATCGGGGTTTCCGCTTACGGTTTCCACGCGAATGGTTTCGCCGGATTTGACCGTGATCACCGGTTTGGCGTCGGCGTCATATCGTCCCCATTGGATATTTGCGGGGATGGCCTTCAGCACCTTCGTTTGCGCGCCGGCTTGCGGGAGAAAGCCGGTCGTGAGCGCGGGCAGAACAAAGCAGAGCAATCGTTTCATGGCGTACCAGACTAACAGAATCGTGCCGATGGACAAGAAATATGACAGGTGCCAGCGTTTCCTGGCCGCGGTTCAGGATTTCCGCTCATAAGGACTTGAGAAATTCCTCCAGCAGGTTTTGTGCGACTCGCTCGCGATATTGGCGGGTGGAGCGAACATCGTCGATTGGGGTGATTTCGGAGAGAAGTGTGCGGCGGCATTCTTCGATCAACGCAGGCCGGATCTGTTCGCCCGCGAGCAGCCGTTCCACTTGACGGCAGCGAAGCGGAACCGGGGCGACACTTCCGAGCGCGATTCGCGCTTCGATGACACGTCCGGTTTCCATTGAGCACGCCCCCGCAAAACAGACCTTCGAGACTGCTTGTGCCTTGCGCGTTCCCACTTTCCGATAATACTGACGCCCCATTTGTCCGTTGCGAGGCAAGCGGATGCGAGCAACGATCTCGTCGCTGCGAAGGTTCATTGTTTTGTATCCGGTATGAAAGTCACTATAGCGAATCCAGCGCGAGCCGCCGGATGAAAGAAGTTCCAACTCGGCGTTGTAAACGAGCAGCGCAGGAGGAGAATCGGCGGCAGGCGATGCGTTCACGATGTTTCCGCCGAGCGTGCCGCGATTCTGCGTCGCAACGCTGCCGGTCTCCCGCGCGGCTCTGGCCAGCAGAGGGAATTCAGCACATAGCAAGCTGGAGCGCAAGACGTCCGTGTATGTGGTCAGTGCACCGATCGTGACGTGATCGGACGATAGCTCCGCGATCCCGCGCAACTCGGCGAAATGCCTCAAACTGAGATATCGCTTGTCGTCGAGTTTGCCGGCGTCGAGCAGGACCATCAGATCGGTACCGCCTGCGAATGGTTTCCAGACTCCCGGTTCATTCTTGAGCACGTGCAATGCGGCAGCGAGCGTTGCCGGTGCGATCATTTGATAGTCTGGAATGAAAGCTCTCATGATCGCCCGGTCTTCAAAGCGGCACGTCTTACCGCCTCTACAATGCGTGCGTACCCTGTGCACCGGCACAGATTTCCGGCCAGACCTTCGCGAATCTGTACTTCCGTCGGTGAGGAAATCCTTTCGAGCAGGTTGACGGCGGCGAGGATCATGCCGGGCGTGCAGATTCCGCACTGCGCTGCGCCGTGTTCAAGGAAGGCGGCCTGAACGCGATCGAGCCGTTCAATCGGGGCAAGGCCCTCAATTGTCGTTATCGACGTTCCTCCCGCTTGCAGGGCGGGAATGAGACAGCTGTTCGCGAGCTCGCCGTCGATGATGACCGAACACGCGCCGCATTCGCCCTCGCCGCATCCTTCCTTGATCCCGGTGAGGTGGAGATCTTCGCGCAACACGTCGAGGAGCCGCGCCATCGGATATGTTTCGACCTCGCGCTTTTCGCCGTTAACGCTAAAGCGGAGGCGAATTTTTTCAGGCATCGACGATTTCCACCAGATCTTCGGGAACGAGCGGGATGTGATCGACGCGGCGGCCGATCGCATCCGCGACTGCATTGAGAATAGCGGGGGCCGGACCGTCGACAGGGAGCTCGCCAATACCTTTAGCTCCAGCAGGACCGTAGCTGTAAGGATTCTCTTCGAAGTACACACGAATCGAAGGCACATCCATCGAAGTGGGTATCACGTAATTCGTCATCTGGTTGTTCACCATGCGGCCGTCGCTATTCCACACAACGCGCTCGCAGGTTGCGTAGCCTATCCCTTGAGCGACGCCGCCTTCCACCTGCCCTTTTGCCAGAACCGGGTGAATCACCCGGCCGACTTCCTGGAGAGCGACAAAGTCGTCAACGCGGATTTCATATGTCGTCATATCGACGGAGACTTCCGCCACGTAAGCTGCCCATGCGAATGCGCCGTAAGCGTCACCCTGATACCGCTCGTCATCCCACTGGACTCCCGGCGGCGGTTCATACTCGCTAAACGATCTCAGCGCGCCAAACTTTGCCGTGTACGCCGCACAAGCGGTGGCGAATTCCGTGGGAGTATAGCCGGCGAAGAGAAAGCCGCTGTGAACCAACGATTGCTTGAGCGCGATACACGCAGATTCGACGAGCTTGCCCACGATCATGCAAGTTCTCGACGCAACGGTTGGTCCACTATTCGGAACATTCGCCGTGTCGGGCTGCGCGATTTGAATGTCGTCATAATCGAGACCGAGTGTGTCGGCTGCGATCTGGGACAAGATTGTCTGCGTGCCTTGTCCGATTTCAGTGCTCGCGACTAGAACACGTATACGTCCTTCGTTGGTGGCTTCAACGGCAACTGTCGATTTCAGGTACTGCTCGCCCGATCCCGTAAATCCTGCTCCGTGCATGAACGTCGCGAAGCCGATTCCTTTTCGAACTTCGGGACTCGTTCTGTTGTGCTCGGCGAATTTTTGCTTCTTGTCATGATAGGAAGAAAGTTCGAGAGCGCGGTCGAGCAACGCGGCAAGATCGACGATATCGCGAATCACTTGACTCGTTGCCGTCGTGTCTCCGCCCCGCAGAAAATTCCGGCGGCGGAATTCTTCCGGGCTTAGACCAACGGCGGCCGCGACGCGATTCATGTGACGCTCGAGCGCGAAAATACTTTGCGGCGCGCCGAACCCGCGGAATGCGCCCTTTGGGGGCGTATTCGTTGCCATCGCGCGGCTCCGAATGCGCACGTTAGGGCATGAATACGGTCCGGCCGCGTGAATCGTTCCGCGAGACAGAACGACCGCACTCAACGTTGCGTAAGCGCCACCATCGATAACGAAATCGATGTCCATTGCAAGCAGCTTGCCGTCTTTGCTGACGGCCGTCCGGTGATGGGTTTTGGAGGGATGGCGTTTAGTGGTTGCCGCCATGTCCTCCGCCCGGTCATAGATCAGCTTGACGGGTTTGCCCGATTTCCATGCCAGCAGGGCCGCGTGTGCGGCGATCATCGAGGGGTATTCTTCCTTGCCTCCAAATCCGCCGCCGGTTTCCGTTTGAATGATCCTGACTTTCTCCGGCGGCAGATCGAAGATCGTCATGAGCGCTTTCTGGACGTAGTACGGACACTGCATCGAGCCCCATACGGTGAGCCCCTCCCGAGCATTGCCAATCGCTATGACTCCATTGTTCTCGATGTAGAGCTGCTCTTGCGCGCCGGTCTGGTATTCGCCTTCGACGATGTAGTCGGCCGTGGACCACACTCGGTCGACGTCGCCCTTCTTCAGAAGATACGATTTGAAAGTATTGTCTTTTCCCCAAACGATCTCTGTTCCAGCCATCGATTCATCGAGCGTGATAACCGCGGGCAGAGGCTCAACGATGATGCGCACGGCTTGTCTGGCTCGTTCGGCCAGATATTTATCGGGGTGTGCTAACAGAACGACAGGCTCTTCGGCGTGATTTATGCCTTGGTCCGCGAGGCACGGCTGATCGTCGATGATCAGCGAGACCGCATTCTTCCCTGGAATGTCCGCTGCCGTGACAATGATGAATTCGCTCCAGGGAATGTCCGGAGCGAATTCCACGCAGACGATCTTGCCGCGTGGAATTTCACTCCTCACCGTGACACCGTGGATCAGCCCGGGAAACGTGAGGTCGTCAACATACTGGGCACGGCCGGTTACCTTGTCTCTGCCTTCTTTTCTCGGAACCGGCTGTCCGATGACCCCTCGGCGAAGCATGAATCAGGGGTGTAGTGTGAGCTTCTGGACTCTCATATTGGCGATCTCACCGACGAGCAAGTTGTTTTCGCTCCGGCAGTCGATCGCGTTGACCGTTCCAAACTCCTTCGGCAGTTTTCCTGCTCTGCCGAATTTACCGACAACGGAGCCGTCCAATTTCATCTTGTAAATCTCACCGCCGATGTCGAAATCTTCCGGCGGATTTGAATTGGAGCTGTAGAGGAATTGGTTCGGGCCGGGCGTGATGCAAAGGGCCGTCGGAGTTCCAGCGTTGGTGTACTGCGTCTTGAAAGTTCCGTTGTTGTCGAAGACCTGGATCCGCTTATTTGTACTGTCGGCAACGTAGACATTGCCTTGCGCATCGACGGCAATCGCACGGACCGTGCCGAACTGGCCGGGCCCGTTTCCTCTCGAACCCCACGACTTGATGAACACGCCCTTGTTGTTGAATTTGGCGACTCGAGCATTGCCCACACCGTCAGCTACAAAAATGTTGCCGGCCGAGTCCCATGCGACATCGGTAGGCCGATTAAAGACATCGCTTTGAGCGCCCGCCCCGGGAAGTCCTCCGCCGCGGGCTCCACCGCCCTCGCCACGAGCACCCGCGCCGCCCTCACCGCGAGGAGCGGGAACGGGAATAGCCTCGGGTTTTCTACCCAACAGCAGCTGAGGATGTCCCGCAGAATCGAGCTTCACAACGAAGTTCGTCATCTGATCGACGAGCCAGATGTTGTCCTGCGGGTCGATACGGACCTGCTGCGCAAAGATGAAGCCGTAGCTGTTCTGTCCGATCTCGCGAACGAATTTGCCGTTTCGATCGAACTGGAACAGCCGCGAGCCTCCGTGCGCGAACGGGCGAGCGGTCCCGAGTGAAACCGTCGGATGGCCGGTTCGTGTGTAAACGAAAATATCACCCTTGGAATTGGCAGCGACGCCGCCGATTTCACCCAGATAGATGTCATCGGGCAATGTTAATGGATTTGCGACAGAATCGAAGGGAATCTCAGGCACATTCTGAGCTGCAGCCGGGAACGCCGCAAGAAGGACCGTGGCAAGTAGTAGTGGCACTAATCGTCTCATAAAAGAATCTCCTATCGTGCGCTCGATGTCTTGGTGGCGGCTGGTTGCCCCAGGATCAGCTTCTGCACGCGCCAGGACTCGATTTCCCCAACGAGGATCTCGTTCGGATTACGGCAATCCATCATGTGCACGACCTGGAACCCGCCGAATTCCTTGCTCGCATGACCGAATTTACCGATGACGGTGCCGTCCAATTCCATCTTGTAGATCTCGCCTGTGATCTCCCAGGAACCCGGAGTATTGCCGTTGGGATTGGAGTTGGAGGCGAAGACGTACTGATGCGGGCCCTGCGAAACGCAAACGGTCCACCCGACGCCAAGATTGTCATAGATCTTCTTCGGCTTGAGGTCGTTGTCCAGGACCTGATACCGGATATTGGTGCGGTCGGCCACCCAGACATTTCCCTGACCATCGACTTGAAGCCCGTGCGGCAAGTTGAATTGACCGGGCTCCTTGCCGGCCTTCTCGTTGCCCGCCTGCCCCACGAATCTCCCGTTCTTGTCGAACTTCACCACCCGATTGTTGCAGTATCCATCGGAGACAAAGATGTTGCCTTGCGGATCCCAACCGACATCCGTCGGCCGGCAGAAAATGTATTTTTGCGCCGGCGCGTTTGGACCTGCGGGCGAGGCAACGGCGCCCAGGACTGCAGGCGGCCTGCGTCCGATCACCATCAGGAACTTGCCTTCGGGGCTGAACTTCGTAACGGTGTTCGTCCCCTCGTCGACGGTCCAGATATTGTCTTGCGTATCGACGCGGACGGAGTGCGCGAATTCGAAGCCGTAATAACCCTTTCCGATTTCCTTGACGAAGTTGCCGTTCTTATCGAACTCCCACAGCCGCGTGTTGTTGCTGCGGAAAAAGACGAAGATATGGCCTTTGGAATTCGTGGCGATGCCGACAGCTTCGCCGAGAGTTTCGCCGGCGGGTACCTTCAGTAAGTTCGGCACCGATGTGTAAGGGATTTCCGGCACATTCTGTATCGTTGCCTTCTGCTGAGCGAACAGTGGAGCAGCACATACTACCAAAGCAATGGCGGATACGATCGCGAGACAGCGCTTCATTGAGACCTCCCGAGAACTTGGACTAACATCCATATTGTGCTGGAGAGTATAGCAACAATCCGTTCGTTTCAATCGCAGAGGAATAAGTTAGAATCCAAACCGGTCCCACTGTAGCGGCAGTCTATGACCGCCGCTACAGTGGGGACAGCCTGAAAGGAGGAATAATGATGTCGCTGAAGGAGAAATACGCCTTGTTTCGAGCATTCTGTTTCGTGTTGGTCCTCTCGTCGGTCCAAGCAGCGGCATTTGCGCAGGAAACGAAAAGTGGCAACCGGCTTCCGGTGATCAGCGGACAGCCGCTGACAGGCGCGGCGGCGATACGGCTACATGGTTCACAAGGCAATGTGCGATTTCAGTCTTCGGTTGGACGCGACTTGACGGAACTCGCGATCCTGACGACCGCGCGCGAACATGATCAGCCCTATGAATGGTCATTGCATGAGATGGAAGCCATTGCCGTGGGATTGGATCCCGCGGTTATCGATGTTGTGCGACATCGGAAACCGCTCCCGGGAATCGGTGAAAAAGAATCCGCTATCGTCCAGGTTGGCCGTGAGATCTTTGGAAAACATAAACTCAGCTCCGAAACCTACGCTCGCGCCTTGAAACTGTTTGGCGAGCGCGACCTCGTCGACCTCGTGGATTTGATGGGCAACTACGCGGGAACCTCAGCCAGGCTTACTGTGTTTAACCAGCATATGCCTCCTGGTTGGAAGCAGTTCTTGCCGCTGCCATTCACTCCCCCAGATGATATTCATCCGGATTCGAGAAGCCGTCTTCCACTGATCCAAAGGCCAACCCCGGCTTCAGCGACACCACCCGCGCTCTACAGCCGGCCTCTTGCTCCCGAAGGTACAGGCCCGGCTCACATCCGGCGTCACGGCGCAGGCCTGAAGTCGTTGGAAGCGAGTGTCGGACGCCGGCTCATGGAACTCGCGATTCTTGTGACGGCGCGCGAGCACGATCTTCAGTATGAATGGACGATGACCGAACCCGCAGCGCTGAAGGACGGCCTCGAACCAGCAATCATTGACCTCGTGCGGCTGCGCAAACCTGTTACGGGACTTGCGGAAAAAGACGCCGCGCTCATCGATCTCGGCCGCGAGGTCTTTCGCAAACACTTCGTAAGCTCAGAAACGTATGCACGAGCATTAAAGGCGTTTGGGGAGCGCGACCTGGTGGACCTTGTCGACTTGATGGGGCAACGTGCCGCAGACGAAGTCTTGCTGATTGTTTTCGACCAACAGCTCTTTCCCGACCAGAAGCCGTTGTTGCCGATCCCGTGAAGACTTTGCCGATCGTATTGTAAATTCCAAGATTGGAAGTTTCTTCATTGGAAATTTTCTCGGATGAAACAACTTCCAATCTGCGATTTCCAATAGAAACGGTCGCTACAACCGCGGTCCTGTTGGGACCGGCTGCACGTAACCGCACGCTTTGCAAGTGCGAAGAGATTCGCTGGCGTTGAACTCGGCCGCGACCCTGCGCAGGTCCCGCAGCAGATCGCCTTCGCCGCGCACTAACTCGTACAACTTCCGGTCGCATCGTTCGCAATGCCAGGCATAGCTTTCGGCCTCGCTGGGTTCTCTGAGCCGTTCCACGACGAGGCCTACCGTGTTGGCAGGCCGCTGTGGAGAGTGAGGAGTGCGGGCCGGCAGAAGCAGAACATCTCCTTCGCGGATCGTCTCGCGCTGTCTCGTGCCGGCACTATCGATATATTCAAGAACGATGTTTCCTTCCAGTTGATAAAAGAATTCGTCACCCGGATTGATGTGGAAATCTCTGCGGGCGTTGGGGCCCCCGATGATCATGACCATGAATTGAGAGTCTTTCCAGATCATCTCGGCCCCAACCGGCGGCCTTAACTGATTGCGATGATCATCGATCCAGCGCTTGAGATTGAAGGCGCTGAGCGGTGCTGCCATATTTCTCAATCGCTAGCAGGCTTCGACCCGTAAGTTTTACTGAAGCCATTGCGCATATTCGTTACCGTGAACACACCGTCCGGCTGCGCGGAGATCTTGATGTAGTACGCCTTACCGTTGTGTTCCGGCGGCGGGGGCGTCTGCGGACCTTGAGGCGGAGGCGGCAACGGTGCGACCGGCATCGCCTGCTGTTGCTGGTCGATTAAGTTCGCGATAAACATTCCCGGGACGGTGTATTCCTGGCCGCTAAGCTGCGAAAAGTGAATCTGCCACACGTCTTCGACACGAGGCGACGTGAAGAAAATCTTCATGGCATCGGGCTGCGCGCCTTTCCGTGTGCCGTTGTTGGTTACGACCACGCGCGGACGAAGCGCGTGGGCGAGGAACTCGGCGTTGACGTTTCCGTGGCGTCCCGCAACCAAAAGGTCGACGGTGCCGAGACGATTCGTCGGGCACATCAACTCGAATTGTCTGTTCAGCGTCAGATCCCCGAGGTGGATCGTCCGAAATTTTCCGAACGTAATAAAGCTTCCGAGAGACTGATCATCTTCGGTCAGGTTGACACCCTGCTGCGGGGTAAAGTTCGCACAATATGGATTCGGTATGGCTTTGCCCTGGAGCGGTGTCTTAAGGACTTGCATGGCCGACGTCACAATACGCCAATCCACACCGGCGATCGGAATCTTATCGCCGGGTTTCGCCACCGTATGTTTCGCCTTTGAGGTCAGCTCGCGATATCCACCCTGGAGAAACGAATCGATCGCGGGATTGGGCTGCGTGTTGGGACCGTGATCGATGAACTCTTTGATGGGAATTCGAGCGGTAAGTTCGGCAAGACCGCCGATGTGATCTCCGTGATAGTGCGTCGTGAGCAAATGATCGATGGCAGTGACTCCCGCGTCCTTCGCGGCTGCGACGATACGTTCCGCATCGCGTACTGCGCCTGCTCCGCCGTTTCCGGAATCGACGAGCATCGATTCTCCCGAAGGCGTGACAAACAGGACCGCATTGCCGCCTTCTACATCGACTACATACATGTCGAGCGTTTTTCGGGTTTGCGCAACGGCCATTGTGGCGCACAGCGAGAGAAGCATTGAAAGCAAAACTGTTTTTTGCATGACTCTTCCTTTCAAAGGCCTTTCCTAACGATTGTGCTCGCCTGCGGCTGCCTTTACCGCACGGACGATATCTGGATAGGCAGCGCAGCGGCACAAATTTCCCGATAAATAATGACGGATCTCGTCCGTCGTTGGCTGCGGGTGGCGTTCGAGCAGCTCCTTGGTCATCAGAATGAATCCCGGCGTGCAAAAGCCGCATTGAAATCCGCAGTTGGCGATGAACGACTCTTGAATCGAATGCAATTTGCCGCCGGAAGCGAGCCCTTCGACAGTCGTGACTTCAGCCCCGTCGACGAAAGCCGCCAAGTAGAGACACCCGCTAACCGCGATGCCGTCCACGATTGCCGTACAGCACCCGCACAGTCCTTGCCCGCAGCTCTCGCGTCCGCCAAAAAGGCTGAAGTCGCGCCGCAAAACCTCTAGCAACGTCTCGTGTGTGGCGATCTCGGTGATTGCAGTCCGGCCGTTGAGTTTGAATCGGATCGTCCGCCGGTGGTTTTGCTCCATCAATCACTCCCTAACGGCCGGTTTTGCGCCCGGCGCAGGGCGCGCAGCACGCGCTCGGGCGTGAGGGGCATTTCCGTAATGCGCACTTCGACTGCATCATACAAAGCGTTTCCGATTGCAGGCGAAACACAGAACATGCCGGTCTCGCCGACGCCTTTGGCGCCGAATGGTCCCTGCCGGTGCGGCACTTCGACCATTTCGCCGCTTAGTTGATCCGGAACATCGAGCATACCCGGGATCTTATAATCCGCGAAGCTGGCATTAACGACCTGGCCTTCATTGAAAATCATTTCCTCAAAAACAGTGAAACCGAACTGCATCGTGCCGGCGCCTATGAGCTGCCGCTCGACGATATCGGGATTGATTGGCGATCCGGCATCGCCCACGTTAACCAGTTTCACGACATGAATGCGTCCGGTTTCCGTATCAACCTCGATTTCCGCACCTGCGCCGCCGAGCATCCAGAATGGGGTGATTTGACGCGATTGCCCCGTCTCGTGGTCGGGTTTTTCGTAAGGTGGGATGAAGGATCCAATGCCGATGATGTTTCCAGCTTGCATGGCGAACCGCGCCACCATGAGGTCGTGAAACGTCACGCGCGCGCCGGAATGGGCGGCGATCACGCCGTCCCGGCACTCGAGATCACCCTCACCGGTTTTCAGCACGGTTGCCG
>Ga0209761_1000983_pt1 | contig 18172 bp, 16 predicted proteins | sample GraSoi013_1_40cm_4_FD_185818 | JGI IMG/M metagenome (GOLD analysis project Ga0209761, IMG submission 185818) | Grasslands soil microbial communities from the Angelo Coastal Reserve, California, USA - Sample 09_25_2013_1_40cm (SPAdes) (version 2) | ecosystem: Environmental > Terrestrial > Soil >...
CGCGGTGCTTGTAGAAGCGTCTCTCGGCCCTTGTGAGCCGGCAGCCGTCGATGATGCTTCCATGGTTGAGCTCGTCGCTGATGATGAGGTCGTGTTCGTCGACGAGGGCGGGTATTGTTCCCGCGTTTGTTGCGAAGCCAGACTGGAAGGTTATCGATGCTTCGCTGTGCTTGAACCTGGCGAGAGCCTGTTCTAGTTTGCGATGGATAGACATTGTGCCGGCGATGACGCGGACCGAGCCCGAGCCTGCGCCGTACTTCTTGGTGGCTGCGATCGCGGCCTGTTTCAGTTTCGGATGGTTCGCCAGTCCCAGGTAATTGTTTGAGCAGAGAACGAGGACTTTCTTCCCGTCAACGATCGCATGCGGGGCTGATGGGGTCTGGAGGGTTCGTACCCGCCATAATAGCTCGTCTTTTTCGAGACATTCAAGCTCGGAACGAAGCGCGGTGAGTAGGGGTTGGCGTTGGAAACCGGACTGCTGGCCCATAATCTCAAGAGCTAGAATTAGCGACCAGAGTAAAACGTTTGTTCGCAAATGCGGTTCTGGAAGCACCTGGTTGGAAGCATGATACGACTAGTGGGAGTGTTCATGGCCTCGGCTGGGGTGGGGTCAAGTGTGCTTGGTCTTCCATTTGTTCTACCGGTCCCGACCGTGACAGCCGGCGTTGTCTCGTATCTCATTGGTAGAAGGGTAATGCTGTCTTACGGGCCATACAGGAAAGCGTAGATTTCTAGGAGCAACCGCTAGGAACAAACGTTTACAGGTCACGACGGAGCAAAACGCTCAGTTTCGAGGGCCCTTTGTTGAAGTCCCAGATGCAAGCTGTTGTGAAAGACGCGCCCGGTAGTGGTGCCGTATTTGAGAACTGGCCTCAGCCCAAGCCCGGACTGCACGAGGTGCTTGTCCGTGTGGAGGCAACGTCGATTTGCGGGACTGATATGCAGATTTACGATTGGCGTGATTGGGTGCGGGACAGGGTGAAGCCTCCGTTTGTCATGGGGCACGAGTTCGCGGGTAAGGTGGTCGAGGTGGGTCCCGAGGTTTCCGACCTTCGAGTGGGGGATATTGTTTCAGGCGAGACGCATATTTTCTGTGGTAAGTGTTTCCAGTGCCGAACGGGGAACGCGCACATTTGTGAGCGGATGAAGCTTCGAGGAGTTGACACGGACGGATGTTTTGCAAACTACCATCGCTTGAATGAGCAGACTGCTTGGCTTAACGATCGTAAGATTCCGATTGAGGTCGCCTCGGCGCAGGAGCCTCTTGGGAACGCGGTTCACGCTGCATCTTCGGCGGAGATTTCCGGGAAACGTGTCGCGGTCTTTGGCTGTGGGCCTATAGGGGCTTGTCTGATTGGCCTGTGCAAGTCCTTCGGGGCGACGAGTATTTTCGGGGTGGATATTGTTGACTACAGGTTGAAGCTCGCTGCGGACATGGGTGCAACCACACTTCTCAACGCGGGGGAGGTGAAGGTTGTCGATGAGATTAAGCGTTTGACAGATGGTCATGGGGTGGACGTGTTCTTTGAAATGTCCGGTGCTGAGCCCTCTTTTCAGCAGGGCTTTGAGGTCTTGAGACCAGGAGGGACCGCCGTGCTGTTCGGTCTGCCGTCGAAACGGATCGAGTTCGACGTGGAGAACTGGATTGTTTTCAAAGACGCACGGGTCCGTGGTGTGTTTGGACGGCGGCTTTTCGAAACCTGGTATGAGACTGCTGAGGTTTTGAAGACCGGCAAAGTGGACCTGTCAAAAGTCATCACTCACAGGTTTAATCTTGACGAGTTCTCGAAGGCGTTTGCATTAATGAAGTCGGGCCGCTGCGGCAAGATTGTAATGTATCCCAACAGGAAGCATTCTGCCTAGGCCAGCTCGCATGTAAACTGCATGGACCAACTGCTAAGCGTCCTTCTAGGATTCTATGTTTCACTGCTCCAACGGCCGAATCCGTACCGAGTTTTTCGAAGGCCCTTTCTGTCGGTAGGAGAATGGGCGATTCTCGTTTGTCGGAGCGATTGCCCAACTCACTGACTTTCCCCCCCGCGGATTTAAGAGATGCAAGGACGCTCTATGAAGTGTGCGATGCTGCGCACCGAAGTATCCGGCTTCGAAGTCCGAGGGGTTATCGAGTTGCCCATGCTCTCCTAGTTATTTGCTGTAGTTCTCCTGCTCGGGCCATCGAGCTTGCCTACGTATCATTGACCGATTCCAAGTTCTTCATGGTCTTTGGAGTACCTGCGGCAATTCTGGGCGGACTTGGCGCTGTTCTTTTCAGGGGGGAAGGAGCCCACCGCTAGTCGACTTGCGATAATTGAAGCAAAATTAGCGCTGGGCTTAGCGCACAACCTACGGGGGAAGCTTGTCGCTACGGGTCGGCTCTTACGAGCGCAATCGCGAAGCCATCGTATCCTTTGCTGCCTACCGTCTGGATTGCAGTTGCGTCCACGCGTGGTTCAGCGGCGAGTAACTGATTGAAGCGACGTATTCCCTGGACATTGGGGTCGGGGCTGGAAGAGTCTGTGACGGCTCCGTCTCGGACAACGTTGTCTGCGATGATGAGGCTGCCGGGACGGGAGAGTTTGAGACTCCATGTGAAGTAGTTTGGGTAGCTAGGCTTGTCGGCGTCGATGAAGGTTAGGTCGAAGGGGCCGAGACCTTCGGCGGCAAGCTTCGGAAGCGTTTCTTGTGCCTGCCCTATGCGCAGCTCGACAATGTTGGCAAGGCCTGCGCGTGCTATGTTGGTGCGCGCAACCCGAGCATGTTTCGGTTCCGCTTCCAGAGTAATCAAACGACCATCTATGGGTAGTGCCCGCGCGAGCCAGATGGTGCTGTAGCCTCCAAGGGTTCCTATCTCTAGGATCTTGCGTGACCCTTGGACGCGAGCTAGGAGGTTGAGAAGCTTGCCCTGGTTGGGGGTCACGCTGATGGGCGGGAGGCCGGCCTTCGAACTAGCTTCGAGGGCAGCTTCGAGCGCAGGGTCAGCTGGCACAAAAAGATCGTTGATGTAATAGTCTACTTTTGCCCACTTGCCCTGGGACATGGACGAGCTAGCGTTTCTCCTTTCTCGTCTCAGTCTGCTGAACGGCTCTTTGTCGCGCCTTTACAACCTCAGCGGCCAGGGCCTTGAGGGTAGCTATCTTCGATCCGTTTTTCTTCATGATGACAGAGCCTACTTTTTCCCAATGTAGGTTTGGGCGAGCATGCTTTTGTACCTCCTCGGGCGCTAGCCCCAACACTGTTGCGGCCTCAACTATTTCCCTGAGGTTCGGTTGTTTGACAGCTCGTGTGATGGGCAGCTTTCTTCCCGCTCCTCTGGGCCGACTGCTGTCAAGGTTGTGGGGACAGACGATGATGAAACCTGGGCGTTTCAGCCCTCTCAACCTTGAAACTGTCTAGGGCTTCTCTGCTGCTTTCTGAAGTATCGCGTTTACCACGCCGTGTTGGCCCGGTCGAGAAGTCACCCGTGCTTCGCCGGCCTCGGTAGAAATTATCGCACCTTTGGTGATCACGCCTCGTCGCTGGTAGTCTACATTGGCAGGGTTTCTGATAACTCGAAGTATTTTGGACTTGGAACTCTTCCCTGTTCCTTGGTCGGTAATTGTCGCATATTCGGCTGCTGCAAGTCTGACCTTGACGTGACCGCCAAAAGTTCCGACATATCGCTGCTTTGTGGGTCCGACAAGGGTCTCTGTGGGTTCGCTTCCGGCCTCGAAGGCGCGCTTTCCTCTCCAGCGTCTCTTCTTTCCTCCGGTGGGCTTTTTCTTGTGCAAGCCGCCGTGTGACTGGGGCATATTTTAGACCAAGTTTGGCCGAACTGGTCTTCTGCATATTAACCGTTCTTTGTCTGGACAATTCTTTCCTGTTTTGGCGACTGGAGTAACCGAAACCTTATTTGTGGCGCGACGCCCTCGCCGCCGCGAGGCTCAGAATGCCCAACTATTGCTTGGAATGTGGCGGAAACCTGACCTACGACTCCGCTATCAAGCAATACGCGTGCAAGAGTTGCGGGCTAACTTTTACCTCACAAGACCTTCTCCAGGGACGAGAGAGAATGCTGCAGGGTCAAGAGTCAGCTGACGAAGAGAAGAAACGCCGCCACAAGGAATATCTCAAGTGGTGGCTTAGCGACAAGAAAAGCTAGACCGATACGAGTATCCGTCTATAACTCTCCCCGTTAGAGACGACTATGGTCGGGCGTGGACCGCGGGATTTTTCCTTAGTAGTCCGGGTCTTGAGCATCTTCGCTGGCTGTCTCTCGTTCTTCCTGCTTTGCCGTATCTGTATCCTCCCGCGTCTCACTTGGCTCAGAGTGTGCGCTTTCCTCGCGGCTCTCTGCAAGCGAGAGGTCAGCGCTCCGTTTAGTAGGTTCGGCATTTTCATCATCGTTTGATGGTGATTCGATGTGACTCGGCTTTTTCCACGGGAGGCGGATGGGAAAGTGTCTGGTCTGAACTACTGACGGTCTAACGCTTGTTTGGCTCTGAGCCTGGATCGGCAGCCCGGTGGCCAGCGGACGACTGAGGTGATGTCTCAGGAGAAGCATCATTGTCAAAACTCCAACTGCGAACACAGCTGAATTGACAACTACTGAGAGTTCGGTTCTAGTTATGGCGAATTCTAGGATGAAATAGAACTGTGCTACGGCGTAGACAGTGCCGAATGCAAAGACCAAGAAGGGAAGGACTTGGCTCAACCGTCGGTCGGCCCTGCCAATGAGCTTTCGAGCGAAAGTCTGCATTGCTCCAATGATAGATACGAGCATCAACGCGGCGTCCATGAGTGCGTTGGTTGCCTGGTTCTGCGTTATCAGCCCGATCTCCGCAATTGTCGCTCGATAAAGCAGGTAGCCCCAAAGAACGAGGAAGGTTCCGCCAACAAAGACCGCGACTTGAGGCCTGCCTTGGCGTATCGCTCTCCATCCCCACCGAACCGATATGACATAGGTGAACACCAGAATAGCGGAAACAAGAACTGTCCAAACAATAATACTGCTGGCGGCTCCCTGAACGTTCTGGTATCTTAAGCTCAGCCAGCTTGAGATAGTCCATATGCCATACGCCAGGGGTGCAGCCGGTAGAAACAGAACTGCAATGCTCAAAGTGCGCGCCGCGCTTTTTGCACCCCCTTCTCCCGAGATTCCTGACTCTGCCCTAGAGAGTAGATGGGAGACTGGGGTCGCGATGAAGTATGCCTGTAAGAGAACCCAGACGTAGAATACAGCGATGAAGGCCGGAAAGATTGGGAGCGCCTCTACACTGCCTGCCTTGTTAACCCAGTAGGCCAGCCCGGCCAGCATAGGCCCGAATATTGCGCAAAGGAGAACCGCCCGTCTTTTCATTCTTGCGAAGAGAAGGGTTCTCGTCTTTTCTGAGAGAGTGAAGATTGAGAGAATGAGGTATGTTCCTCCGGCGGCACCGCCAACAGTGAAGATTGCTTGCCAGGCCGAGGATGGACCTATGACCGAAGCTAGGAGCGCAGTTGCAAGCATGAATGTCATGACAACGGTGAAAGTGAGCGTGTGTCCGCGGATTCCAGGGGAGACTAAGAGTCTGATTGAGCTGGGAAGGTGGAATCGTGTCTGTCTCTCAGGAAGGGTCAAGTCTGTTGCCTGGAAACCGCTTGGGCAAGGGCTAGCCATCGAAAGCAAGCCTAATTTCTCTTCGATACCATTACTATCTCGTCTCTGTAACGTGTAACGAGGCCGTAGTGCAGTCTCAAGGGACCACGTCCGTACATCGAGTGCTAGCTTTCTAGCGTTGCATCACTCCCAGTAGCATGTCCAATTCTCAGATACCGTCAGCCCTTTTTACAGAAGGCTACTCTAGTTCTACAGGTAACGCTAATGCCCAGCTTCGGGCTAGTCCAAGAGATACTCGAGAAATGGAGGCGGGGGGCACGAGGCCCGCTTCCACAATTGACTCCTCTCAAGCTCTTGGAAGCGGTCTTGGTGATTAACGAGGAAGGGCCGGTGGGCCGCAGACTGCTCGCGCTGGCGCTCGGAATAAACGATGGGGTCGCGAGAGGCCTTCTTGAGAGGCTTGCAGATGAAGGATTGGTTTCAGTCGGTGAAGCAGGGGTCAAGCTTTCGAAAAATGGCAAGACTCGACTGTCCCATTTGCTAAGTGACCTTTCAGTCAAGAAAATTGAGAGGTTGGTGCTGAACGAAATCGTCCCTGAATACGTTGCCGTGGCGATTCATCTCGCTGATGCATACAAGCAGGGAATCACGGGGATCGCTCAAAGAGATGAGGCTGTCCGAGCCGGCGCAGAAGGAGCCATCACATTCGGTATCAAGCAAGGGAGACTCGTCTCTCCACCGGACGGGAAAGATGTCGCTGAGCTCTCCCCAGGCGACGATTTACTTCTACGCCAGACCTTCAGCCCCTCAGAGAACGACATGATTGTGATTGGATTGGCTAAGGATCGTTATCGGGCCCTGGCGGGAGGCCTCGCAGCGATTTTCTCTCTGTCTCAAAAGTGATAGTTCAGAAAAAATGGTCGAAGGGAGAAAGGGTCAGTGGGCAAGAACTCGGCCGAGGTCGTGTCAATAGGAAACGAGCTTCTGATCGGCCATACGCTTGATACGAATTCTTTCTGGATTGGAAAGAAGCTCACCCAGCTCGGATGGAAACTCGAGAGAGTGACTCAGGTTAGAGATTCTCTTGAGGCGATTAAGGACTGTGTGAATGAGGCATTGCGGAGGGGGCCAACAATGCTGTTCACCGTCGGAGGACTGGGTCCCACGCATGATGACATGACTCTTCGCGGGTTGTCCTTGGCGCTCAAGAGACCTCTCGACCTGAACGCCGAGGCGCTCCACCTCATCAGGGAGAAGTATGCACTTCTCGACAGAGCTCCTAGTCTGAACCGTTTTCGGAGAAAGATGGCTAAGCTTCCTAGAGGCTCAATTCCCTTGCCGAACTTGGTGGGCACTGCTCCAGGGGTCCTGACCAAGATCGGACGAACGACGATGATATCTTTGCCAGGCGTGCCGAGTGAGATGAAGAGCATCTTCACAAGGTCCGTTGCTCCTGTGCTCCGTCAAGCTGGGGCGAAGCGTCCCGAAGAGTCCCGTGTCAGAATCGTGGGAGTTTTCGAGTCCACACTCGCCCCCGTACTCGCAAGAGCGCGCCGAAAGTTTCCCATGCTCTACTTCAAGTCCCACCCGAAGGGAAGAGAGACAGGAGTCCGATCTTTGATCGAGCTGCATGTATACTCGACCGGAGAGGGTACCAGCAAAACGATCAAGGACGCGTTATCGTATGTACTCAGAGAACTGCGAAGGACTGCAAGAACACCTAGGCCGAGAGGTTGGTAGCTAGGGTGTCTCATCCTGGATGATTCGTATCAACACGGATGAGTCTATGTTTCCCCCTGAGACAACGCACACGATTTTGTGGCTCTTTGTTCCTCCGGTCAGGGCTGCGGCTACTGACATGGCTCCGGCTCCCTCTGCGACGATTCGGTTTCTTTCTATGAGAAGCTTTACTGCAGCGGCAGTTTCGCGCAGGGTTACTGTGATTGAGCCCTGGAGCAGGGACTCGGCGAGGCTCCACATTTCTGGCAGAACGCTTTTCCCGCCTGCACCGTCCACGAAGCTTGGGACGCGGTGGATTTCTTGGGCAGAGCCCTTGGCGAAGGATGCGGCTAAAGGTGCGGCGGTTTCAGGCTCGCAAGCGTAGACGCGGACATCATCTCTCCTCGACCGAATAGCAGCCGCTACTCCGGTAGAAAGCCCTCCCCCTCCGAAGGGTATGATTACAGACTCTACGCCTGGATGGTCCTCGAGGATTTCTAGCCCAATCGTGCCGTTTCCGGCGATCATTCGTGGGTCAGCGAATGGGTGGATGAAGATACTGTCTTCCAGTGCAGGGTATCTATGGTTGACAACCACGTTCCAGACCTGGTCGAAAGAGGTCTGAACGATTTCGGCTCCATACCTCTTTATCGCGTCCAGTTTGGTCCGGGGCGCGTTGTCCGGGACGATTACTCTGCAGCGTATTCCGAGCGTTTTGGCTCTCCAGGCTAATGCCTGCGCCATGTTGCCGGCGCTTACGGTGTAGACTCCACGCTTCTTGGCTTCATCACCTGCTAGGGCGAGGGCGTTACTTGCGCCTCTGACTTTGAAGGAGCCCGTCGGTTGGAGGTTCTCGAGTTTGAGCCAGATTTCCCCCGGTGCATTTTCAAAGTTCAAACGAACGATTGGTGTGCGCAGGACTGAACTGGCGATTCGTTGTCGGGCCTGCTCGATCATGCTGAGGGTGATGGGCCCGATTGTCATTTGGTTGTTCTCTTTAAACTCGAACGTCTCCTCAGCCGGGGACTGTTTTTAGGCTTAATAGGACTCTATGTGTTGAATCTGAGAACTATGAAGCCGAAAGTTGGAATCATCGGGAAGGGTAACGTTGGCAGCGCGTTGAGGCGTGGTCTTGAGCGATCTGGGTACGAAGTGAAGAGTGTTGGAAGAGATCCTGGGGGCGTGAAGGAGTTGGCTGCGTGGGGTGATGTTCTGATTCTTGCGGTCCCGTTTTTGGCTGTGGATCAAGTGGTGCGTGAGATTGGTGAGCGGGCGAAGGGGAAGGTTTTGGTGGATGTGACTAACCCGCTTGGTGGGGACTCTCTCGCCATCGGTTTTACGACGAGTGCGGCGGAAGAGTTGCAGAAGAAGGCTCCAGGTGCGAAGGTTGTGAAAGCGTTCAACACCATATTCGCGCAGAACATGGACTCTGGGAGGGTCAAGAATGAGAAGATCACGCTTCTCGCTAGTGGTGATGATGCTCAGGCTAAGGCGAAGACTCTCGAGTTGGCTCGTGATATTGGCTTTGACGCTGTGGACGCTGGTCCTCTCAAGAATGCGCGGTGGCTGGAGACGCTTGGCTTCCTGAACATTCAGCTGGGGTACGGTCTTAAGATGGGCCCCCAGATAGGATTCAAACTAGTACGCTAGTACCACAAGGAAAGGGCTCTAGGCCTCAACCGGCGAGGCTTCTCGGACTCTTGTCTGGGAGAGTTTGGCCTGGTCGACGGCCCCATGTCTAGAGTATTTCAGTATGGTCTCAGTCTCAGGGTTTTGTGTCTCGAAGAGGCCATACGATTAAAAATTTTTCCAGAGGGGTCCACTGTCCAAGCATGATTTTGGGCTTGTTCCCGGACGATTAGCCGATAACGGGCTTGTTTACGGTTTTGCGACAGGGTTGATTCCCCTAGGGTTAGCTTTGGAATAAGCGTGTCTGGAAATGTCGGGCTTATTTATCCAATTGGGGCTGATTCTGGGCGAATTTGCTCAAGAGCGCGGGGGGAAATGAGCTGGTAGCGACACTATAGGCTTCAAGAATTCACATTTTGCCGTATTTTCGCGTCCACAATCTCCTCAAGGTGAGGAAGGCATTCCCCGCATAGTATTGCCTCGACGCCCTTGTAATAGAAGACTTCACCGGGCCTACCGCACCTCTCGCAATCAGAACCCAAATCCACACCTTCCTACGGGTCTGGCCCGATAAAAGGTCGAAGTTACAAAATAAGTCCCGATACCTGGACCGCAACGATTGCCCTGACTTGGCCCCCGTTGCCTTAAAGTCTTAAGCGTTGATTCCGCGCCCAACCGGATATGTTGAGTAAAGAGGCAATACTGTCTGGAAAGGCCCCGCTTGGGCTCCCTTTCAGCCCCGGAGTGAAGTTCGGACAACTTGTTTTCATCTCAGGACAGGGTCCGATCGACGCTTCTGGCAAAGTCGTTCGGGGAGACGTTCGAGCGCAGACTAGGCTGACACTAGAGAACTTTCGGAAGGTTGCAGAGGCGGCGGGCTCAAGCATGAGGAACACTCTCCAGACGACAGTGTATTTGAAAGACTTGAACGATTATCCTGTAATGAACGAGGTCTACTCCACGTTCTTTCCGGAGCCTAGGCCTGCTAGAGCAACTGTTCAAGCTGAGTTATTGTTCGGAATGAAAGTGGAGATTCAAGGCACCGCTTTCATTCCAGAATAGAGCCCTTTGGTTAGAGTGGTCTACCTGAGTATAGCTAACCTATGCCCCGGTTCAGCCGCCGTGTGTGTACTGACGGCACATGCAGTCTTCCTGAGTCATGCCGCAGGATTCACATCTTCTTTCGAGGAGGAACATGAAAGGGGTCGGGGTTGAAAGGAGCAAGTCACATTCGTAGGCAGCATCCTTCATACTAAAGGGTTTCAAGCATACAGGTATCAAAGCAATTTTGAGATATAGAAACATACCCAAAGGACAGTTTCCGAAAGGCTTCACATTTTCTATACGCGGACAGTTCTCCGAATACTCATGACGGCGTAAGCATTGGTGTTGTGAGCAAAATCTACCTAAGTGTACTCTAATCGCTGGAATTCCTGTCTTAGTCTGGTGGCTTCTCGCTTTACCCGCGCCGTAGGCTCCTTGTGGTATACTTTCGCGATCAGCTCGGCTATTCTTTCCATCTCTTTTGACTTCATACCTCTCCTCGTCATTTCATTTGTGCCGAGTCTTACTCCACGGTCGACGATGATGTTGCTACCTTCCAGTGCGGTGGTGAACCGTTCGATTTCAGCGTCACCTGTAATCCCGAGTAGTACTTGGTGGGATTCTGTGAACCCACCGCCTACACACTTCACGGGCAGGTTGTTCTCGTGCAGTGCCTTTGCGAGGGTCTTGGCGTTCGCGATTACTTGCTTGGCGTACTTAGCTCCTTGACGTCTCGACTCGTCTAGGGCCCATGCGAGGGCTGCCATCCGGTTCCAGTGCGCATTGTCAACCAAACCCGGGAACTGCCGTGCTTTGACTTGAGACTCGACCGCTGACGATCCGAGAATGATACCTCCTTGGGGTCCGAACAAGCTTTTGTGAGTTGAGCCCATTATGAGGTCAACTCCTTCTTTGAACGGGTCTTGAAACGCTCCGCCTGCAACTAGGCCCATAACGTGCGAGGCGTCATAGGCCACCTTCGCCTCGATCTCCCGGCATGTCTCAACGAGTTTGCTTACTGGGTGGGGAAACAGGAAAAAGGACTGCCCAAATACCACGAGCGCTGGTTTTCTGTCCTTGATGAGAAGTCTGGCCTCTTCAACCTTGATGTTCCATTCTTCAGTATTGAATGGAAAGTACAGGTTATGGACGCCGACCATCGGAGCGTAGCCTTGATCGCTTATTCCGGGATAACCACCGTTATCCGGGCCGACTGTCAATATGGAATCGCCAGGTCGCGTGATAGTAGAGACTGCGATCATGTCAGCGTTGTGACCTGACAACGGCCGAAGGCTCGCCCAGTCTGAGTGGAAAACCTCCCGGGCGATCTGTTCGCCGAGTCGTTCAAGTTCGTCGAGAAACCGTGTTCCTTTGTAGAAACGGTCAGGAGCTGTGTACCGGTGACCCATGTCGATTGTGAGAAGTTGCCGGACCGCGCTGCTGGTCACGTTCTCGGAAGGTATTAGGTTGAGACATTTCTCGGCACGCCACTTTTGATGCTTGTTGACTACAGTTCGAATTTGAGAGCTGTAAGACGTCGGGTTCCTACTCCGGAACGGAGAAGACTACACGCGGCGACCGCGACGTCCGCCGGGTCTTCGTGTTCCATCGTGTGGAACAGGAGTAACGTCCTCAATTCGGCCGATTCGGAATCCTTGGCGTGCGAGCATTCGAATGGCTGCCTGAGCTCCGGGACCCGGGGTTCTTGCTCCGTGACCGCCTGGGGCCCTTACACGAATGTGTAGTGAGGTGATGCCTTTGTCCTTAGCAACTTTCGCTGCCGCGGCTGCTGCCTGCATTGCGGCGTAGGGTGTACCCTGTAGTCGATCAGCCTTCACGTGTTGGCCTCCCGCGCTGCGTGATATTGTCTCGGCTCCAGTGAGGTCTGTGATGTGAACCATGGTGTTGTTGAAGGAGGAGTAGATGTGGGCTATTCCCCAGTGGTCTACTGCTTTTGCCGCTGCTGGTGCGGTTGGCGGTGCTGCGAGTGTTGCTGCTTTCTGCGCCACTATTGGGCCACCTCAGGTAGAGGTGGGGGTTTGGAATGCGCGAATTTAAACTCTTCACGAGACGATGGTCTCGGAAATGAACCGGGAGTTCTGGCTCCTCGACCTCAACTCGGACGAGAAAGAGGGCAAGCCCCAGGTTTGGCTGTGGGGAATCACTCCTGAAGGCAAGAGGATAATCATCACTGAGAACTACCGGCCATACTTCTACATCTTACCGAAGGCGAGCCAAAACCCGGCTAATCTCAAGGCGAGGTTGGAGAAGGAAAGGCTTCTCCCCTCTATCGTAGAGCTGTCGATTGAGAACAAGAAACTGCTCTCCCAAGAAAGAACCGTTATTCGAGTAGTCGCTAGCTCTTCTGAGAACTTAGCAAAGCTGGCTACGAAAATTGTCAAATTTCTGGGAGCGGAGGCCTTCTTTGAGGCTGACCTTCGCCCGGCGACAAAATACCAGAACGACTTCCAGGTCCACCCGTGCCAATGGTACGGCATGGAGGTGGAAACAGAGCCCGCGACAGTGCAAGCGCGCATTGGTGGAGAAACTCTTCAGGCGAGGAACCGTCCAGCCCATGTATTGCATGAGCGACTTCCTGACCTTAGAGCAATTGGCTTCACAATGCTAGCCGTGAGCCAGGTCGGATCTCCGAGTCCCGAGCGAGACCCTATTCGAGTTCTGGCCTGGAACGGAAGCGATGGCCGCGGTGGAACCTTGCGATCTGACGAACGGTCAGACGAAAACATTCTGAGCAAATTTTCAGAGGTCGTGCAGGCTGAGGACCCTGACTTCATCTTCAGTTTCGGGGGAAACAGTGCTCATTGGCCGTATTTGTTGAAGCGGGCAGAAAAGACTAGGGTGAGTCTTACGATAGGTAGGGATGCGGGTCCGCCGCGTCAGAGCCTCTTTGGACATTTCTCTGTGACTGGTCGGGCTAACGTGGATCTTCTGGACTTCGCAGGGGACCTTTACGACGTGAAAGAGAAGACGCTCGGGGCCGTAACTCGATACTTGGGAGTGAGAGATGCGCGGGAGACAGTTGTCGAGGAGACAGACAACTATGACTACTGGTCTGACCCACATAAGCGGGACGTCCTCACCAAGATGGTAGGCCAAGAAGCAGAAACGATTCTGACCCTCGGAACGGACGCACTCGACTATGTTGTTCAGCTCTCAGCGCTATCCAATCTCCCTCCTGACCACGTTCTCGCGGGTGCAGCGGGCTTCCGTGTCGACAGCCACATGATGATGGAAGCCCACAGGCTCGGGCAGCTGATACCACCGCGAAACGAGGTCCCGGCCATTCCCTACAGGGGGGCGATTGTTCTACAGCCTGAACCAGGGCTTCACGACAACGTTGCCGTAGTCGACTTTTCTTCAATGTACCCGAGTTTGATGGTCAAGTACAACATCTCGCCTGACACGCTAACAGAGGAGAAAGGTGACGAAGTCTACACTGTTCCGGAGGTCGGAACGAGCTTTAGGAAAACCCCACCTGGGCTCTACGCGCAGATTCTCTCTGATCTCATTCAGAACAGAAAGATGATCAAAGCAGAGATTGCGAGGTCGACGAAAGGGACGTCTCGTTATCGTATCTTGAAGGCCAGGGAGAAGGCGGCCAAGATCATCACAAACGCGACGTACGGGTACGCTGGGTGGGCTGGGTCCCGGTGGTATTCGAAACAGGTTGCGGAGTCTGCAGCCGCGAAGGGAAGGGACACTATCAACAAGTCGATAGGCTTAGCGAGACAATCTGGGCTCAAGGTTCTCTACGGCGACACAGACAGCCTCTTCGTCAACTATGACAAGGACAGAGTTGACAGGTTCATCGCGGCGATCGACCAAGAACTCGGATTAGAAATCAACCTCAGCCAGGTGTACAAGAGAATCCTGTTCACCGAGGCCCGGAAGAAGTACGCGGTTCTGAAAGAGAACGGCGAACTTGACCTTGTTGGGATGGAGGCGATTAGAGGCGACTGGTCGTCATTAGCCAAGGAGGTTCAGAACAAAGTCTTACAGTTTGTGCTTGAAGACAAGACTCCAGACCGAGCACTTTCCTATGTTCGCCAGCTCTCACACGAGTTGGCCAGTCAAAAGAGACCGCTGTCATCCTTCGTGATCTGGAAGACTCTTACCAAACGCCCGGAACAGTATGATGTTCATGCGCCTCATGTTGAGGCTGCGAAGAAAATCGTCAAGTTAGGCTGGCCGGTTACCAGCGGGGATAGAGTGGGCTACGTGATAGTGATGGCAAGGGGCAAGCTCTACGAGAGGGCGGAGCCGTACTTCAAAACCTCGATTGACAACATTGACATCGCCTACTATTTACAAAACCAGGTACTACCTGTAGCGGCACGAGCTCTGAGCATCTTCGGAATCACTGAGGAGAATATTCTGGAGGCAAAGGGTCGAGTAGAAGGTTGAAGACTGGAGAAGGATCATCGTCCATCGAAGTAGAGCGAAAGCTTCGCCGGGGACTGGCTCTTGAGTACCTGAGTGTGGGGTGGATGACTGTGGAAGGCGCGGTGGCCGTCTATTCTGGCATTGTTGCGGGAAGCATCGCTCTCGTCGCGTTCGGGGGAGACAGCTTCGTCGAGTTGGTCTCAGCGCTTGCGGTTGCGGTGTACTTGAGGAACCGTCAGTCTGGCAACTTGGACCCTTCGATTCTACACCGGACTGAACGAGTCACCGGAGTGCTTCTCTTCGCCCTTATTCCAGTAACAGGTTTGAGTGCTCTCTTCTCCTATCTCACTGGGACGAGAGCTGAAGGGTCTCTGCTCGGGGTCATAATAGCCGTCGCGGCAGTTGTGATGATGCCGTACCTATGGATGGAAAAGAAAAGCATAGGACAGGAGACCGGGTGTCTTCCGCTCACTACTGACGCGGTGGAATCTGCGACCTGTTTCTTCATGTCCATCGCTCTGCTCGGCGGTCTCCTTTCAGTGACCCTGTTCGGCCTTTGGTGGGTTGACTACCTTGCGACAGCAATAATTCTCGCGTTCATAGCAAGAGAAGCTATTGAGGCGATCGGAGAATCCCAGTAGATGGTTCGAACCCTGTTGGGTCAGGGTTTCGTAGTCGCTGGGGTGTTCGATGGATTTTGTGAGATGTTTCTCTTCCGGAACACCGCAAAGAGAGAGCCTCCGACCCCTAGAGCAAGGATGGCTAGGATGAAACTGTAGAGGGATAATGTGACTCCCAGCGGGTCAGGCTGAGCCTGAACGCTCAGAGTGTTTGAGGTGGCTGGGCCAAGACCGCTTGATCCAGTCCAGGCCGCTGACACGGTCCATACTCCGGCTTCGTTGACGACAAGTGTGTCTGTGAAGTAGCCGTTTGCATTCGCTTTGACCGTGTGGGAGATGGGCGAGTTGTTTGGACCGGTGTAGGTCATTGTGACGTTTGTTGAGGTGGTTGGGTATACGTATCCGTTGATTGTGATCGTGTCGCCGGGTTTTACGCTTAGGCTGGAGCAGGAGAGGACGATGACGCTTGGGACTTTGCCGATGGAAATGTCTGCACTTTTCGAAGTTCCCAGGTGATTCTCATCACCGTTCCAAGAGGTGCGGATGGTGTATGGGCCTGGAGCGCTTGGGGCCCATGTGAACCCGAATCGGCCCTGTGAATCGGTGATGGCCTGGTTTAGAATCTGGAAGCCGCTGGTTGCACCGCTGCCACTTGCATATTCGACCAGGACCTGAGCTGAGGGAATCCCTGCTGAGTCGGTTGAATTCGTGAGGGAGCCTAGGAAGCTTACTGATTGCCCGGCTTGTATGGCTCCACTCCAGGTGAGTGAAAGTGTGGTTGAGACGAAGGCTACGTCTCGGACCTCTACGAGTCCTCTGCCTGCTTGCTGGCCTCCGACGATGATGTCCTGTTTACCCGTTTTGTCGATGTCGCCTATTGTTACGGCGTTGAGGAGGGAGGCAGAGGTGGGGTTGAGATACGATTTTTGAAGTGTGATTGAGGAACCGCTCCAAGCCCAGATTCTAATGGTCCCGTAGAACACATCTGTTGCTCCTACAGGCTCGTTGGTGTAGCCTGCCGTGACGATTTCAACTGTGCCGTTGCCGTCGACGTCTCCGGCCGCGACTCGTATGAGGTCCGCGCTACTCTGGCTTGATGTGGCCCAGTTGGTGTCGGCCAGCTGGGTGAGCGAGCCGGTCCAGTCGGACCATACCGAGAGTTCGGCTCTCCAGAAAGGAAAGGAGAGAATCTGACCGCCAACGACTATTTCTCTTTGGCCATTGCCGGAAAGGTCTTGAATACTGACGAAGGTGCCTACACTAGCCTGCCCGGTGGTGTACCAGTCGCGGTATTGTTTGAGCTGGGGAGTGCCGCTTCCAGTCCACTGCCAGACCCGGACTTGGGTCTGTGTCAAGGTGCCATTGTTGCTGAAGCCTGCAGTAACAATGTCGGGGATACCATCATTGTCAACGTCGCCGGTTGCGACCGAGTAGCCTTGGGCGCCCGCTCCCGCGGAGCCTGTGGTTGTCCAGTTCCAGAGGCTGTTCTTGGTTAGGTTGCTTCCGTCGAAGGACCAGATTCCTAATTGAGAATAGTCTGTTCCGCCGGTCCGATAGTAGCCGATGGTGACTATCTGGTGGATTCCCTGGTAGGTGTAGATTGCAACGCTGCGGGTCTCAATGACGTTGCTTGGGCCGGTGAAGTTCTTGAGATATTCTTTTGTGAGGGTTAAGCCATTCCATCGGTATATTCCGAGCTGAGAGCCCGTTGGAGGCTGGTTCGCGACGGGCTGGATGTTGCTTGTGAAGATGATGTCGTTCTGGCCGTTGCCATCGATGTCTGCAACCTCGACCCCGGAGACGTAGTACGAGTTGACCGCGGGTCTGGGCCAGAGCTGGTTCAGGTCGAGGCTGAGAGCGTTGCTGGCTTTGTGGTAGATTCGTAGTTGGGCGTAGCTCGACCCGTTGTTGTAGGTTCCACCGGTGATGATGTTGAGGGGTTGACTAGTGCCTGTTGCATTTGCAAGTTTGACGGCGGTGACTAGGCCGAACCCGGGGCCGTACGATGGCCAGGTATCTGACACTGTTGGGTTCAACCGGTAGTTGGCATGGACGTGTGGAAACCATGCCATCGGAATAGGTAGGAGGATTAGGAATGCGAGCGCAAGGAATCGGTACTTCAAGACTGAAATCGTTCAGAACGCGAGGGGTGGGGTGGAAATAGGGTTCTGATACTCTGAGACGTGCCGCACGGTAACCGAGAGGGAAGTATTCGTGCACGCTGTTGGGCGGCTACTACCTTCGGGTCCGCCGTGAAAGTGTGACAGAGGAGTGTTAGCCTTTCCCGAGGATTACTTCCTTCTCGACCCGAGTCAGCTTTCTGTGATGGGCGAATAATATCGCAAATACGAGCGGGAACTCAGTTCTCGCTGAGACATGTACAATCTTGTTGGCTTGAGGAGTAAAGACCTGCGCGTCCTTGAGCATCTCCTCGAATACTTTCTTGTCATCATCTTCAAGAAATTCTGTAAACCTCTCGGCGAGCTTGACAGCTTCTGGTAGACCCATGGTATCCAAGAGAGACTCTGGCGTTGCTGATAGAGGGTAGTGCAGAGTGAAACTGAACTATCTCTGGATGGACCAACGACCGCGGATTGCTAACGATTCATAGGCTAGAGTAGAATCATGGTGATGACCGCCATTAGGCCGAGCAGTCCAATGGCGAGGAGTGTCAACGCGGCCCTATGCAGCTTCACCTTGTGATCCCTCCACCGCCTAAACTGAGCGAGCCCTTCTTCTACACTGGGTGACTGGGCCATGATCACGGTCCCATATCGAACACGCAACACTAACAGAGAGCAGAGGGCAGAAGCCAGTATCAGAACAAGAGATGTCCAGGCTGCTGCTTTTGTTGCCGGGTTGGTGATTGATGAGGAGAAGACGGCTATGAGTGCGAGTAAGAGCCCTTCCAGGCTGACCATGCTCTGCGCTTTCGAGTCCATGCTCGCCAGTTGTTCTACGACTCGTCCATAACCGAGCAGGAGGCCCTTGGACTCCAATTCCGAGAGAACTGTAGTCTCATCCCTCACAGACTAACCCTTCGGAGAACCGGGCTTTCAGGCTTTGTCGTAGGCCTGTTTCAGCCATGTGAACAATTCCGCGTCGATTTGTTTTGGATCGCTGATTCGCACTCGGTGGGTAACCATGCCCTTCCACGGTCCAGAGTCCTCGAATCGGCCCT
>Ga0209761_1000986_pt1 | contig 18135 bp, 13 predicted proteins | sample GraSoi013_1_40cm_4_FD_185818 | JGI IMG/M metagenome (GOLD analysis project Ga0209761, IMG submission 185818) | Grasslands soil microbial communities from the Angelo Coastal Reserve, California, USA - Sample 09_25_2013_1_40cm (SPAdes) (version 2) | ecosystem: Environmental > Terrestrial > Soil >...
GCTCCCGATCCAGACGCTCAAGGTCGGCGCGCTCGGCACGCACAAGGCGTTGGGTCTGGCGATGGCGAAACAGGCGCGGTTTCTGCTCGCCTCGACCTCCGAGGTCTATGGCGATCCGCTGGTGCATCCGCAACCGGAGTCGTATTGGGGCAACGTGAATCCGGTCGGGCCGCGCGGCGTCTACGACGAGGCCAAGCGATTCGCGGAGGCGCTGACCATGGCGTACCATCGCTACCACCGGCTCGATACCCGGATCGTGCGGATCTTCAACACCTACGGGCCCCGCATGCGCCCGCACGACGGGCGGGTCGTATCCAACTTCATCGTGCAGGCGCTGCGGGGCGACTCGCTCACGGTCTACGGCGACGGCTCGCAGACACGCTCGTTCTGCTACGTGGACGACCTGATCGAAGGCATCATGCGGCTGTTCGAGCGGGGGAGTGCGGACCCGACCAATATCGGTAACCCGCACGAGTTCACGGTGCGGCAGCTGGCGGAGCGGGTGCTGGCATTGACGGGTAGCAAGAGCAAGATCGTCGAGCGGCCGCTACCGGTGGACGATCCGCAGGTGCGCCAGCCCGACATCAGGCACGCCCGCGAGGCGCTGGGGTGGGAGCCGAAGATTTCGCTCGACGAGGGACTGCGCCGCACCATCGAGTATTTCCGTGCGGTCGTGGCGCGCGAAGGAGCACCCAAGTCGTGAAGGATAAGGTTCTCGTCACCGGCGCCGCCGGGTTCATCGGATCGCACGTGAGCGATGCGCTCATCGGGCTTGGCCATGCGGTGACCGGTGTCGACAACTTCGATCCGTTTTACGCGCGTGACGTCAAGGAGCGCAACCTCTCAGGCCTCGTCAAGCTCCCCGGGTTTCGGTTCGTCGAGGCCGATCTCGCCCGCGATCCCATACCGATGGAAGGCGTCGAGGCGGTCATCCATCTGGCGGCAAAACCGGGTGTCCGTCCCTCCCTGGACGATCCCGGCGCCTACATGGAAGCGAACGTCACGGCGACCGCGCGTCTGATCGATGCAGCGCGCCGCGCAGGGCTGACGCGGATCGTGTTCGGCTCCTCGTCGTCCGTGTACGGCAATGCAACGCCCGCGCCGTTTGCCGAGGACAAACCCGCGGTCCTGCCGATCTCGCCGTACGCCGCCAGCAAGCGAGCGGGAGAGCTGCTGGCCCATGCCTTCGCGCACCTGTATCCGCTCAAGATCATCTGCTTGCGGTTCTTCACGGTGTACGGGCCGCGGCAGCGCCCCGATCTGGCGATCCACAAGTTCACCGATCTGATCGCCCGCGGACGCCCCGTGCGGATGCATGGGGATGGGTCGAGTGAGCGCGACTATACCTATATTACCGACTGTCTGGACGGCATCCTCGCCGCGCTCGATTGGACCGTCGCTGCCGCTCCCGGCACGGTCGAAACGGCGAATCTGGGCGGCGGCGAGCGCGTACGCCTCGACCGCCTGATCGCGCTCATCGCCAAGGCGCTGGGTCAGGAAGCGCGCATCGAGCGGTATCCCGATCAGCCGGGAGACGTGCGGTTGACGGATGCCGATCTGGTCCATTCCGGACGCGTACTGGGCTTCAAGCCGCGCGTTGGTATTGACGAAGGCATCCGCAAATTCGTTGACTGGTACCAGGAGGTCCATGGACGTCAGTCCCGAGCGTCTGGTCGAGCAGGCTAACGAGCGGTTTCAGCTGCAGGATTACTACGGCGCGATTCACCTCCTCGAGGAGGTCATCGCGACCGGCCGAGCGTTTGCGGACGCGCATCACCTGCTGGGGCTCTCGTACTCGCTCGCCGGACAGCCCGACAAGGCCCTGGAGCAGCTGGATCGCGCCTTGGCGCTCAATCCCAACTACATCGAGGCGTTGATCCATCGCGCGCTCGTGCTGAACGAGCTGGGTCGCGAAGCAGAGGCGAATGCGGTGTTGCGGCGCGCCCGTCAGGTGAGCTCGGAGCGGCGTGGGGGATTTCACGGACACGTCGCGGCGAAGCTCGCCAACCAACATGCCGCGCTCGCCCAAGCGTATTACGAAGCGGGTGGACTGAACGAAGCGATCGCACAGTACGAGGCGGCGCTGGAGCTGGGGCCCGGCTTCCACGACCTGCGGTACAAGCTCGGCCGAGTGCTGCTCGAGGCCGGTCGCGCGTTGGATGCGCACGAGCACTTCCAGATCATCGTGCGCGACCGGCCGTCCTTCCTCGATGCGGCCGCAATGCTGGGACTGGCCTGCTACCTGGCGGGTGATGGGTTGGCTGCACGCGCCGTGTGGGAAGAGCTGCGCGCGCGCCGGCCCGAAGATCCAAGGGTGGAAGCCTACCTGGCGCTGCTGTCCCGCTCGGACGTGATGCCGGTGGGCGCCGGGGATGGGGGAGCCGGGGACGCCGGGGGAGCGGCGAAGCCCGATCGAAGGAAGAAAAAGAAGTGAGACGGCTCCTGACGGTGCCACTGATCTTCGCGCTGGCTTGCACTCGTTCTGCCGCGAATCACGAGGATCTCGGCGATCGGGCGTATGCCACAGGTTCCTATGCAGACGCGCTGGCTGAATACCAGTTGGGACGCAAGGCGAACGCCGGGAGCGCCGCCCTGCTCGCCAAAGTCGGCGCCGCGGCGATGCATGCCGAGGACTATGACCTGGCGGCCGATGCCTACCGCTCCCTCGCCAAGCGGGACCGCTCGCGCGCCGACGAAGCCGCCGACGGACTGGAGCGAGTGGCGCGGGCCGCCCTCGCGGCCAACGACCGCACGGCGCTGGCGAGTGCGCTGACCGGACTTCGGGAGGTCGCACCGCGGCGGCCGCTCGGACGGTACGTCGTGCTCGCGGCCCTCGACGCCGTGGACCGGGGCGATACCGCCGAGGCAAGGGCGCTGTTGCCGGTTGCAGCGGCCTCGGCGGTCGACGCCGCCCGGGCCGACTCGCTACTGTTCGTCTACGGAATGACGCTGGTCCGGGTCCGCGACTGCAGCACGGCGGTGCGCGTCTTTGAAGGTGTCGTCCGGAGGCAACGGGCAGTGTCGGTGGTCGAGCAGGCGCGCGAAGGCCTCGGGCTGTGCGCGCTGGTGGAAGGCCAAATCGCGCTCGAACAGGGCCACCCCGTCGATGCCGAGGCATGGTTTCGGCGGGCGACGGCACCGGGGGCGTCACCCGACGTCGTCCGGGGCGCGTTCCTGGGTCTGGGCGACGTTCGCCTCGCGCAGGGCGATGTGGCCGCCGCAATGGAGAGTTATCAGCAGGCGCTCGCCGGCGGGACGCCCGGAGATACGATTTCGCAGCGCGCGCAGGAAAAGCTCAACGCGTTAGGAAAGGCTGAACCGTAATGACGATGCAACGGACGATCGGGATGCTGGCATTGGCTGTGGCCGCTGGTGTACTGGCCGCGTGTCATCCGCGTGGCCGTGCCCCGCAGGCTGCGCCGGCGGTTGCGCCCGGCGTCGATCTGCGCCGTGCCATGGATCTGTTTCACCGCGGCGATTTTCGCCGCGCGCAGGTAATTCTGCAGCGCGTCACCTTCGAGCTCACGCCCGGCGCTCCCGAGCTGGCGCAGGTGCGGTATTACAGCGCGGAGTCCTGGTTCCAGGTCGGCGACTACGTGCAGGCCGCGAGCGAATTCCGCAAGGTTGCTGACGAATTCTCGACCACGGAGTACGCGCCGCTGGCGCTGCTCCGAGCGGGAGACGCAAATCTGCGTCTGTGGCACCGGCCCGAGCTCGACCCGTCGTACGGTGAGACGGCGTTGGCGATCTATCAGGAGTTGGCGGGCCGCTTTCCCGAGAGCGACGCGGCCGCGCGCGGGCGGCTGCATGTGCGTCGTCTCGAGAACCAGTTTGCGGAGAAGATCTACAAGACCGGGATCTTTTATCTGCGGCGCAAAGCGTTTGATTCCGCGATCATCTATTTCAAGGACGTGATCGCGAATTACCCCACCACCGAGCGCGCGCCCGACGCCTTGCTGCGCTTGGTGGACAGCTATCGCGCGATCGGCTACAAGCAGGAGTTGCAGGAGACCTGCGAGCACCTGCGGCGCTTCTACCCCAAGGCGACGGCGCTCGACCGGACCTGTCCCGCGACGGCCGGTTCCACCGCGACCCCGTCGACCCCCTCCACACCCTGAGCGGCGTGGCCCGGGAAGGGGCGGCGCTGTTCGGAGGCTCCTTCGATCCCGTCCATGTCGCACATTTGATCGTGGCAGAAGCAGCGGCGGACGCGTTGGGCTGCAACGTGCGCTTTCTGCCCGCGCGCGAGCAGCCCCTGAAGCAAGGGGCTCGGGCCGGCCATCAGGCGACGCCCGAGCAGCGGGCGGAAATGCTGGATCTGGCGATCGCGGGGAACGCGCGGTTCGGCGTGGAGCGGGTCGAGCTGGGGCTGCCGACGCCATCGTATACTGTTCGGACGCTGCGGGCGTTGGGGGAGCGGGAGCCGGGGAACCGGTTCACGTTATTGCTGGGGGCGGATGCCGCCCGCGATCTTGCCGAATGGTGGGAAGTCGAAGCGCTTCCGGAACTTGCCGACATCGTCGTCTTCGCCCGGCCCGGTGCCAGCGTGGTGCGTCATCCGCTGATCAAGCGGGTTATTCCTGTGCCCTCGATTGACCTCTCCGCCACGCAGGTGCGGGAGCGGGTCAAACAGGGGCGTTCCATTCGATATTTAGTGCCCGACCCGGTGCACGAGTACATCGGGGCGCACGGGCTGTACCGCTAGGAGTGTAATGGCCAATCGTTGGTTCACCAGAATCTTTGGGACGCGGTTCAACCGCGAGCTGAAGCGCATCCAGCCGATCGTGGATGCGATTCTCGAGCACGAGGTGCGCCTCAAAGACCTGACCGACAGCGAGCTGCAGGCGCAGACCGCGAAGTTCCGCGAGCTGATCGCGCAGCGCACCGGCGAGGTGCACGCCGAGGTCGAGCGTCTCAAGCAGGCGAAGCACGACTGCCCCGATCCGGAGGAGCGCGCCAATCTCAGCGATCAGCTGAGAAAAGCGGAGCAGGACTTCGTGGCGGCGCAGCAGCGCACACTCGACGAGCTGCTGCCGGAAACATTCGCGACGGTGCGCGAAGCGGCCCGCCGCCTGCTCGGCAGCGAGGTCGTCGTCACCGGGCACCCGATGAAGTGGGACATGGTGCCGTACGACGTGCAGCTCATCGGCGGCATCGTGCTCCATCAAGGCAAGATCGCCGAAATGGCGACCGGCGAGGGCAAGACGCTCGTCGCGACACTGCCGCTATATCTCAACGCGCTGGCGGGCCGTGGCGCACACCTCGTTACGGTGAACAACTACCTCGCCCGGCGCGACTCCCAGTGGATGGGCCATCTCTTCCAATGGCTCGGCCTGACGGTGGGCTGCATCGACGACACGCAGCCGTCCACCCCCGAGCGCCGCGCCGCCTACTTGTGTGACATCACGTACGGCACCAACAACGAATTCGGCTTCGACTACCTGCGCGACAACATGGTGTTCAGTCTGGAGCACCGTGTCCAACGCGGCCATGTGTATGCGATCATCGACGAGGTGGACTCGATCCTGATCGACGAGGCACGCACGCCGCTGATCATCAGCGGGCCGGTGGGCGCCGAGTCGGACGAGAAGTATGCGCAGTTCAACGCGCAGGTCGTGCAGCTCGTGCGCAAGCAGACCGCGATCGCGAACGACTTGATCGCCAAAGCCGAGCCGCTGCTCGACAACCCCGATACCAGTTACGAGGGCGCGAAGCTGCTGTACAAGGCGCAGCTCGGCATGCCCAAGAACAAGAAGCTCTTGAAGCTGCTGAACGAGCAAGGCGTCAAACAGCAGGTGCAACGCGTCGAGCTCGACCGCCTCGCCGACCGCAAACTGCCGGCGCGCGATCAGAAGATGCGCGACGTCGAGGACGATCTGTATTTCGTCATGGATGAGCGCGGCCGCTCGGTGCACCTGACCGACAAGGGCGTGGAGACGATGTCGCCGCAGGACCCCACGCTGTTCGTGGTGCCCGACATCTCGCACGCGGTGCACGAGATCGAGCACGACCCCGATCTGTCGCCCGCTGAGAAGATCGAGCGCCGGCGCGCCGTCGAGGGCGAGTACGCGATCAAGAGCGAGACGCTGCACATCATCCACAAGCTGCTGCAGGCGCACGCGCTCTACGAGAAAGACGTCGAGTACGTCGTGCAGGACGGGCAGGTGCTGATCGTCGACGAGTTCACCGGCCGCCTGATGGCGGGACGCCGGTGGTCCGACGGCCTGCATCAGGCCGTGGAAGCAAAGGAGGGGGTCGCTGTCAAGGAAGAGACCCAGACCCTCGCCACGATCACGATCCAGAACTACTTCCGCATGTACGAGAAGCTCGCTGGTATGACGGGCACCGCGGAGACGGAAGAGACCGAGTTCCACCAGATCTACAAGCTCGAAGTCTCCGTGATTCCGACGAACCGGCCGGTCCGGCGGATCGACAAGCACGACCTCGTCTACAAGACGCGCAAGGAGAAGTACGACGCGATCATGGAAGAGGTCGAGCGCCAGCATAAGCGCGGCCTGCCGGTCCTGGTCGGGACGACCAACGTCGAAGTCTCGGAGACACTGGCCCGCATCCTGAAGCGGCGCGGGCTCAAGCACGAGGTGCTGAACGCCAAGTTTCACCAGCGCGAGGCCGAGATCGTCGCGCAGGCGGGCCAGCCCGGCTCCATCACGATCGCGACGAACATGGCCGGCCGCGGCACCGACATCAAACTCGGCCCGGGCGTCAAGAAGTGTCAGGTCTGCGGCATCAAGTCGCGTGAGGCGCCGTTCGGCCAGAAAATCGAACCGCCCGACCTGACCCCCGAGCAGATCAAAGAGCTCAAGTGCAACGAGGACCCGCCCTGCGGCCTCGTGATCATCGGGACGGAGCGCCACGAGGCACGCCGGATCGACCGCCAGCTGCGCGGCCGCTCCGGGCGCCAGGGCGATCCCGGCCAGAGCATTTTCTATCTCTCGCTCGAAGACGACCTCATGCGGCTGTTCGGCTCCGACCGGATCGCCCGCATCATGGATCGGACCGGCGCCGAAGAGGGCGAGGTCATCACGCACCCTTGGGTGACGGCCGCGATCGGGCAGGCGCAAAAGCGCGTCGAGCTCCAGAACTTCCAGGCCCGCAAGAAGCTGCTGCAGTTCGACGACGTCATGAATCAGCAGCGCGAGGTCATCTACTCCCAGCGTCTGTATGCGCTCGAGGGCGGGGAAGAGCTGAAGGCCGAGGCGCAGCGCATGATCGACGCGGCGTTCGAGCAATACGCCGACAGCCTCATCGTGGACTACGACGATCCCGGCCAGTGGGACCGCGCGCTGATCGATACGGATTTTCTGCAGAAGTTCCTGACGTCGGTCCCGGGTGTCACCGATCCCGCCGTGATCAAGACGCGCGACGAGCTCGTCCGCGCGGCGCAGAAGGCGGGACGCGACGCGTTCCAGCAGAAGCTTGGCTATCTCCGCGACGTCGAAGCCAAGGTCGGCGCGACGAACCTCGCCGAGCAGGCGCTGTCGCACGTGACCCTCGGCGTGATCGACGAGAAGTGGAAGGATCACCTCTACGATCTCGACCAGCTCCGCGAGGGGATCTACTACCGCGCGTGGGGGCAGAAGGACCCGCTCGTGGAGTACAAGCAAGACGCGTACGAGATGTTCGTCGGCTTGATGCACGATCTGCAGACCACGTTCGCGGAGCGGTGGCTCAGGCTCCAGATCGAGGTTGGCCCGCCGCGCGGCGGTCCGAGCCAGACCACCACGACCGGCGGGCTTGGCAGTGGGCCGAAGAAGCCGACGCCTATGGTCGCGACCAAACCGGCGGCGGACGGGTTGGTCAGCCCAGCGGCCGCGTCAAACGGACCGGTGCCCTCCAAACCGGTCCCGCCCACCGTTGGGATGGCGCCGCCGAATCCCTATGCCGGCGTCGGCCGCAACGATCCGTGCCCCTGCGGCAGCGGCAAGAAGTTCAAGAAGTGCCACGGAGCGGCGGCGTAAAGGCGAGGGCGAGATCGAGTTCGACTCAAAACGCGCAATTCCCCGGTCGGTCCGCATCAATACGCGTTGGACTACCCGCGGGTACGAAGAAGGTCACCACTGTGGTAGCCTCAACCGTTCCTTCGTTGCGCGCGATCCCCACATCCCCGTCTGACTCGACGAATGCCGTACCGGCAGGGTGAACCGTTCCGGTGCAGGTGGGATCGTTGCCATGGTAGAAGGTGATCGCTCCGGTTTTTACGACGACCAGCACGGGACCAGGATGAAAGTGCCAACCCGAATGCCCACCCGGTGCTACGACAATGTTCGCGACTGCGATGTCGGTGTTATCGTGCGACTTGAGCTCGACGTCATAACCAGCGGCTTTGGATTGGACGTGAAACGCGCCGAGGTTGCCGCGTCCGACCAGGGTGCTGACAAATCCAACGGCGAGCGTGAAGCTCGGCTGACCGATTCCCGCGTTTGAAAACTCTCTCGGTGTCGTCGTGTCTTTGCATGCGAGCGCTCCGGTAGCGACGGCGAACGCTGATAGGATGACGGAAATGCGTGGGGATTTTACCATGTGAACCTCCATGGGCATAGCAGTTAGAAAAGAAACGACGCCTTGCAGGGGCGCAGCATGCTGAGCCCCTACGCATTCGGTCTACTGTGTTACCACGAACTGATAACAGGCGCTCTCGAGCACCACGGTACCAGTCGCTTGCTCAATTACCCGGAAGTGAATGTCGAACGTCGTGCCGAGTGGCGACGTCAACGTGCGGAACAGGGCTGCCCGACCCGTACCCCGATCGTCCGTGACGATGGCTGCCGGGGTCGTTCCCATCCCTAGCGTGAGCCATGCTGTTCCCGTACAGACATCATCTACATTCGTGTCCACGGCCCGCTGCAGCCGGTAGCTCGTGTTGGGAGCGAGGTCGCGCACGTACGTGTCGAGATGGATGGTCAGGTTGTCGTCGTTAGGTTGGCGGAACTTGACGTGTCCGAACCCGCGCCCTCCGGTCACATCGCGCAAGATGATCTCGTTGTTGAATGGCGGCGTTTCCGGACCCCAGCTGCTCGCGCTCGTGCTGGGTTGTGTCCCGGTGGCTACCGCGAGCGTTGGCGACACGAGATCGGGGCGGTCTGAGACACAGCCCATCAGCGCGGCGGTCACTGCTAGAAATGGGACGGCCATGCGGACTCGCATGCTTCCTCCACGAGCAGGTGGGACAGCGCACGAAACGCGTCGCCTCGTGGATCGGTCGACAGGCACGGGGTGGCAGACAACTTCGCTCCGAAATCGACCGGCCGTTAGAGCCGGCGTGCGTAAAAGGCGGGACGCGACGCCTTTCAGCAGAAGCTCGGCTATTGGCTGACTACGTACTGATAGCAAGCGCTTTCCAACACCATTGCGCCTGCCGCATCGATGACCCGGAAGTGGATGTCGAACGTCGTGCCTATGTTCGATACAGCAAGAGCCCTCCACAGCGCCGCCCGCCCCGTTCCCCGATCATCAGTCACGATCGCCTGCGGGGTGGTTCCGAGCCCAAGCGTCAGCCATGTAGTGCTGGTGCAGTTGTCGTCCACGTTCGTGTCCACTGCGCGCTGTAACCGGTAGCTCGCATTCGGGGCGAGGTCGCGCACCCACGTGTCGAGGTAGATAATCACGTCACCGTCCTTCGGCTGGCGAAACTCGACGTGTCCGAATCCCCCCGCGCCCGTGGCGTCTCTGAGGATGATTTCGTCGTTGAAGGGCGGCGTCGCCGGTCCCGACGTGCTCGCGCTGATCGGCACGTTCAGTGAGGACCCGCCGGCGAGATTCGGAGCCACAGGATCGGAGCGGTCGGTGACGCAGGCCGCCAGCGCAACCGCGCCTAGGATGATGCAATAACCTCTCATACAGCCTCCCTATAGGGTGAAAAAAGGGACCAGGAGGCGCGTTGATCTAGCGACGCCCCCCTCGTGGGTTACCTTCGAGCATCGTAAGGTCGGTCCGTGAACCCGCCGTGATTCGAGCGTGAACTGGACGGGCGACCTCGGCAGGAGTGGTGTCGCGCATGATCCGCTTCCGCACGCTGGGTGGTCTGGAGCTATCGGACTCGCAGGGCCGCGACCTTCACGCGCTCCTGTCAAAGCCAAAACGCCTTGCCCTCCTCGCCTACCTCGCTTCCCACAACCATCATGCCTCGCGGCGCCGAGATTCAGTTGTGGCGCTGTTCTGGCCCGAGATGGATGCCGCGCACGCGCGCGGCTCGCTCCGGCAAGCGTTGCGGTTCTTGCGGCGCGAGCTCGGCGACGGCGTGCTCAATGGCCACAGTGAGGAAGAGATCGGCTTTGAGCCGCATTCCTTCGAGTGTGATGCGGTCACGTTCGAGCAGGCGTGTGATGCAGGGCGACTATCGGAAGCCTTGCAGCTCTATCGCGGTGATTTCCTCGACGGCTTTTACATAGCGGGCGAGTCCGCCGAGCTCGAGCGGTGGATCGAAGGCGAACGGACCCGTCTCCGGCAGATGGCGGCCCGTGCCGCGGCGGAGTTGTCGCAGGATGCGGAGCGGAAGGGCAATCTGGCACAGGCCGTCGAGGCCGCGCGCCAGGGCGTCGCCCTCGATCCTGACGACGAGAAGGGGCTCGCGCGGCTCATCGCATTGCTGGACCGGTCGGGGGATCGGGCCGGGGCGCTGCACGAGTATGAACACTTCCGACGCCGGCTACTTGAGCTCTACAACATCACGCCCTCACCCGAAACGCACGTCTGCGTGGAAGCGATCCGGGTACGATCCGAGCCATTCGGCCCCCCCGCGGTCCAGGAACCAGTCGCCGCAGCCACGCCCGCAGGACACGCCGTGGAGGATATCACCCCGAGCAAGCGACGGCGTCCCGTCGCGATCACGACGGCACTGCTTGCCGGCGCGATAGCCATCACGGGCGCCCTCACCGCTGTGGCGCGTCGCGGCAACGACGCGCCGACCGTGCTGGCGGTGGGCCCCTTTCAGGACAGCACAGGCGCTGACAGCGCGAAGCTGACTGCGGGGCTCGCCGGCCTTCTGGCCACGAACCTCGGGCGCCTGCCGGGACTACAGGTCGTGAGCTCGGCCCGGCTCTACGAGGTAGTCGGTCAGTTCCGAGCCCTCGGCGACACCAGCGTGCCGATTGCGCGGGCCGCGCGGCAGACAGGGGCCACGGAGCTGCTGGAAGGTGCCCTCTATCGCGCGCCGGACGGGACACTCAGGCTCGAGCTGCGCCGCGTCGATCTCGTGCGGGGCGTGGTGCGCGGCGCGTACTCGGTGCAGGGCCCGCAGCCCTTCGCTCTCGTCGACAGCGCCACGAGTCAGCTGGCCCGGGCATTCGAGCTGCGCGCATCCTCGCTTCGGGTTGCCGACGTCACTACGTCCTCGCTCGTGGCGCACCGCTTTTACGCGGAGGGCCTGCGTATCGTATCGCAGAATGATCCGCGCAGCGCGCAGCGGCTCTTCGAAGCGGCATTGGCCGAGGATTCGACATTCGCCATGGCCGCGTACTACGTGGCGATGTGCCGTATGCAGCTCGGCGACGGTCACGGCATGCGCGCGCCTCTGGTCCGAGCGGCACGTCTAGCCGATCGGACTCCCGAGCGCGAGCGACGGCTTATCCGCACAACACTCGCACTCGTGGCGCATGAGCCGCAGGGTCTGGCCATGGCTGAGACGCTCGCCGCGCGGTACCCGACCGAGCCAGATGGCCCGCTTCTGGTGGGACAGGCGCGGCTGATGGCTGGCGACTTCCTCGGCGCGATCCCATACCTGCGGCGCGTGGTGGAAATGGACTCGCTCGCCTTCCGAGGGGGCGCGGTGCGATGCCGGGCGTGCGACGCATTGTTCGGTATCAGCGACGCCTACCAACTCGCGGATTCCCTGGTGGCCGCCGAACACAGCCTACGCGAGCTGCTCCGTCGCCAAGGTTCTCCGACGTGGCTCCAGGAGCTGGCCGTCGTCCTTGAGCGGCAGGGTCGGGTGGAGGAGGCGCTCGCGACATTCCAGCGCGTCCCCCGAACGTCGTCCGCCTTAGACGCCGGCTTCTTCCGTGCTTTAGTGGCGATCCGCGCCGGAGACTTCTCGCACGCCGATCGCCTCCTGAATGACATTGCTCAGGGGGGCGCGGAAGATCTTCGAAGCTCAGCGCAATGGCTTCACGCCATCAGCCTGCGCTACCAGGGGCGCATCGCGGAGGCGCTCACGGTCGCCCGGCGCATGAGGCGAGTCGATATGGAGACCTCGAGGGAGAAGCTTCCGCTCGAGACGTCGCTGATCGCGGCGCAAGCGCTCTTCGAGATGGGCCGTCCGCGGCAGGCCGCCGCCCTCTTCGACTCGCTCGGCCAGTTGGCCGGCGATTATCCGGACTTCCCCGCCCGCGTCGCACGACACCACACGTGGATGTTGACGCACCTCGTCACTGCGCTCGCTGCTGCAGGCGACACCGCGCGCCTCGCCGCGCTTGCGGACAGCATGGAGGCCTCTGGGCGCCGCAGTGCATACGGCCGTGACCCGCGCCTCCACCACTATGCGCGGGGTCTGCTCTGGCGTGCGCGCGGTCGCCTTGCGGATGCGGAGCGCGAGCTCCGCGCGGCGATCTACTCGCCGAACATGGGCTATACGAGGACCAACCTCGAGCTCGGTCGGGTGCTGCTGGAGCGTCATCGTCCGCGCGAGGCCATCGCAATCCTCGCACCGGCGCTACGCGGGCCGCTCGACGCCTCGAACCTCTACGTGACGCACACGGAGCTTCACGAGCTGCTCGCCGGTGCCTACGACGCCGCAGGAGAAACCGACAGCGCTGCTGTGCACTATCGCTGGGTCGTCAACGCGTGGCGGAACGCCGACGCGATGTTCCACGCGCGGCTCGACGCAGCGCGGCGCCGGCTGGCCGCACTCCAGAGTCTGGTTTCGAACTGAGAAGGGCCGCAAAAAGGCGCACATGGCGGCGTTGCGCGGGTACGTGGTAGAACGTCCCGTTTTGCTAGCGTTTGCCTCATGTCTCTTCGTCTTTCCGAGCACCTCGAACACGACCGGCCGCGCGAGCGTTTCTGGGCCGTCGGCGCCGGCGCGTTGACGGCGCAAGAGCTACTGGCCATTCTCCTTGGAACAGGGACACGCGGGCAGGACGCCCTTGCAGTGGCCGCCGAGATACTGGCGCGGGGCGACGGCTCGCTCAGGCGGCTCGCCACCCGTCCATGGGCCGAGTTGGCCCGGATTCCGGGAGTGGGACGGGCGAAAGCCGCCCGGCTGGCTGCGGCTATCGAGCTGGGTCGCCGGATCGGGACCGAGGCGGAGCCGCCACCGGAGCGGATACGGGGACCGGGCGATGTGCAACGGTACTACAGCCTGCGCCTGCGGGACCTCGCGGTCGAGGAATTTCATGTTCTCGCCGTGGGGAGCCAGAGCCAGATCCTGGCGGATTTGCTCATCACGCGGGGCATTCTGAACAGCTCGTTGGTGCACCCGCGCGAAGTGTTTCGAGCTGCAATCGCCGAGGCAGCGGCGGGGATCATCGTGGTGCACAATCATCCCAGCGGTGATCCCACGCCCTCGGCGGACGATCGAGCGGTAACCAGGCAGCTGGTCGATGCCGGGCGTGTGCTGGATGTTCCGGTGTACGACCATGTGGTCATAGGAGGAGGAGAGCGGTACGTGAGTTTCGCGGAGGCAGGGCTCTTGTGACGAGTACGGCGCCGATCCTCGCGCCCGAGCTGGCGAAGGCCGTCGCCGCGCAACGCGACCGCCTCGACCTCGAGGTGCTGTCGCGCGCCTATCGGATGAGCGCGCAGGCGCATCAAGGCCAGAAGCGCCTGTCGGGCGACGATTTCGTCTCGCACAGCGTCGCCGTCGCGACGATTCTCGCCGAGCAGCAGATGGACACGACGACCATCGCCGCGGCGCTGCTGCACGACGTCGTGGAAGATTCCAACGTCACGCTAGACCTCCTCCGGAGGGACTTCGGAAACGAAGTCGCCGACCTCGTCGACGGCCTGACCAAGATCAAGGCCCTCAACTTCCGGTCCACCGCCGAAGAGCAGGCGGAGAACTACCGCAAACTGCTCATGTCAGTGGCGCGCGATGCGCGCGTCATCATCATCAAGCTCGCCGATCGCCTCCACAACATGCGCACGCTCGATCCGCTGCCGCCTGACAAGCGCAAGCGGATCGCCCTGGAGACGCGGGAGCTGTACGCGCCGCTGGCGCACCGGTTCGGCATGGCGGGCGTGAAGGCCGAGCTCGAGGACCTGTCGTTCAAGTACCTCGAGCCCGACGACTACAAACAGCTGGCGAAGCAGGTAAAGGCCCGGCGCGTGGAGCGCGACCGCACGATCGAGCGCATGCGCGCCCCACTCTCCGACGAGCTGCGCCGCGCCGGGATCGTGGGCTGGGAGATCGTGGGCCGGCCCAAGAACCTCTGGTCGATCTTCAAGAAGATGAAGAAACGCGGCAAACCGTTCGAGGAGATTTACGATCTGCTGGCGGTCCGCGTGCTGGTGAACAACATCACCGATTGCTACCACGTGCTCGGCATCATCCATCACACCTGGACGCCGCTGCAGGAGCGCATCAAGGATTACATCGCGAGCCCCAAGTCGAACGGCTATCAGTCGCTGCACACCACCGTGTTCGGCCCCGGCGGCCAGTTGTACGAGATCCAGATCCGCACGCGCGACATGCATCGGACCGCCGAGTACGGTATCGCGGCGCACTGGCTGTACAAGGAAAACGGCAAGAGCCCTGACGAGCTCGATCACCATCTGTCGTGGTTCCGCCAATTGATCGAGCTGCAGCAGGATGCGCACACCCCCGAGGAATTCCTCGAGTTCCTGAAGATCGATCTCTATCAGGACGAGATCTTCGTCTTCACGCCACGAGGCGACGTGAAGCGGCTGCCGAAGAGTGCGACGCCGATCGATTTCGCGTTCATGGTGCACACCGAAGTCGGCCAGCACTGTAACGGCGCGCGGGTGAACGGCCGGATCGCGCCGCTGCATCGGCCGCTCAGGAACGGCGACACGATCGAGGTGCTCACGAGTCCCCAGGCGAAGCCCTCGCGCGACTGGCTGGCGCATGTCCAGACGGGCCGGGCCCGCCAGAAGATCCGCCAGTGGATCAAGCAGGAGGAGCAAGAGCGCAGCATCACGCTGGGCCGGGAGATTCTCGCGCGCGAGGTCCGGCGCCGGCGCGTCGACCCGCCCACCGCCGAGCAGCTGGAGCAGGCCGCGCAGAAGCTCGGACTCGGCGCCGCCGAGCAGGTGGAGACCGCCATCGGTCGCGGGGATGTGCAGATCGGCCAGGTGATCAACGCGCTGTATCCCGACATACCGCCCGACGAACAGCACGCCCCGAAGCCGACGGCATTCGGGCGCGTCATCGAACGTCTCCGCCTCGGCCGCGGCATCAAGATTCACGGCGTCGAGGGCTTGATGGTCCGTTACGCGCAGTGCTGCCAGCCTGTCCCCGGCGACCCCGTCGTCGGCTACGTCACCCAGGGCCGTGGCATCTCGATCCACCGCAACGACTGTCCCAACCTGCTGACGCTCTCGGGCGAAGAGGAGCGGCGCGTCGAAATCGACTGGCGGGAGGTCGAGGGCGAGACCTTCGTGGTCCGGCTGGCGGTCAGCGGCGAGGACCGGCGCGGCCTCTACGCCGATATCTGTGAGGCGATCAGCGGCACCGGAACCAACATCCGCAGTGCCGAGCTCGCATCGAAGGACGGCGTCGTCTTCGGATCGGTGCTGGTGGAGGTCGAGAACAACACCCACCTGCACAAGGTCCTGAAGGCGGTCCGCAAGGTGAAGGGTGTCACGGAGATCGCGCGACGGGATTCGAGCGGTCCCGCTGAAGTCGTCGTCGGTTAGGTTTCCCTCGTATGCCTTTTGAGCTTGGGAACGCCCCGCCGCCGGCGGGTGATCAGCCACGCGCGATTCGCGAGCTGAACGCCGGCCTGCGTCGCGGCGACAAGTATCAGACGCTCCTCGGCGTCACCGGGTCGGGCAAGACGATGACGATGGCGCACGTGGTCGCCGACTTCGGGAAGCCGACGCTCGTGTTGTCGCACAACAAAACGCTCGCTGCCCAGTTGTACGGCGAGCTGAAGACGTTCTTTCCGTCCAACGCCGTCGAATTCTTCATCTCCTATTACGACTACTACCAGCCGGAGGCGTACGTGCCGTCGACCGACACGTACATCGCCAAGGATTCGTCGATCAACGACGACATCGAGCGGCTGCGGCTGCGCGCGACCTCGAGCCTGATGGAGCGCGACGACGTCATCATCGTCGCGAGCGTCTCGGCGATCTATGGCCTCGGCGACCCCGAGCTGTATCGCGAGCTGCTCGTAACCGCGCAGAAGGGCGAGACGCGCGGCCGGGATGCATTGCTCGCCGATCTCGTCGCCGTTCAGTATCACCGGAATGACGTGGGCTTCGAGCGCGGGACGTTCCGCGTGCGCGGCGATACGGTGGAGGTCTTCCCGGCATACGACGAGCAGGCGGTGCGGATCGAGTTCTGGGGGGATGAGATCGAGCGCATCGCGAAGATCGATCCCCTGACCGGAAACGTCATCAAGCCGATGGACCGCTCGGCCATCTATCCTGCCACGCACTTCGTCACGCAGCGCGCGACGATCGAGCGTGCCGTGTCGCGCATCCGGGCCGAGCTGGCGGAACGATTGGCCGAGCTGCGCGCGCAGAACAAGCTCCTGGAAGCGCAGCGCCTGGAGTCCCGCACGCATTTCGACATCGACATGCTGATGGAAGTGGGGCGCTGCGCCGGCATCGAGAACTACTCGCGTCTATTCAGCGGTCGCCAGCCCGGCGAACGACCGGCGTGCCTGCTCGACTACTTCCCGAAGGACTATCTCTGCATCATCGACGAGTCCCACCAGACACTGCCGCAGCTGGGCGCGATGTACGAAGGCGACCGCTCGCGCAAGCAAACCCTGGTGGATTATGGCTTCCGGCTGCCGTCGGCGCTCGACAACCGACCGCTGCGGTTCGACGAGTTCATGGGGCTGGTGCCGCGTATGGTATTCGTCTCGGCGACGCCGGGGCAAGACGAGCTGAAGCTTTCCGGTGGCGTCATCGTCGAGCAGATCATCCGCCCGACCGGGCTGGTCGATCCCACCGTCGAGATCCGGCCGGTGGCCGGGCAGGTGGATGACCTGCTCAGCGAAATCCGCGTGCGCGAGAAGAAGAACGAGCGCGTCCTGGTCACCACGTTGACCAAGCGCATGGCGGAAGACCTCACCGACTATTTGCAGCAGCATGGCGTGCGAGTGCGGTATCTGCATTCGGAAATCGACGCCATCGAACGCGTCGAGATCATTCGGGGTCTGCGCCTCGGCGAGTTCGACGTGCTCGTGGGAATCAACCTGCTGCGCGAAGGGCTGGACTTGCCGGAGGTGTCCCTCGTCGCGGTGCTCGATGCCGACCAGGAGGGCTTCCTGCGATCGGACCGGTCGCTGATCCAGACCGTCGGCCGGGCTGCCCGGCACCTCAGCGGCAGAGCCATTCTCTACGCGGATCACGTTACCGGCTCGATGGAGCGCGCGCTGAAAGAGATGGATCGCCGCCGCGAAACTCAGCTCGCCTACAACGTCGAGCATGGCATCACGCCGCGGTCCATCGTGAAGTCGGTGCTGGATATCCGGTTCGTGACCCGTGTCGCCGACGCGCGGGTTGGGAAGCCTGGTGCCGGCGAGATCCGGCGCCCCGCCGACGCCGGCGAGCGCGAGACCCTCATCCGTATGCTGGAGCAACAGATGCAGACCGCCGCCGAGGAGCTCGATTTCGAGCTGGCGGCCGTGCTGCGCGATCAGCTCCTGGAGCTCAAGGCCGATGCGCCTCTCCGCGAGCGAGCTCAGCCGGTTCGGTGAGGATCTCGGCCGCCAGCTCCGCGCCCCTGCGGTAATCGGGCTGTCCGGCGAGCTGGGGACGGGGAAGACGACACTCGTCCAGGCGATCTGTCGGGGACTGGGCGCGACGGCGCGGGCCACCAGTCCCACCTACGCGCTCGTGCATCATTACGACGCCGGCCCCGCCGGGCCCGCCGGCCCCGCCGGCCCCGCCGGCCCCATTCCCGTCTATCACGTCGATTGCTACCGTCTGCGCCAGCCCGACGAAGCGCGCGATCTCGGCTTCGACGACATGGTCCGGGAGCGC
>Ga0209761_1000987_pt1 | contig 18134 bp, 17 predicted proteins | sample GraSoi013_1_40cm_4_FD_185818 | JGI IMG/M metagenome (GOLD analysis project Ga0209761, IMG submission 185818) | Grasslands soil microbial communities from the Angelo Coastal Reserve, California, USA - Sample 09_25_2013_1_40cm (SPAdes) (version 2) | ecosystem: Environmental > Terrestrial > Soil >...
GCGACTGATAGGAAGAGAGCAGAGAGACCCAACAGGAAGGTATCTTGAAAGATGCCCGGAGGTAGCAACGCAACACCTGCTCGAAATGTTAAACCCGCGACCAAACATAATGCGCCGAGTACAGAAACCCAGATCAGACTCGTAGATTCCTTTTGGGGCCGAAAGTTGGCGTTCACATTATTCAACTCAAGACAAGCAAGCTTGATGTGCGGTCTGGTGACATGAAGACGAAGTAGGTTCCCTAAAGAGCCGACAAAGGATCGGAGGCTATACTTAGCGTATCGTTTTGATGAGGTTGAGCCTCGCCCTATGATGGGGCATTCCCGAGAAACCGAGCGCGAGACCTGATCAGGCGAAGAAACCAAAAACTCGCTTCCGACAGCCCCCAACGGTGTAACATTCGCCGATGAAGAGTCGGGGTCTTGCTATGGAGGTTCATTCTGGTGTCGGAATCCGCTGGCCCGCTTAAAGAACTAGCCGAATACCACCCGGCCCGCTACAACCCCACCCGCTATCTTTCCTTAAGTTCAATATCTGCAAAAGGAAGGGTTCAAGCCGCAAACTATTGAAAGCCATTCTAAGATTCTCCGCTTTCTATCTAAGTACGTACCGCTGAATGATCCCGAAGCTGTTAGATTGTTTGTAGCAAATCAGCATGTCAGCAGTGGAAGAAAGGAGAATGAAGTTGATGTTTTCAGTGGCTTCGGCAAATATCATGAGATCGCCTTCTCCGAGTCAAGATACAGCAGAGAAGAGACTCTGCCGTTTATTGCTCAGTAAGCTGAGATGGAACAAATAATCAATGCCTGTCGCAGCCTTCGCCATGCCGCTTGCCTTCGTTTGCTCAAGGAAACAGGCATGCGAATTGGGGAAGTTACCCGCCTCCAGTTCAAAGACTTCGACTTTGAGAGAAAAACAGTTCGAGTAATGCCTGAAAAGGGCAGCCGACCAAGAGAATTGAGGCTAGGTGAGAAGCTGGTTGCAATGGTCCAACAGATATTTGCAAGGAAACAGTCATTTCCAACTTCAGCGGCGGCGAGACACTACTTAGAGAACACGAGAAAGATACTCGCCGAATCGAACAACAATCCCAGATTCTTGCAGATTCACCTGCATAGTTTTCGACATTTTAGGGCCACAATGGTCTACGCTCAAACCAGAGACCTACTCTACGTCATGAAGATTCTCGGTCATCGTTCCATAACCAACACCATCCGCTACACGCAGCTAGTTGACTTCAAAGACGGCGAATCTTTCATCTGCAAAGTCGCGAAGTCTGCGGATGATGCTGTCAAGTTAGTAGAGAGTGGATTCGAATTTGTGTCCTCGTTCCCCGATGTGATACAACTTTACAAGAAAAGAAAATAGGCATTTTCTTCATGCTCGAAGATTAGTATTCGATGAAGTGCAATTCTGAGCGCCGTTAGAATTCTACGGATTAGCCTTTCCAATTTCCGGGCTTTCAAGATTCTCGATGTTAAGCTAGAGCCAGACGTGAGTGTGATCCTGGGAGAGAACAAGTCTACAGAGATCAGGTATTAGTCACGTTGAAAAAGATCCCAGAAACAATAGGGTTTCGGATAATGTCCCCCGACTTCGAAGGGGTCTTGGATAGAAGCGAATACCGGATGCTCCTAGGTGAAGCGGACAAATTGTACTGTAAGAATAAAGTTCTGAAGGGCAGATTTCTACCTCATGTACTTCTACTCAGGCTGGATCTTCCTCTACTCAAGCTTCAGAGCGCCCGACAAAGAACACTGAGCATGTCAGTCCTCATCGCAACGGGCATTACCGCGGCATATGGCTTCAGTGTTCTCCTCACAATTCTGCAGAACGCAGACTATTGTAGTGCTGCCTGAGTTGACCGCATGAGCGGGGCTGGACTTGGAGAGCTAGCCATGATCCAGTTTGGATTGTACGCGGAGCTAATCGATTCGACGGGATTAGCTCAGACGCCAAGACCCAGGTACTTGATATTACTAAGTGAGTATGCCATGCTGGTCATATGAGTCGTCTGAACAGAACCCGTCGGAACTCCTTTGGTTATCATCGACTGAATCTCAATTCCATTCAATTCCATTCATCCGCTGCTTGCCTATGTGTCGAAGTCAGCAGTGAAAGTATTAAGTCGTTTTCAGCTTCTCCTCGTAACACTTCAGAAATGAGCCTCCTAAGGAGTCTCTCACTAGAACTCGATTAGAGAGTCTAACGGTTGGAAACGGAAGTCTCTGCAGGGAACGAAGACCGCTCCCATGGAAGGACAATCTTGTACACGTCTACAGGATACTGAACGTTCTTGAGACGTCTGCGTTCCAACTTTGTAAATGGATTGGTCAACTTGTTCCTCACCTGGTCATAAATTTGTTGCGAGACACAGACGCCCTCGGGGTCTGCGAGAGGCTGAATTCTCGACGCGACGTTAACAGCATCGCCCAAAACATCACCTTTGGAATGAACGACGTCTCCGAGATGGACGCCGATCCTGAGGATGATTCTCCATTCGTCACGGGCTGAGATGTTGTAGTCGTGCAGTGTACGTTGTATTTCGATTGCGCAGTCTGTTGCGTCGAGAGCACTTTCAAATTGGACCATTAGTGAGTCTCCCATGGCCTTGATCTCGCGGCCACGATATCGTGGGAGGATTGGCCTGAGGAGCTGATTGTGCTTCTCCAGGACTTTGAGGGCGAGAGGTTCGTTTGTCTGAGTAAGAGTTGTGTAGCCTACCATGTCTGTGAACATTATTGCGGCGAGTCTCCGTTCGCCCTCTGGCGATTGAAATTCTGACTGCAAAGGAATGCTTGAAGGTAGAACCGGTTTGGATGCTTCGATGCCGGCCCCTTGGGCCTGGGACGTTAGCAATGCTTGATACGTAAGGTACTTGTAGCCTCTTAGGCTGTTGATGCGCAGGAAACGGACTGGCCGTCCCGTTTCTTCATTCTCCACAATTTCCATGCGTCCGTCGAACAGGTCGAAGAGAGCATTCACCTCTTGGGTTCCATGCATCCTTGGGTTCAGCTCCACCAGTACCGTGCAGTTTCGGGCTCTAAGCCGGGGCAGTAGATCTGCCAGCCAGTGACGTGTCGTGACTTCCTTGTGTAGTAACAGGATATCAGAGACGAGTTGAATTAAGACTCGGGGGCTTTCGGATGGTATTGTTTCGAGCGCGTGGGTGAGAAGGTCGTCGATTTCAGAGATGTTCCGAAGATTTCGAGAGGTTTGGATAGACTCTGAGGTTGGTAAGAGGTCAGCCTGAGGGCTGCAGACCACTAACCTCGACTCAGGATGAAGCTTGTGCAGCTGAATGCTTCTCTCCACATCGCTTGAAACGTACACGGTCGCTTCCGGAGCAATTTCACAAAAACGGAGGACTAGGTTGTCCTTCTCGTCGGAAGCTCCTCCTGCGAGAAGGACCGCGGACCTCTTAGGCAGGCCTCCCAACAAGAGGCCGTCCGCCACCGGAGAGCCTGTGGGCACTCGCCCCTCTCGCTCGACTATTGACAATACGCACGGCATTTCGACCACTAGGGTTTTGCCTCTGAGGTCGATGACTGTTGCTCTTGCGGATACGCGAGCCCGTCCTATTTGCCCGCCCCGAATTCTCGACTTCACTTCGTGAGCCTCGCCGGGTCGAAGTTTGAAACCTTCAAATTCGTAGCTTGCACCGCTCGGCTCGGGGAAGGAGATTTCTGGGGAAGGTTGAAGGTCGCATTTCTTGATTGTCATATCCCCAACTGTGCGGTTGATCAGTGTGATCTTCAGTTCTGTATCGGACCCTACCGCGAGTGTATTCCCCGATTCGGGCTCCAGCCTCAACTGGAGCGGTTGCTTCGCGTAGCTTACATACTCTGAGAGTTTCCAATCGGCATCGCGTTGGTATTGGAAGCCGAAGCTCTTGGAGAGTTCCAGGCCTATGGCCTCAGTGAGTGCGTTCACTAGTTCCGGGGAGAAGATTTTCTTGAGTAACTCGACGTATACTTCAGGGCTCTTGGCGGATATTCCTGGGTCGACGTAAAAGCTGGTGACGTTTGCCGCGCGGCCCAGCACGCCATGCAGTGCCCGGTCTAACGCACTTGAGAAGGTCTCGTCGAAGGATTCGGAGTATCTCTGCAACTCTATCTCCTGATGAACTTTGAGAACCTGTAGGAAATGAAAGCCGCAAAAGCCAACATGGAGACGGTGTGAACGCCCATGCCCAGCAACAGGACGGGTTGAGAGAAATTGACAGCTCCGATGGTCTGTAGGTACCTCCATATTTCTGAGACCGTCCAAATGACAAGCCATACTGCGAGTTGAAATTGCAAGCTGTTCTTGGTTTTAGCTGTAAACATCATCCTAAGTGAAAGTATGAATGCCACAACCACCCCGGTCAAGATCCCGCCGTCGACGAGGATCATCTCGAGTGTTCCGGCAGCCACTAGGCTAATCCTCCCTTCTTCGAGAAGTAAGACAGGAATAACAAGAGCGTGACAACCGAAAACGAGTCTAGAATGGCGCGAGCTGTATACCCAAAGACGAAACCGAAGAGTAGATGGTAGAGACCGTGGCTGAACGAGAAGAGCGCTAGAAGGAGAGATAGGATGCGGAAGGGTCTAATCTTTGTCACGTAAGCAACATAGAAGGGGATGGCGGATGCGGCGATCATCGCCACGGCATCGATAAAGTTGAAGGTTTCCGGCCATCCAAACGACATAAGGCGACTACTTCGGCAAAGAGAGCTACAATTTATGGGTTCAAGAATCTCGCGGGGATTTATTCCATCAGTCAAACACAAACGTGACTGACCAGCTCCAGCATGACATCACTCGAAAAACACACCTCTATATCGACTAGTCAAGCCAGCGGCCGCATCAGTAATCACTATTCTCGAAAGCAAGTTGCGGGCCCTGAGCCCTAAGCCTTCATTGCTCACAGCCCATTATCCCAACTGTAGCCGAAGTCGATCCTGGAATAACCGAGTCGGAGGTGGAGCGCATGATGAAAGAAGCAGTAAAAACTATCACAAGTATCGCAATGAAAAATGGGGTAGAATTCGTCTTGATACGCGTATTGCAGCTTCAATAGCTTCTAGCTTTGTAACGACGCCACATTTGTAATACATTGAAGAACGTTACAAAATCATCGTCGTGAGTGCTTCCACAACCAGAAACCTACATTCGCGTTAATTGAGAAAAAGAGTACCGATTTCCTAGGGAAGAAGTGTAGGCTCGCCTAAAGAAGCCGAATACTACCCCCTCCACAAAAAGGGTCGTGCTGAGCGGCAGACGGTAAATGTTTCAGTATTATTGAAGATACCACCAACGTGAGGAAGAGGCCGAGGCCGTTGCTGATTGGGCTGTCAGGGGGAGATAGCGGTGACCGTGTTCGACCCGAGATTTGTGATGTAGAGCAATCCGTTCGCCGTATCCAGTGCAATGTTCCACGGGCCATTGCCAGCACTAAGGTTTGCGATGACAGTGTTGGTTGCCGGGTCGATCTTAGAGAGCAAGGCTGAGGTATAGTCTGAGATGTAGACTTTCTGGTTCAATGGATCATACAAGGCTCCGAAGGGATTGTTTCCCACGGCTATGGTGGCTACAATATTGTTTGTCGTGTCGCTGACCACCGAGACCTTGCCCATGCCAAAGTTGGCCAGATAGATTCGACCATTCCCAGGGTTGAAGGCCATGCCTGAAGGATCGCACCACTGGCACACCGGGACACTCTTGATCAGCTTGCCCGAAAGAGTGTTTACTACGAGTACAGTGTTCGCGTAATCGTCGGATGCGTACAGGTAGCTCTTGTTCGAGTCAAAGGCGAGATTGAATCCGGATACTCCACTGAACTGTCCGGTGACTTTGTTGGTAAAACTGTCGATTATCCAGATTGTTTGCCAACCGGAAACGTACACGTTACGGTTCGACGGGTTGTACGCCAGCGCGCCTACATTGTTTAGTGAGATCGTAGTGAGAATCTTGTTACTGGTCTCGTCGATCACGTTGACACCGTTTGCGCTTGTCACGTACACGTGATGATTGACGGGATTGTACAAGAGCGGGCCTGGATTACTGTCAAGCCTTATCGTAGCTACTACCCGGTTGGTTGAAGCATCTATGACCGAAACATTTCCCATCGAGCCATAACCGGTCCCGGTATGGGACACGTACACTTTATTGTTGGACGGGTTGTACACTATCTCGTTCGGCTCGGGCCCGACAACTATCGTGGCGACAATATTACCGGTCGTTCTAGGAGGCGAGGAACTAGTTCCAAGGACAAGGGGCAAGAACGCTATGAGAACGAGCATCATAATGACTGTTCCAGTGACAGATATCTTGAGATTCGTTATGAGAATTCCGTTCAATCCCATAGGGTATCATGCGACTACGGTAGTAGTATTTAACCCGGTGAAGGGACAGATTGTTCCGTCGACTCAACAGAGTGGTGTTGGTTAGGAGGGTGTGATCGTGCCTCGAAACCGCGTGTTGGTTCGACACGACCGCCAGACACCGCGATTGTAATGTTTGTTTTCGGGTTTGGAACGTGGGCTCGCATAAAGAACTAGGCGAATACCACCCGGCCCGCCTTGAACAAATTGCCCATTGTCCGAGGGCTTTTTCTTTGTTTTGGATTAGGAACACTCTTATGGATAATCCGATCATTCTTCTTGCCGGAACACGTGTCTAATCCCGTAGCTTTCCACGGAAAGACCGCCTGGATCACAGCTTTCATAATTGCATTGATATTTTTGATGCCGTTTCTGGCTATTTCACTTCCGTCAGTGACACTCCCAGGAACGCGGGCGATGGACGTCACGTCGCTGAAGACCCCGACCTACGCGGAGAGTAGCCGCGCGACGATCCTTGATGAGAATAACTGGACAATGTGGAGCCTCACTGCCCAACAATTTGGCGCCACACTCACCTACTCTAGTGATGGACTGACGCTAACGGGCAGTTTTCCACCAAGCACGCAACCACTGGCCCTTTCAATTGTCAGAGCACTGACAGCCAATCTGACAGCATACCCCATCATGTACATGCTGATCAATGTATCACCAAATATTAGCTATGGAATCCGTTTCTATTCACAAAGCTCAGGATCTGCGGTGCCTCTCTGGGCCGAGTCCGACGCGCTCAGCCACAGAGAAGGGAAAGGACAGGCAGAGAATGTTCAAGTGAACATGTTTCAGCTGATAGAATCGAATACGGGCAAGGTCTATGATTCGACGAGTAATGTAACGATCTATGCAGAACGAAGCGCATCAACACAGGCGACACATTTTTCACTGCAGATCAAGAAACTCGAATTCCTCAACTTTCCACTCTTGTCCGCTCCAGCGTCAGGATCTTACCACGCGATCTATGTTGGCCTGGGCCAGATTCAAGAAAACCCGTCTCTTACGCTCAGAAGCGTTGAGATTCGCGGAACAATCAATGCGTCAAAAGGAATGGTCTTCGTACCCTACTTCATAGACGGCTTGTCCATTTACCAGGGACGGGTGTACACGCTTTCAACAGTCCCGATCGATCTATCCGTCACAGTAGCTATCACAGCACAAGGTGCGAAGTCTTTCTCAGACAACCTACCGACGGAAAAAGCCGCAATTGTCCTGGTCGCAGCTTCGGGAACGTTTACCCGGCTTTCAGTTGAAAATATTTCCCTCAATTATTATTCTAAAACGGCACAAACCTCCTCTATCCCATTCCAAGACAGAAACGGCTATCTCAACAATGCATTCTTCTTCCTCCTCCTTCCCGTCTCCGTGATCGTCCTCCTCTATGGCCAGGTGAGAAGGGCGAAACACATCGCAAACTCTCAGAGCAGCGTCTCACATTCAGATGCAGACCGGTGATGGCCGCGTGCTCTCACTAAGGAATGAACTCGCGAAATGGTTGACGAATCCACTTGTCGCTTCACGAGCCTTGGTCGTGTTTCTGGTCGCCACGGTCACGGTCTTCGGCAATAGTACGGGGTCTCTCCCTCCAATTGGAGACGTGAATCTCCCCGTTCTGTATGGTCTTGCTCGGTGGGATTCGGGATACTATCTTGGCATAGCCACGGACGGTTACGCAATTTTTCAGCATGGATACTCCTTTCGGCCCCTCTTCCCACTCGCAATCAGAGCCCTCTACCCGGCCTTTCCATGGCTCGACGTCAGATCAGCGGAAGTCCTAGCAGGTTTCCTATGGAACCTGGTGGCTATAGGAATCGCAGCCTTCTATTTGGAAAGACTGACCAAGCAACTGCTTGGCCCCGCGATTGCAAGTAGTACTCTGTTGCTGCTCGCTGTCTACCCCTCTACGTTCTTCTTCACAGTAATCTATTCAGAAGCAACCTGCATCCTGTTCATCGTTGCATCTCTCTATTACCTTGAAAAAGGGAGGATACTTCTCGCTGGAGGCCTTGGATTCCTCGCGGGCCTCGCACGACCAGAAGCATTTCTCGTCGCAATCCCGTTTCTGCTGAAGGGAATTTTCGAGGATCAGAAGTTCAGGAAATTGTTGGCTGGGTTCACAGTCCTTGCCAGCGTTCCAGCCTTTGGCGTGTACGCGTACACTCAGACAGGGAACATTCTCGCGCCCTTTCAGTCAGAGGCAACGGGGCCCAAGTGCACGATCCTGTGCTTCTTCAACAACCCAGTCTATCAGGTCGCGAACGGAGTGCTCCCGTATACCATTAATTTTGTCACCATGATTCTCGCGGTTATCTTCGTAGCAATTCCGTTGATCAGAGGGAACGTATCGTCCAAGCTGTTTCCATACTACACGTGGGCCTTCGTCCTCCTCGCCGTCGTATTCTACTCAGGCGAAGTCCGTTCATTCGCACGCTTCGCTCTGGTGGTTCCTCCTGTTTTCTGGGCACAAGCCGAATACTCTGCACTTCATCTCAGATTCTTCCGAGGACTGATCGTTGTCTACTCGGTTCTGATGTGTCTGGCTACGATTCTGTGGGTAAACTGGTACCCGATGCTCTAACCATAACGGCGGGTTTGTTCTTGGAGAGGCAAGTCAGGCGGGTGCCAGAATCTCAGACTTCTTCTCAATCATTTTTTCCATCTGAATAGCATCCTCTCCGTCGGTGTAGTAGCTGTGCGCGATTCCAGTCTCCCGAAAGCCATTCTTCCTGTACAGCTGCAAAGCTTCGTGGTTGCTTCTCCTCAGCTCTAGACGTAAAGGACCCGGTCTCGACCTTTCGAACACGTCGTCTAGGAGTGCTTGCGCGATCTCTCTACGTCTATACTCGGCCCTTACCGCGATGGAGACAAGGTGTTGGTGATCAGACCAGTCATCGACAACCGCATATCCGACAATTGCCCCGCGATAGACGGCGACAAGAAACGTTTCCGGGTTCGCGTCTGCGAGCTGGTCGATGAAGTAGTTTGGGAACGGGTCTTTGAACGACTGTTCTTCGAGCTCGTAGACAAGCCTCAGGTCTTCGGTCCTTACGGGTCGTATCTCGACTTTTCGGGTTGTTAGGTTCTCCATTCTACTTGCTCGCCATTCTCGCCGCGCTGGCGAGAGCCGTAGCAACATTGTCTCTGCCCATTGCTAGTATGTAAGGGCCTAGCCTCGGACCATGGTCGGCCCCGATCAGCACTCTATAGAGCGTCTTGAAGAAAGGCCCTGGCTCAAGATCATGCTTCTTTGCTATCGTAAATACAGAGTTCTGGAGATAATTTTCATCGGCGCTCGCATTTACGATGCCTGCTAGCTCAAGAATAGCCTCTCGCTCTTTCCCTTCGACCTGCATGGGACCGGTCGTTATCGTTTCGATCTCTCTTGCCCAATTGATAGCTTTCTCCAACCGGTCTTGAAAACGCTGATCGTTGGCATCGACTTGATAGCCATATCCAGCCAGCCTCTGTATAACGAATTCCTTCTCCTTGCCCTTCGGGGCTACTTTGACCAAGTACACGAGAAGGTTGTGAGGGACGTGAGCAGTTGGGGTTCTCGGGGGTGAAAGGTGCCAGACGTATTCGTACAATCCCCGCAACCTCGCCAGCTCCTTAGGGTCTTTTACCTCCTTACGCCCGAAGTACACGTCTTCTAGCTCATCGAGTTCTGCGATGTAGGTCGGAATATCCTTGACCCAAACCGCTCTAGACCCGACACTCCTCTTGTACATCAAGAGCAACAAAGTTTGGGGCGATGCATATCTCAGCCAGAGTTGTGGAGCCAGCACGTTCCCGACTGACTTTGATACTTTCGCTCCTGTCTTGTCCAGAAAATGCTCGTAGCGGGTATGAAAGGGCGGAGGTTCACCGAGCACTTCCTCCATCACTCTGTCATTTGTCTTCACTGAGTCGATGAGTTCCTTACCATAGGCTTCATAATTCACTTTGAGCGCAGACCATCGAGCCGCAAACTCCACCTTCCAGCTCAGCTTTCCCCTGCCTGAAAACACGTCAACTTCGCCCCGATGCCCGCACCCCTTCAACATCTCTCCACGAAGCTCCATTCCATCACAAGAATATCTGACCGCGTGCCTATCGGGAAAGTATTCCAGAGCCCTAGTCGTGTAAATTCTGCCGCAACTCTCGCAGACTGGAAAGTAAGGTAGAACCTCGGTGTATTTCTCCTGTCCCAAAGTCTCCTTGATTATCTCTCCAACCCTAGCTGCGTTGCTCAGAATCTTGTCGATTTGAGAGTTGAATAGCCCCTCTTTGTAGGCCCGAGTTCCTGAGACACTCCCGTACTTCACCCCCGTCTTGTCCAAGGCGTCCAACAACAATCCAGTCATGTGGCTCCCATAGCTCTCGTGACAGCCAAAGGGATCAGGGATGCCGGAAACTGGAAATCCGATGTACTTTGATAGTGATTTTGGAAGACCAGCGGGGACTTTTCTAAGCCCGTCCATGTCGTCTGAGAAGGCGATCAGCTCGGCTCTCTTTCCAATGCTCTCGAGTGCGAGCTTGATACCGTAAGCGCGAGCTGCGTCGCTGTAGTTGCCGATATGCGGGACACCAGACGCGCCCAGTCCGCTCTCGACTCTTAGGAGATCTACTTGCCGGCCGAGTTTCAGTTCTCTCTCAACGATCTCAGAAGCCACCTTGTCTAACCAAGTGCCTCTTCCAATGATCTGAGGAGGTGCAAGTGCCAAGTTTTCCAACCCATTATGGGAGACTTGCACTTGATAAACAATAAATTACTCAAGAAAGGATCAATTGTAAAGTGGCGAATGGTTGTCGGTGACGCTTGAAGGATTCCGTCCCTCAAGCTATCTGACTAGCGAGACCGCCCGGCTACAAGAAACAGTCGGAAACGGCAAAGCCATCGCTGCGGTGTCCGGCGGTGTTGACAGCACTGTCGCGGCGCTCGTCGCAAAAAGGGCGCTCGGGGACAGACTTCTCCCAGTTTTCATAGACACGGGATTCTTGCGGGCTGGAGAACCTGAGAACGTCAAAGCGAGGCTCGCGGAGCCTTCGCTAGGATTGAAAGTTAAGTTAGTCAAGGCAGGGGGCCGTTTCTTGGAAGCCACAAAAGGTGAAGCAATGGCCGAACAGAAAAGGAAGAAGTTTCGGGAGACATTCTATCAGATCTTAGGAGAAGAGGCGCGAAAGGACGGTTGTGATTTCGTTGTTCAGGGGACTATTGCGCCGGACTGGATTGAAACGCAGGGCGGAATAAAGACCCAGCATAACATCCTGGAGCAGGTTGGGATCGATTCTCTGTCAAAGTATGGTTTTAGGGTCGTCGAACCTATCTCAGAATTGTACAAGGATCAAGTTCGCATTCTCGGACGACACTTAGATTTGCCAAGAGATATGTCTGAACGGCAACCGTTTCCAGGTCCCGGGCTCTTAGTACGATGCATTGGAACTGTTTCTAAGAAAAAGCTGGACCTTCTCAAATCCTCAACAAAGATCGTTGAGGAGAAGCTCGGCCCATTCAACTACGACCAGTATTTCGCTGGCGTCATAGAAAACAAATTCACAGAAGAACCAGTCTACAAGAATTTGGACGAGACAGCGGCTGAAGCTCTTGGTCTTCCCGCCTCTGAGACTCGCGTCGATGTGTTCGAAGATCGGGTGACTGGAGTAAAGGGTGATACCAGAAGCTATGGGCGATTGGCTGGGATAAAGATCAAAGATGATAGCAGAGAAACGTACGGTTGGCTTCCTGAGAAACTGCGGCTGGCCCAGTCTAGTATCGTCGAGAAATTTGCAGAAGTGACAAGGGTCTCAGTTCTGATCAAGGAGAAACGGGGGGGTCCTCCGCTATCTGTCATAGTTAGAGCTGTCTCGACACGTGACTTCATGACAGCAGCGGTTGCTCAGGTTCCCTGGAAGATCCTGAAAGACATTGCAGAATCTATTCTCAAGACTGACGGTTCGTCACGAGTCTACTACGACATTACGCCGAAACCGCCTGCGACCATAGAGTTCGAATAGCCCTGACAACCATTCCCGTTGTCTACGTCAAAGGCCAGTACAATCACCTGATAGCTAGGAGACTCCAAGAGCTGGGAGTAGACTCCCACCTGATGCTTCCTTCTACACCTCTGGAGAAGTTCGAGGCTATGGGAGCTGATGCGCTTGTTATGGGCGGCGGACCTCAGAGCGTCCGATCCCTAGATGCACTGACTAGTGAGCTCAGGGACGCTTCGAATTTGATGACTAAGATCAAGCTTCCAATGCTCTGTATCTGCGTGACTCATCAGCTCATGGCGACAACGTTTGGAGGGATGACAAACCTTTCACGAAAACCTGAATTCGGGCCGGTCGAGGTTTCCGTCTCGGATGAGGACACCATCTTGGCCGGTTTGAAGCCCTCCTTTACAGCCTGGGAATCTCACAACGACGAAATAGTCTCGGCACCGCCCGGGTTCAAGGTTCTCGCCAGCTCAGATAACTGCACTGTCCAGGCGATGAGGCATGAGAAGATGAACATGTTCGGAGTGCAATTCCACCCCGAGGTCTATCATACCCGCAAAGGTGTCAATGTCTTCAAAAATTTTCTGAAGGTAGTGGATGATTATAAAGGGGCGTAGAGGACGTCTTCAAAAAGCGGCTATTCTCTCGGAGGTTTCCCGAATAACATTACCCAGAGGCTATATTCTTGTTTCGGCTTGTATATCGATTAGCGGCACCTTTGTAGCCGGCGAGCCAGAATCCCAAGAACAACTCAGCTACGGCGGCAACCCCGAAGCCCACTACGCTCAAGATGTTTCCCGCCGCTACGGCCAAGTATTCCTGAAACGCGAGGTAAGACCAGAAGGTCAGCGTACCTGTCTTGACTGCCGTTGAAGCTAGTGTAGACGTCATACTTGAACCAGTCCCGCCTGTTGTCATCGCAGATGCTAGTGCCGCCCTTCCCTCGTCTAAGGCAGAACCTGCATCGGAGCGATAGGTTTTGAGCTGAGCAATCTCCTCGGGACTCTCGTTGTGTAGGATTGTTGGGTAGTTGTGACAAGTAGTGCTCGAAGAGAAGCCCAGCATTGAGGACTTTTGCTGCAAGCTCGTCCAGGTTCGCGTTTTCTAGTTGAAGCCACACATCGAGGAACGTATCTTCGATATCAGTAAATTGTATGACTCGCTGGTTCAGAAGGTTGATTTCTCTCTCCGACACATCCTTTCCGGTCCAGGCGGATTTGCCTTGAGTATCTACAGCGATTGTGACATCCGGTCAACACAGCACTCTGAAAGATAGATACATCATTTGTAACCTGACCGAGGCCGTGCCGGGTCTTTCGCCTGTCTGAGTCATACTATTTCCGTAAGTTTTAGCGAGGGGTAGCCCTTGTCAAACGCAAATTCTACTCCATGCACATTGGTGAAGGGTTTGACGCCATATACGACCATTGTGTCGTTGATACTCTCAATCTTGAGATAGTAGTCTGCTGTTCTCAGGAATGCCTCTGTGATTTTGTTCGGGTCCGACGCTACGGCAAGCGTGACCGCACCGGCATCGCGCATCCTCGCGCCTATGTTTGCTAGACTTGGGAGCATTAGGTCATCCCCATAGACCTGGACAAGTCTGTCGAAATCTATTGCAAGGATTATCGACGATGAGGCTGTCTCGAGCTCTTTCCAAATATTGCTGAAGAGCGTAAAGTCGTCCATTACTTTCCCATTTAACTGAACTCTCCAGTTTTTAGGAGGAAGATTTTGGTTGTACTCGGCGATCCGGACTCTCTGGTTCAGAGAATCGTCCCCTATCAGGGGCCTCAGGGATTCCGCGACGCTGTCCGAGCTAAGTGTGCTGAATGGGACGATGAAGGAGGACCCTCCTTGATTAATGAAATTGGCATTGATGATTCTGAGGAGAAGCCTCACCCCCATAGTGGGGACAGTATTGTTCACGTGTACTAAGATCGATGAGCCCCTCCTGATTCCCCCCTTGAGCATGGCATCGAGGTCGCGACTGCCTGTTGAGAAGGAGGATTGAGTGTGGGGAACGGGCGAAAGGATGTTTGGTTTGGCGGAAGCATCGTCGTCGAATTTTGTGTTTGCTAGCAGATTGTACTTTCCCTTGTCCAGGGAGAAAAGGGCCCGATCTGATTTGACTCTGAGGCCCCGAAGCTTGTTTACAACGATCGTTCTCATCCGTCGACCGTCCAGTTCTGAAGATGAGAGCGTTACAATGCCATCGACCAGATTCGGCAGTTCTCCAACGCGTCCGCTTTCACTCACTAGTACTACCCCTACTCTGTTGTCGTCGGGGTCCGATAGTATCGCAGACTCAATCATTCGTCGCCCATCCTCGCTTGTGTTCCTGAGGGCTCCTTCCCAACTGTCTATGACGATGAGACCTCTGAGCCTGGAACGCTTCAGGGTGAGAACCTTGTTGAAAACGTCGTCCGCTTCAGACACTTGTATTTCGGCAGACCCTTCCATTGAGCTGTCGGGTGAGGTCATTTTTGAGAAAGGGTCGTGCATTTCGTGGATCCAAGGAAAGTGTTTCCGAAGCTTATTGGGAGGAATTCGGCTTGGCACGTAGAACCTAGCAGGCGGAACCACGGTGCTTCCCATGCGAGTTGCCTGTACCCTTTGCAAGAGCTCAAGCGCCAGCGTCGTCTTCCCGGCGCCCGGCGGTCCTTGGATTAGGAGAACGTTTCCTGCCGATTCCAAGAATTTCGAAATGAGATTAAGTATGCCATCGGCTCCGGCTCGCTTGGTTTGGACGGTCTCGCTTTCGTCGAATTGTTGAGTAGCGCTGGTTTGGTCCAGAGACTCATCCTTGATCATCAAGAATCAGTTATCTGACTAGGGCACTCGTCATACCCACAAGAGTTCCGTAACTTGGAGTGAGATTACCTAGTTAGACCGGAACCTACCCCGTTTCACCAGCTATGATTGTCCAGTTCCTAGAAATCGAGAGGAGTTCGATTCCAGGTCGACGAGGGATTCTCGGTCGACAAGGGCTACTCGTATCTTCTTCGCAAGCTCCTCGCTTGTTAGATCGAACAGAATAGGCCATCCATCCTGGGCATTAGTTATTGGGTGAATGACAATCCCCTCATCTTGAACCATCTTCATCTCGTCCTTCGCACTACGATAATTGGAGTCGGGGACTAGAAGGTCTGTAATCTTGACCTTTTCAGCCTTCAATATTCCCACTAGCTTCCCTGCTTCTCGACCCCTTCCACCGAGGCCTCCTACGGGTCCAACGTCCATTTTCACACCTATTGTTCCAGTCATGACCTTTGACTGAATTATTGGAGTGTTGGAGAGTTCGGAGATCAACGCGTTAAGCATAGCATAGCCCGCGCTCGGGCCCGACACTCCTGCTCCCGGCGCTCCTTCTAGAATGCTTCTGATCTGGAAGTGCACGTGGTATTTGGAAAGGTCGACTCGGGTTCGGGACCATAGCCATGACTTGACCGCTTCAACAGCATTCTCGGCGCTCTCGATCACGGAGTGATCTGGGACGAACGTCTGTCCCATGATCATGGAGCTTGCCTGCCCGGTTACGGATACGTGTCTCTCGCCTGAGTTGGCCGGCCGAACATTGCACTGAATGGTCAGTATGCCTCCCGAGCCCCTGTCGCTCGTGTAAAGACCGTATGTGACACCGGATAGAGGTTGGGAGAGGATGAGTGCCTCCGCAATTTCTCGATGCTCCTTGTCCTCCAGGGATTCGAGGCTGGATATTGCCTTCTGGAAGTGGAAGAGTCGTAGTTTGTAGTCGTTCTGGTTCACTTGTTCTCTGTTGAGTGTCGTTCCCTCCTGTTGATAGATGGCGAGAACTTCCTTCAGCCTGTCAAGATCTTCCTGATACTTCGTGGTGATGTTGTTGACCGCTGACTCTGAAGCGCCTGCGTCAGTGATGCCTCTCGCAGCAGCAATCTCGGACGCCCAGAGTCGGTGGGCTTCGGAGACTGTTTCTGCGACGCCCCGTGGGCTGAGTACGCGTTGTCTCCGGAACATCTTCGTTATCTTAACAGCGTCGACCTCGGGGTGAAGGTAAGGCTGCATCTTCCTAAGATGAATCGCAACAACCTCATTCCATTCGACATCGTTTAGTGGTGGGTGGATGTAGAAGATGTTCGGCTCGAACCTGTCCCTAGTAGCCTGATCAATGAGCTGCTCCTTGTTTGAAGTCGCAATGACGACTACCCTATCTTCTGGCCTGAGCTCGCTGAGTTCCGCCTTTACCTGCGCCAGTATCTTATTGCTGGAGGGATCGCCGCCCCAGAAGATAGCGTCGGCCTCATCGAGGAGCAGGATGCAAGGGCTCTTCTGGCGGACCATTCCGAAGAGGTCTTTGATCCTTTTCTCTGGGTCTCCCATGTAGTTTGCACCGCTCATCAATTCTCCTCCTCGTACTTTGATGAATCCTACATTGTTCTCTGCAGCTGCGACCATTGCCAATAGCGTCTTTCCTGTGCCGGGAGGTCCGAGGAGGAAGAATCGTGGATTCGATTGATGGCCGAGTTCTCTCATTGAAGGATTGAAGGCGAGGGCGATGTGGTTGAGGACCTTATTCTTCACGTCGTGTAGGCCGCCAAGATCCTCCCGACTGACTTTTGGCTTCATCACGTAAACTGCATCAACAACTTCCTGCGACTTCTCCTGTTCAGAGTAGAGTTTCACGTTACGAGCCGCCCCGGCAAAATCCTCTATTCCCGCCGAAATTTTGGGAAGTTCGATAGTTCGGAGATCAGTTCTCGATTCCCTGATCCTCTCCCTCAACGGAGCCTCTTTCGACTTTCTGACTTCTCGAAAGATCTCTTGGATGTCGCTGGGGGTGAGAGAGGCTCGCCGTCTGATAGTGACTTCTCGCTCCATCAGATCGAGAAGGTCCTCAGCCTTGAGATTGACCCATCCTTCTCTTTTCAGCGAGTCGTTCACAACCGCAAGAAGCATCTCGCGGGTCACACCATCGTTTAAGCTGACTTTCGATAGTCTTCGGCGGATGTCTTCCCGGATTTTCTCGTACGCGTTGGTCGCCACAATTACCATTGTCCGAGATTTTCCGCTAACGATCTTGTCCAGCCAACGATTCAATTCGTCTTGTATTCTGGTATCCTCTATCTCAGCTCCTGTCTCCCCTCGAACCTTTCTGCCGAAGCTCTGGAACTCGTCGATATAGACTACTGAAGGGACGGAGCTTGCATAGTCGAGGAAGCGGCCCAATTGTCGAGTGCTCTTCCCGTAGAATTCAGAGTAGACATCTGACCCTTTCAGGATGACGGGTGTCACGAGGACCCCGCTCCTGTAGCCTTCCAGCAGCATCTCTCGGAGTGAGACCATTGTCAGGAAGGTCTTGCCTGTTCCGCTGTCTCCTGCTAGACAGACCGCTTTGGGAAGTTCCTCTTTGCCGAAGTACTTGGTCAGCGAGGGATGTCGGAGTACGTGAAGTCTGAAGGAGTCCAGTAAGAGGTTGAACTCTCTGTCACGACCGATGAGGTTTGAGGGGGAGAATTTGTCAGGTGGATATTCCCGGTCGAGACGTTCCTGGATCTTTCGGAATCGCCTGGGTGATACTCTCGCTTTGCTCCATCTACCGTAGGACTTGTCGATTGATCGGAGTGGTATTAGGAAGACTCGTCTGAGCCATGGTCTGCGGTCCCACCAGGGCCGTACTGAGCCGAAGAGGAATTCGGAGAGTTGATCGTCATTTGACGCTACCCGTCGCTGGTTCTTCAAATTCTAGTCCTCCATCATCGGTTTTAGGTCGAGGAACTTGTCTAGTCCCTCGCGGGCGAGGTAG
>Ga0209761_1000989_pt1 | contig 18133 bp, 18 predicted proteins | sample GraSoi013_1_40cm_4_FD_185818 | JGI IMG/M metagenome (GOLD analysis project Ga0209761, IMG submission 185818) | Grasslands soil microbial communities from the Angelo Coastal Reserve, California, USA - Sample 09_25_2013_1_40cm (SPAdes) (version 2) | ecosystem: Environmental > Terrestrial > Soil >...
GGAAGACTCAACGACGGTGGTGACCCGACCGCCGATGGCCACGTGAGCTGTCATCGGCTCTTTTTATGCCACCGATCAAAACAATCGATTTGCTTTATGGCTAACACAGGGTTAGCGTGGGTGGGATGAACGGGAGACCGCGCGCTGCGGCGGACGCCGTCCTCTACGGCGCTGACGGATCGAGAGAGTCAGCGGCAATGGCAGAACTCCTGACCGAGATGGGCGTCGAGTTCGAGTATCGCTCGGTCAATCGGGACCCGGCAGCGAGGCGCGAGTGGGAAGACCTCGACGGCGAGCGACTCCCGATGCTCCGCATGGGCAGCGTGGGGATCGTGAGAGGTCTGGATCGGATCAAGGTCCAACAGCTCATCGGCTGGGTGGGCTGCTAGCAGGTTTCGATACTCTTCTCGGTTGATGACCGAGCAAGAGGTTTTCGTACTCGCCGATCGAACCCTGAACTCAGTGATCGCCAAGATCGCCGACGACCAGTGGGACATGCTCATGCCCGCCACCTTTGCTCGCCGAAGCACTGGTGGGCCGCCAACCCTTCGCCAGATCGTGAACTACCACGCTTATGGCGACTCGTGGGTCCCGGACATGCTCGCGGGCAAGACGATGGACGACGTTAGCAAGGACTCGCATAAGGGCGACCTGCTGGGCGATGAACCGAAGCGATCGTTCGCGGCGATCGTGGACAGGGCGGAGGCCGCGGCCCGCGACTTCGACGATCTGGAGCGGACCGTCCACACATCGTTCGGTGACTTTTCAGCGCGCGACTATCTGATTCAGATCACTAGCTTCCGGGGGATGCGGGCTCATGACATCGCGAAGGTGATCGGGGTCGATCCGACCCTGCCGTCGGAGCTGGTGCAAGGTCTGTGGGACGAGCTCGGCCCGGTCGCCGACCAGTGGCGGCAGTACGGCGCTTTCCCTCCGAGGGTCGAGGTCCCCGATGATGCTCCGCTCCAGGATCGCCTGCTCGGCCTGACCGGGCGCGATCCATAGGCTGCCTAGCCGCCGGCATCTGTCGATTTCGGCGGTGGCCATTCGTCGTGCTTGGAGGCTCGGTCAGGTTGGCCGGCCGAGAAACAACCACAAGGAGACGACATGGCGAACTTCCTGCTCGTATACACCGGCGGAAGCATGCCCGCGACTGACACGGAGCGCAAGAAGGTGATGGACGACTGGGGTGCTTGGTTCAGCAAGCTCGGCCCGGCGGTGGTCGATCCGGGCAACCCGATCAGTCATGCGAAGAACATCTCGAGCGATGGCTCAGTGCACGAGGGCGCGGTTGGCATGACAGCGAGCGGTTACTCAGTTCTGAAGGCAGACTCGCTCGACAAAGCGGTCGCCCTCGCCAAGTCCTGCCCGGTCCTCAAGTCAGGGGCCAAGATCTCCGTCTACGAAACCATCCAGGCGATGTAGCTCTCGTCGGTCGAGGGCGGCGGGGTCGCGTCCCGGCTCCGCCCGCGTGGCGCCACTTTCCGAGCGCCAATTCGTGCCATGGTAGAGTTCCGGTTCGCCCGTTTTCGCTCCGGGCGCACCCTTGCCGAGACCATGGGCCGCTAGCTCAACTGGCAGAGCGCCGTGCTGATAACGCGGAGGTAGGTGGTTCGAGTCCACCGCGGCCCACCACAACCCGGCAGCCTTTCCATAACACGAACCGAAGGCGGCCCGTCGTTCGACAACGGACTCAACCTGCGCCAGTTCGATCCTTCAACTGTGTCCATCGGTGGGTCATGGATCGGCTTCGCCAACGAACGGAAGAACTTCTTTCATTAGGAATTGCAAGCGTTTGGTCGCGAGGATCTGCCCAGTCCCTGGTGGGCGGCGTGTTTACCGGAAAGAGATCAACCAGACGTCCATCTCGTACGACATCCACCCACTGCAACACCTGCTCGATATAGTCGTCGACCCCATCGTGGGGTGAGGGAGAGGGCCCGGCGTCACCCGCGCACTCCAACAGCTCCGCCACCGTGTCGCAGTTCGACACGGCCTACATGTGACTGAGCCACTAACCCTTCCGACTGCGAGCCTGGTCCTCGTGGACCGGGCTCGCTTCGGACCCGGTCAATGCCGGCGCCGGCCGTAAGCTGCCGGCGAGCATTGCGATCCCGATCGCGCCCGCCAGCGGGATCAGCATCGCGACGCGCAGGCTGAAGCGGTCGGCCGCGTCGCCGATGAGTACGGGGCCGACAATCGAGCCCGCGTAGCCCGACGTCATGACCACGGCCAGCGCCGTGCCGCTGGCGCCGAGGTTGGCACCGGCGGCGAACGCGAGCGGCAGGATGACGGCCGTCCCGACGCCGACCAGGGCAAACCCAATCGCGGCGCCGGCCAGCGCTGGATAGGCGATCGCCAGAGCCAGCCCGCATGCCGCGACCACCGCGCCCAACCGCGCGACCACGACCGGGCTCGTGCGTGCGGTCAGGAGGTCGGCGCGAAACCGCGTCAGCATCGCGGCGAGCGAGAAGGCTGCATATCCAGCAGCCGCGATCCCGGCGTTGACGTGGCTCAGGTCGCGCAGGTAGAGCGTGCTCCAGTCGGCGCTGCCGCCCTCCACTATGAATCCGCTGAAGGCTATGGCGGCGACCGCGACCACGGCGCCGCTGAGCCACAACCGCCGGGCGCCTCCCGGCGTCGTACCAGCGGCGCCCGAACGTGTATCCGGCAGCTCGCGAAGGAACCACGCCGTTGCTGCGGCCACGGTCACCGCGGCGGCGGCGAACTGCGCCAGGGGCGCGATGCCGAAGTAGGCTGCCAGACCGGCGACGACCGAGCCGATGATCGCGCCGAGGCTCCAGAAGGCGTGGAAGCCGTTGATCAACGGCCTCGCAGCAAGGCGCTCGAGCTCCGCCCCCTGCGCGTTCTCGAGCACGTCGAGGAAGCCCGAGCAGACGCCGATCAGCAAGAACCCACCCATCAGCCCGGCCAGGTTGCCTGCCAGGCCCGGCGTGACCAGGGCGACGCAAAGGGCGGGCGTGCCGGCGCGGACGAAAGACCTGGCGCCTCGAGCCAGGACGAATCGTGCCGCCGTCGCGCCGGCGACCGCACCGACTGCGAAGAAGAGGAGCGCGTATCCGACCTGAGCGTCCGTCAGGTGCAGGTGGTCTCGGAGCGCCGGAAGCCTCGGCACGATGCTGCCACCCACGATCCCGAAGGCGAGGAAGGCGACCGACACGGCGCTGCGCTGCCGTCCGATCAAGCGATCGGTGTCAGCTCGAAGGTGGCCTTCTCACCCTCGGTCAGGGGCTCGTCCGGTTTCGATGGTTTGACGTACGAACGGTACTTCCTACGGTAGAGCTGCCAGACGCCGCGGAATTCTGTTGGTTGGCGGAAGCGACTCACGTCCATCCCATTGCGAGGCTAACCCTTCGGAGAACGGTTTATCTTTCCGCGATCACGACGATGCTGATCGGCCGCCCCAAGACCGTCACCTGGTTCGCGTTACGGAAACCACGGCCCACCACCCGTTCCGGAACCTGAACCAGACGATGTTCCGAGTCAGAGGTCGGGTTATGCGGGCTCAAAAGGTCACGTCTTGATGCTAAACGACCGCGACGGTCATTCGGTGAGTCCGAGGACCTTACTCACGTCTGACCCCATAGTTACGCACGGCCGTGAGCTAACCGTCAGAGTTGAAGCCGGAAAACCGACCTGACGACCCATTGCTGCGCGTTTCGAGCTTCTCCGCAGAGCAGTCCCCGGAATAGGCGCACCCGCCGCTGTGCGGGTCGAGCCGTCGGGCGCTACACACGCGACAACAACTGCCGTCCTGCACTGGGAAGCCGAGACGTGGTTGAGGCTCGCGCTGTCCGAATGAAAATGGGTAGCGTGGCCGGCGTTTTGTCAAGTGGATCTGTCGAGCCTATAATCCCGCTTGATCGTCGGAGCATCCGACGCCATTTCATTTACTGGTCCGGCCAAATGAAAGTGTTTCTTTCCTACACCAGCCGCGACAGAGAACGAATCGGCGCCTTGCAATCTGGATTGCACAGTCTTGGCTGCAGTGTCTGGCTGGATCAGGAACTGACCGGTGGCCAGCCCTGGTGGGATCGAATTCTTCAACAGATTCGAGAGTGTGATGCGGTTCTGGTAGCAGCATCGCCGGCACTTGCCTCGTCAGAGGCGTGTAGGCGGGAAACGGACTATGCCCAACGCCTTTCCAAACCCGTTCTCCCAGTCATGGTCGAAACTGTCCGAGCCGACATACTGCCGCCGTGGCTTGCCACCCTGCAAATCGTCGATTTCCGAGCGGCCGACGGCACTGCGGCATTCGCTCTGGCAGGCGCGATAAATCAACTGCCAAAGGCACCCGATCTTCCGGACCCGTTGCCCGATCCACCACCAGTGCCCCTCTCTTACCTCGGGGAGCTAGCTGAGCGGATTCGACAGCCGAATTTGTCCCTTGACAACCAGTTCGCGATCGTCGGAAAGTTGAAGATGGGATTGTCGAAGCCGGGCGAGCGGGACGCGATCCTTGGATTGATAAGCGAATTCAATGACCGAGACGATCTCTTTCGCGCGGTCGCAAGGGAGCTCGACAACCTCGTCATTCGGGAGTCCGCTGGCCCGTCGGAAGCAGCAGCCACCGATTCGTTCATCCCCGATGAATCGCTGAAAACAGCATCCAGTGGACCGCAAATGGAGGACCGCGTCAGGAATAGCGCGGTTTCGACCCACCCGCCCACGAACAAAACGTCCACACGAATCGCGGTAGGCGATACGCCTTTTGAACCACTGGAAAGAGAACTCGGGACTCCGGCCGACGGCTCCCGTGAATTAATTCAGGCACGGGCAAGGTGGATCGCACTAGCGGTTGGCGGTGCATGGGTCGGGTCCTGGTCGGTCCTCTATCTTGCCTGGGGGGCGCTTCCGCCACAGACTCAAGTAAGCCTCGGATACGTTCCATGGTGGCCGGCTGTGGTCCTTGGAGCTGGCGGGATCCTCGCTGCATTCTTATTGCACCGACTCGCCCCTTCAGTCGGATGGCCGTATCTGGCTCTTCTCGCCGGGAGCTGGCCTGTCCTGTGGCTGGTGTGGGGCTTCAATCCCATCGCCAACCGTATTTATTCAGCGGGTCCGTTTCCCTACGAAGCGTTCTGGTTGTCCGGAGTCTTGGTGATTGCCGCCGCCTCCAGTTGGTCGATTCTGCGCGTTATCGGGAAGCCACGCCCAACATCGGTCTTGCTGTTGTCGGTGGTCTGGACGGGCGCTTGGCTGGTTTTCGGCTCGCCGCTCTCGATCTGGCAGGAGACTGTCGCGTTCAATCAGCTGTCCCCTTGGCTGCTCAACGCTGGAACAGTAACGGGCGCTGCCGTAAGCGGATTGGCGAGCGGGTTACTGATCTATCGCTACCTCTTGAAGCACGGCGCTCAGGCCGAATTACCGCGGAGGTAGGTTGTTCGAGTCCACCGCGGCCCACTCAATTCGAAGTTCGGGCTCGGATGCACTTCTCGAACACCTTATGCCGCGAAGGCGTCCGGAAAGCGGAGCGAAGGGTTTTCCGACCTTGGCTGGCTACGCGATCAGAGCAGCCGCACGAGATCTGCGACGACCTCCGCCGCCGGCTGGCTGAGGTTGACGTCGCCCACGCCCATGCCTGCGTACATCGCCATGTCGCTGGGGGTGCGGTCGACGCCACGATAGGGAGGTGCGGTTGCCCTCCACCCGGTCTCTTGAGCCGCAGCCAGGGACCATCTCAGCACCCGGTGCGGCGCGTTCGCCCAACCGTCACTAAACCATTCCGTGAGCACAGTGTCGTCGGCGGTGGCGGCAAGCAGCATGCGTACGTAGTCAGGGTGCGCCCCGGACTCGGGCGAGGCCACAAAGCGTGTACCCACCCGTACTGCATCAGCCCCGGACCTAATGACAGCGGCAGCCCGCTCCGCCGTCGCGATCCCTCCCGCCGCGACTACCGGGATGCGCACTGATGAAAGAACCTGCGCGAGTACCTCGTCAAGGCTTTGGCCGCCGCGAACGTGGCCACCCGCCTCGGTGCCCTGAGCGACGATGTAGTCGCAGCCAGCTTTCTCAGCCGCCACTGCCTCGGCCGGCGACCCCACCTGCCAGCCGGCGATGGCCCCTGCATCGTGCGCCGCCGCCACGACGTCGGCGCGAGGATCCGCATAGAAGAACTCCACCACGCGGCATTGGCGGGCGGCAGCCGCGATGTCATCGACAGAGGGGCCGAACGGCATCAGGAAGTTGACACCGCAGGCTCCCCCGGCGGGTTGCGTTCCCGACGGCACCATGCCCAAGCCGCCGGCGTCCGCCACCGCGGCCGCAAGCTCGGTGGTGCCCACGCCGCCCATCGCAGCCAGCTGCACGGGCAGGGCGCAGCCCACCAGGTTCGTGAAGCGCGTAGCGCTCATGTTGATGACCGTCCTGTCAGACCAAACCGCGGGCGCAGCGGCTCACGGTCAGGATGCTGTGGTTGGATCAATGGAAACTGAGCGCGGCTTCGGCCATGCCGCGGACCCGGGCGGTATCGTCCTTCATGGCCGCAGGCATCGTCGCACACACACGAGCGGGTCGCCACTCGAAACCGATCGGATCCGGGCTATGGGGTTAAAGCTCGATCTGGCGCGCGGAGACGACGAGTTCGCGGTTCGCGTTACATAAGCTTCGGCCCACCACCGTTCCCGCAATACGAACCCCTGCCCTATCCTCCAATTCGTGCCGAGGATATGTGCCTTCTACGGCACGTCCTATGGCTCAAAGCTGAGAGTTCGCCGCGTCCAATACGTCGTGTGAGAGGGCGCCGGGGTAGCAGCTCGAAGCTTGTGCCATATCTATCCAGGAACTTCACCTAGCTGAGGCCACGAAGATCGAGGGGGCGGCTGCCGCCGCCCCCTGCAGTGGTGACGGTCAGTCAGCAGATCTGCGCGACGACCGTGCCCGTACCGGGATGGCCAGGATCAGGCATATAACCAGGGTCTGTCTTGACGACCACCATGTGCAACGTGTCTCCAGAGATCGTCGACCCGGATTGCGAGACCGAACTCGAGACGATCACGGCTATGTAGGTCGGCAGAGGGCCGGCTGGCGGGTCAGAGCTGTTGCCCGTATCGGTCGACCAACTAGTGCCGCAGGTCACTCCCTCGCTGGGCGTGTCCTCGAAGCCTTTGAAGGCAGCGGGCGCCGGCCCACCGCTCAAGTTATTCAGCTTCGCCCACTTAGCACCCGAGAAGGTCACCCCGGCGCCGATAGCCGAGTTCTGGTCCCCGACGACGAAAGTGCCGCCGGTGGTGGTGGCGAACACAAAGATCGGGCAGGAGATCGGGGCGGTCGAGCCACCGTCGTCGGTGATCGTGCCCGTGACTACGAATTGTCCCGTTGCCCCATATGTATGACTGCCGCCGACCGTGTATGGGCCGCCGGTGGGGCCGCTGATGATGCCGGCTGAGCTGGAGGCATCGCCCCAGTCGATCGTCGCGGTGAAATCAGCCACGGTTGCGGTCACATTGGCGTCGGTGAGGTTGGCCACCAGTCCGCTGAAGGACATCGGGGAGACCCGCGTCGCTGCACATGTTGCCGACAGCGGAGCGTCGGCGACGTTCGCCGGCCCACTTGCCGAGGTTGTGCTCCCACCGTCGTCCGCGACTGTCACCGTGACCGTGTACGAGCCCTCCTCAATGTAGGGGTGGCTGCCGGTGACTGTGAACGGGCCGCCCACCGCTCCGGTGACTGCGCCGGTCGAGCTGGCGCCATCGCCCCAATCGATCGTGGCAGTAAAGTCGGCCGCAGTTGCGAATGGGTTGGCGTCTGTGAAGGTGGAGGTCGGATGAGTCGGGCTCGAACCTTCGACCCCGCCGCTGACGGTCACCGTGCCGGCCGTCAGTGCGGCGTCGGCGACGTCAGCCGTCGAGTGCGCTGTGGCTGCGTTGCCAGGCGTGTCGACATCAGTGATCGTGACCGTGACCGCGTAGGTGCCCTCGTCGGTGTAGGTATGGGTGCCGCTGACCGTGAAGGGACCCCCCGTTGGACCGCTTACCGCACCCGCCGAGCTGCTGCCATCGCCAAAGTCGATCGTCGCCGCATACTCGCTGGCGGTCGCGTTGGCGTCGGGATCGGTGAATGTCGCCACAGGCCCGCTGAAGCTGGCGCCTTCGGTGGCGCTTAAGGTATTTCCGCTCGCCGAGATGGCAGCGTCCGTAGTGGCCGAAACCCAGTGCTTGACGGCTGTGGCCTGCTGCTTGCTCCCACTGGCTGTGAAGCTAGCGACGATGGTGTCGTCGCCGGCCCCATTGGTGTCAGGGTACATGAACGTGACTTTGCCACTGGCATCGGTGACGCACGTAGCGGGCGAGCATGTCCCGCTCAACCCGGCATTCTGGCCGGTGATGGTGAAGTCCACCTTCTGCCCAACCAGGGGCGCTCCAGTCGGGGTGGTTATGGTGGCGGTGACAGTGTGGCTCCCTCCAAGGGGATTGGTGGCCGCCGTCGGGGTAAGGGTGATGTTTGGAGCCGTGACGACAGTGCCAACGCCGGATAGGAGGATGTACGCCTCCCCGCAGACAGTGTTGCCCGGGACCCCACCCGGATCAGACCCACAGGTTGGTTTGGTGGGTGTGTCGGTGGCGACCGCCAGCGCGTTCCAGTCGTCTTGGAAGGTCCGCCATGTTTCGTGATCCGAGCATCCCCACCCCTGCAAGTCGCTGCTGGTGAGGTCCGAGAAGGCTGGGTTCGAGGCAACGAGAGAGACGCTGCCCCCACAGGGCGGGGATGCATTCTCGGTCCAGGTGCCGGCTCCGGTGCTGAGTTTGGCGAGGGTCGCGACCGTGGTGGCGCCCCTGGTCCCGTCCAAGCAGCTGGCGTCGAAATAGAGACCGGTCCGTCCGGGCAGTGCGCCGGCGAACGCGATGCCATCTTTTATCAGATGGTCAGCGCCGGGATGAGAGGTGCGGTGGAAAACGGGGTCAGTGCCGATCAGGATCCGGTTGCCCGGCTTGGTGGTGATGCTGGTGCCCATGACGACGGGCGCCCAGGTGTCTGCGTTGCTGGTGAAGGATGCGGCGAGGAAGCTGCAGGTCGGATCCCCGGCGATCAAGACCTGGTAGCTGGCAAAGTCGGCCGCCGTCATGGCGTCCCAAGTCGTCCCGTTTACGACGGTCACAGTGAACCCGTCGGCAATCGCTTGGGCCGCCTCCACGCTTGAGCTCCCACCGGTTACGGTGTCACCGTTGATGAGCGCCGTGTTAGGCCCCCCAGCGGCATGGGCGGCTTGCGGGGCCAGAATCACGGCCCAACTGAAGATCGCAACCATGGCGACGAGACACACCCGTCCCACGTTGTGCCTGAGGCTCGCCAGACTCGGCAAACGCCGCTGCATTCGCGTGCGGGTGATCGAATGTCGGAGCCGTCTATGGAACATAATCCCCTTCCTCCCTTCGTCCCCCGCCCACAAGCCCCTGTCCGTGGCCACATCGAGGCCGGAATCGAGCCGGGTCGCCTGTCGTCTACTCCCTTGCTCCCAGTGTGTCAAGCAACCTTCAGTTAGCTCCCGATCATTAGTCGCCAGGCGGCCGCAGCGCAGGCAAACAAGCTCCAGATCAGACGCGACGCAACTCAATCAGCTCGGCTGCGATGTGCGGATCACGCTCGCACTCCAGTCAGATCGGCCCGAGCTCTGTGCTTACAAGGGCGGAAGGCCCCGGGTAGGTGGTTTGAGTCCACCGTGGCCCACCCCGTCACGGGTCATGAAATCGGCGCAGAGGCAGCGCCGACCGCGATGCGGCGGAGCGGGCTCAGGTCGCGTTGTCTGAGATGCTGCAGCGCTAGCTCGGGTGGTGGACTTGCTGTAGTCCGTAGACCGGAGTTGAGATTCCTTCCATCCGCGCCTTGAGCTGAAGAGCCAGGTACAAGGAGTAGTGTCGCGACTGGTGCAGGTTGCCGCCATGAAACCAAAGCGCCTCCTGCTGCGTGGGTTTCCACATGTTGCGCAGCTCCCCCTCCCACGGTCCGGGGTCCTTGATGGTGTTCGATCCGAGACCCCAACACCTACCAACCTTCGCGGCAACCTCCGGAGAAATCAGATCGGCTGCCCATCCGTTCATCGAGCCGTAGCCGGTGGCGTAGACGACCACATCGGCTGGGAGGGTCTTGCCGTTGCTCAGCAAGACGGCGTTCTCCGTCAGTCGCACGACATCCACGCCGGACTCGAGCTTGATGTCACCGTTGGCCACGAGCTCAGAGGCGCCGACATCGATGTAGTAACCGGAACCACGGCGTAGGTACTTCATGAACAGCCCGGAGTCGTCGTCGCCGAAGTCGAGCATGAAGCCTGCCTTCTCCAGCCGCGCATAGAAGTCGGCGTCGCGTTCGCGGATCGCGTCGTATACCGGTATCTGAAACATGTGCAAGATTCGGTACGGAAATGACGCGAACGTGAGGTCGGCCTTTTGTGTCGTCATGCCGGACGCAACGGCCTCCTCGCTGTACAGTCCGCCGAGGGCCATCTCCATAAGGGAGTCTGATCTAGCAACGTGCGTTGAAGACCGCTGAACCATCGTGACATCGGCGCCGACCTCCCAGAGCGCGGCGCAGATATCGTGAGCAGAGTTGTTCGAACCAATGATGACCGCCTTCTTTCCACGGTAGGCATCAGGTCCGGGGTGTTTGGACGAATGGTGCTGATCGCCGGTGAAGACGTCCATGCCTTCGAGGTTGGGCAGGCTTGGTTTGCCCGACATGCCGGTGGCCAGCACGAGCTGCTTCGGTCGCAGCGTCATCTCGACACCGTCGCGCTCGACGACAACGGTCCATTCCTTGGACGTCTCGTCATACGAGGCTCGCTTACACTCGGTCGACCCCCAGTAGTTGAGCTCCATGACCCTCGTGTACATCTCGAGCCAGTCGGCGATCTTGTCCTTCGGTGAGAAGACCGGCCAGTTCGGCGGAAAGTCGATGTATGGAAGGTGGTCGTACCAGACCGGGTCGTGTAAGGTCAGCGACTTGTAGCGATTGCGCCACGCGTCGCCGGGGCGGGGGTTGCGATCGACGATGATGGTAGGCACGCCGAGCTGACGCAACCTCGCGCCGAGCACGATGCCGCCCTGGCCACCACCAACGATGACCGCGTACGGCTGGGTGAGATGGCCGAGCTCTTGCGCTTCGCGCCGGCGCTGCTCGAGCCAGGTCTGCCGATTCGGGACGGCGCCGTGCTCGGTTCCCTTGGGTCGCCGATCACTCTTCGGCTCCTCATGACCCTTGAGCTCGTTCAGCGTCGTCAGCAGCGTCCAGGCTTTGCCGTCTCTGAGCCGGAGATGACCTATGCCCCGGCCGACCAAGGTCTCGAACTTGATCCAGCTCTCGGTAGCCGCGCCGGCCTCGCCCAACTCGTCAGCGACGGCGAAACCGCTGGGCCGTACTTGATCGAGCGTCTGACCGAGCATGTGGCGTACGCCTTCAGCACCCTCCACTGTGACGATGTTCCAGGTAAACGCGACCAAGTCGCGCCAGTAGCAGTCGGTAACGAACAGGCCGGCTGCCGCATCGATGTCCCCGGCGGTCAAGGCCCGCTCGAAGTCTGCCAGCCACCTGGTCACGACAGTTCCTGTGGCCGAGGTGTCGACCGGTCGATCCGTAGTGGTCTCGGTCATCGAGGCACTCCAAGTGGTGGCGATTGGAGGTTTCGGTGGTCAGCCCGAATGCGTCAAGTATCTCACGTGTCAGACCCCGCGTTCAGGCGAGCTACTGCAGGGCACGTCCGGAGTGTGGCTACCACATAACACCGGCTGCAGCGCTCGTGGGTGTCGCGTTCCTCCGTGATTCAGGCGCAGCGCTCGCGCCGTGTACCGCGGAGGTGGGTGGTTCGAGTCCGCAGCTGCAAGGTTCGAGGGCGTGTGCCTTCCCGTACACTCGCGACGCCGTGAACGGCTCGCTCGTCTTGCTCGTGACGATGACGGTTGCGTTGGCGGCGGTGCTCGGGGGCAGCATCCTGCTCGTTCAAGCTGCGCGCCGAGCGGCGCCAATGATGCGACTGCGCCAGCAAGCGATCGCGGCACTGTGCGCCCAGCGCGGACTCGTGCCTGACGTGGCGCCCAGCGATTTCGCTCTGTTAGGAGCCATCGACCCGCGCTGGCTGACGAATTCGTTCTCATCCCGCGACCATGGGGTCGCCGCTGCAGACTTCATTCGTCCCGCCGGCAAGAACACGCAGTTTTTCACCATCCTGGCCTTCACTGTCGCTGGTTTGAAACTGCCGTACCTGGCTGTGTCGCTCAGAAACCTAACTGGGGTCACGCTAGGCGGTCCGCCGGCGTTGGAGCTTGAGTCCACCGAATTCGACAGGCGGTTCACTGTCAGATCCAATGACCGCCGCAGCGCGGTGATGCTGCTTGACCCGGGCATGATGCAATGGCTGCTTGACTGCGAGCAGGTGAATTTCGACATGGTCGGCGACAAGGTGCTGGCTTTCATCAACCGAGCTGCAGAGCCGGCCCATCGGCCGACCGAGCCGGTCGAGTTCGAGCTGTTGTTCAGATTCTTCGATGGCTTTGAGGCGCGAGTGCCAGCGCTCCTGCGGAGCGAGTTCGCGGCTACCATATAGGACCGGCTGCAGCGATCGCTGTTCCTGAGATCCGGCGATGGTCAAGTGCAGCGCTCAGGCTTCGTTACCGCGGAGGTAGGTGGCTCGAGTCCACCGCGGCCCACCAACCCGCTCTAGCCCACTTGAGCCGATTGTGGACGAATTGGTACGTCGAGTTGCAAGCGACAATCCAATCCGACGGTTTTCAAAGTGGTGTTTCGCGACAGACGAATCTACCCACCGCCTCGACCGCACACTTGCCTGATGGAGACTGCTTGGAAGGGCGATAAATCACGTGTTAGCCTAATTGGCCATGTCCCGGTTTCTCATCGTCCTGGCAATCGCCAGCGTCTCGCTGATTGAGACCGCTGGATCGGCAGCCGCCAGCAACGGGCCTTATGTCGGCCAGGGCTACGACGCTTCCAGCTATCAGTGCATAAACGGCGTTCCCGTCGCGCTCGACCCTGCCTTCACGTCGTTTGGAATCATCCGCGTGACTGGAGGCAGGCCGTTCACAGTCGATTCCTGTCGACAGGCGCTCTGGAGGCAGGCAGCGTTCGGCACGAGCCCACCGTCGCTTTACGTCAACGTTGCTTACTCGGGCGCCTATGGGCACAAGGTCTCGGGCTTTTGCTTGACCGCCACAGCGGCCGAGGGCTATAGCGGCAGGTATCTCCAGGCATATCGGATTGGCTGCGCTGAGAGCGACTTCGCCTTCGGTCAGATAGTGACAGGAAAGGTGACGCCAACGGCATGGTGGCTCGATGTTGAGATAGGCAACAGCTGGTCCTCGTCCGACCCAGTTCTGAATCAAGCTGCTATCGACGGCGCCGCCGATCGACTCAAATTCCTGAGCAGAGTGGCCGTTGGTGTCTACTCCTCCGCAACGGCGTGGAACCAAATCACGTCCGGGACCGGTTTCAGGCCAGCGTCCGCCTCCGGCAGCTGGGTCGCGGGTGACTGCACAACGTTTTCGACCGGGCTGCTGGCTTGGCTGCGCCAATCCGGTAACACCTCAAGCGGCGCCGACGCGGATTACGCCTGCTGAGTCGTGCCCATCGAGGTCAAGGCTATGAGCACGTAGCATGCTGGCACGGTTTCGGCGCACCACATAACTCGGCGCCCTACGCTCGGGGTCCCACTCTCGTTAGCACACCGCTCATGCCGATCTAACGCGGAGGTAGATGGTTCGAGTCCACCGCGGCCCACCATGGTTTCCGTAACGCGAACCGAAGTCGCCGACGCCGTTTCCGAGTCGGTCCAAGAACGACGCCAGGCGGCACCGCATCTCTAACCGTAGTGCCTGGTCAACAGGTACGCGTGCACTACCCAACCTCGGCCTGCTACATGCCACCAGTAGTCGAGCGCCCAGGGCAAATCAATTTGCGGCAGGGGAGGCGTCGCCGGGACGTAGGCAGGTCCGTCGTCGATGGTGACGGGTGTTCCCTTCTGCAGACAGCCCACCACCTTCGCTGCGAGGCTCGGATTTGAGTGAACATTTACGCAGCCTGTTTCTCCAAGACCCATCTGGATCTGACCGCTCTCGCCTGTGCTTGGAAAAGGCGCTCCGGTGACGCTACAGACGGTGCTGCTCGAGACTGCACCACCAAGTCCCTGCCAGCCTGACGAGTTATTGACGAGATATGTGGCGCAAGTCTGGGTCATTCCGTTTGATCCCGCCTGGACCGTGAAGTAGGCGGCGGACTGGCCGTCGTGCTCCCCAGTCTTCCAGACGCAAGCCACGTTCATAGGGCAGCCAGCGGGCGATGCGACGAATCGGCCTGCCGTCTCCGCTCAAGCGATGTGTGCGGCCGCCTGGTTGCGATCTTGGAATGATGGGAGCGGCTCGCCCGGCGAGTAGTCCGGTACGTCGGGGCGAACGGGAGGCGTGCCAGACGGCGGAATGATCGGGAAGGAACACTGTGGCCAGCACCAGTCGACGGGATCCACACCGGTTGTTGTTGTGCCGGCCATTACGTGGACCGAAATCAAAGTGTGGTCGGTGCATGCGGTCGAACCACCGCACGGGACCGCCTTGGTGTAGCCAGCAGGGAACGGGTCCTGTCCTGGTGCCGGACGGAGGCTTGGAATCAATTGGTCGTAAGGAAGGAAGGTTGGGGCTATGGTGAGTACGAAATAGTCGCCTGGCGCCGCTCCAAGCATGGTGTAGGTGCGCTGGCCGAACACGGTCTCGACCGTGAAGAAGCGGCTGCCATCGGTGGCGACTGCGTACACCGTTTGGGCCGGAAGCACGCCTGCGGGATAAGACACGTTCCCGGCGATTTGGCCAGTATTCGCCGGTGGCGGGCTACCAGTGGATGAAACGGTGGAGGATGGTCGAGCTGTGGAGGCCGGACCTCGTGATGCCACAGGGCCACAAGCGGTGGCCGCCACGAGGACCAGGAGTACCGCGACCGTTCTTGACATACCCGCTCGTTAAACGGTACCTGTCGTGGTGGCGTTATGGACCCGCACTGAGGCTGATCGGTCGGCCGACCAGCAGCATTGGGTTCGCGTTACGGAAACTACGGCCCACCGAAACTCCCCACCAATACGAACCCAAGCCCGTTGGCGGCGGCGGCGGATTACTGAGGCGAACCGATCCGAGACATGACGACCGTGTGGTTAGAAGTGGGCGAGGACCTTGTGCAGCGCTGCGTCCTCGAAGCGGAGGAACCCAGGTCGCGGCGCGTTCCGTATCGGATCCAGAGCCGCTCGTGCGGCGTCTTCGCTGTCGAACACGAGCACGTTCAACGTGCGTCCCACTCCGTCCGTCATAAATAGCCCTGAAATGATCCCGGGCGAGTGCTTCACCTGGGGAAGGACGTTCGCGATGAGGTGATCGACGCTTCCCTGTACATGCTCCGCGTCTCCGCTCTCGCGAATCACTACTGCGACCATCGGCCCTCCTTGAAGTCCTCGATGTTCTCTTCCATGACGGCTCAGCCCGCTTCCGTCCGACAGATAACTCCGGTTATTCTAGGATTGGAGCGAACCAGCCTGTATTGAAGTAATGAGTATTCCACTGAATTCAGAGGTTGTCAAGCCTCGCCGGCGCTACGATTCCAACCTTCGCCAGGCCCAGGCCGCGCAGACGCGCGAGGGCATCGTCGCCGCGGCGCTCGACCTTTTCTTAGACCGGGGGTACTTAGGGACCACCATGGCCGCCATCGCCGAAGCGGCCGGTGTGGCTGTGGAGACCATCTACCGGGCGTTCGGTGGCAAAGCAGCTCTGTTCAAGTTGGTCGTGGAGGCCGCCGTCGCCGGAGGCGCCGCTCGGGCGGCAGTCCCGGTCGAGCAGCGTCCTGCAATCAAATCGATGATCGAGGAGCAGGATCCGGGCCGGCTGCTCGAGCGTCACGCTGCCACTCAGCCGGGGATCCACGCCCGGGCGGGCCCCCTCTACCGCGTGCTTAAGGAGGCAGCCGCTGGAGAACCCGGGCTGGAGCAGGTCTGGGCCCAGCTCGAGGCCCAGCGACTCGACGGGATGAGGAGCATCGCCCGCCTCTTGTCGGATCGTGGTGCGCTCCGACCGGGGCTTTCGCTCTGGGAGGCCGCCGACATCTTGTGGACGATCAACTCGCTGGCCGTCTACGACCTGTTGGTCGTCCAACGCGGGTGGCCACCTAAGCGCTACCGCGGCTGGATCGCGGCGACCAACGCGCAGGCGATCCTTGCCGGCGGAGTGAAGCCGATCCCGCCCAGAGCCTCTAAACGTGGCGGGCAGTGATGGCGTCGCCGGACGTATCGCTGGCCCGCAAGCAAGATTGGCCCGGCACTGCGCCGGCGAGCTTACCTCTCCGCTAGGCATCTATCGCGTCACGGCTGGCGTCGTGACTCCGGTCTTCTTCATCGCCAGCATCGCCCTCGTGACGAGTTCGGGCGTTCGATCACGGCCGCACCACATGACTCGGCGTCTTCTGCTCATGCTCCCGCTCTCATTAGCACAGCGCTCAGCCGTGCCTAAAGCGAAGGTAAGTGGTCCGAGTCCACCCCGACCCACCACAGCTTGTGCGAAGGTCGGGCTTGGCGTTGCACGGTCATCCACTGACGATGCGCGCGATGTGCTTGAGGTGGGATCGCTCGTGGTTGGCGAGCCACCGCGCGTATTCGATGACGGTCCGTTCGCGTGGCCTTCCCGCGCCCGTGACTGTCGCGCTGTGTGACCAGGCGGCCTTTGGCAACGGTCGCAGGAACGCCAACAGCTCGGCACGCTGCTTCGCAAAGGCGTGGAACGAGGGCGCGAATTCCATCTCGGGATAGTTCGTGCTCTTGATCCAGGTCGTGGGATTCACCGCACGGTAAGTCGGATGGTCTTCCGCGATGATCATCGCGATGTACTTGCCCCACATGTCGCTGCATGAACGTAGATGGGCGAGCACATCGTTGACGGACCAACCGCCTTGGCTCGGGGGACGGTGCAATCGAGCCTCCGGCTGACCTGCCAAGAGCGCAGCGATAGCTTCCGGTTGCTCCTCGAGCTCTGTCAGGACCTGGTCGATCGTTAGCGGCCGGTCGTACACGGCGATATATGTTGCATGGCGAGATCTCCTCTGAGTCGCAACGTAAACTTTCGGCTCGGTCACCGCTGCCGGTGAGACGAAGTCGGGCCTTGGGTGTTGTGCTGCGCCTCGAGGTCTATGTGGTTACAAAGCGAAACCGTGCGAAATTTCGGAGCTGGCACGAAGCCGATTGCCTTCGCCAGGGAGGTTACTGGCATGAACCGGATGATCCGAATCTAGGGGCAGGTCAGCGTTCGCTAGCGTGCTTTCGACTCACTGATTTCGAGCAGGTGTCCATCCGGGTCCTGAAAAAAGCAGCGAATCTCCCAGTCGTTCTCCACCGGCGCGGTAAGGAAGGTTGCTCCCCTGGCCTGCAGGATCTCATAGGCGGCGCGGCAGTCCGGAACTCGGATCGCCAGCTCGTGGCTCACCACGTCGCTTGCAAGCGGTGGCGTGAAGGTGACCGTCGGCTTGTCCGGGGTTGGTCCTCCGCCCGTGACGAGCAGAAGCCAGGTCCCTGCGAACTGCAGGACGGCCGAAGTGCCACAGTACTCGCGGAACTCCTGTGCGCCGAGTACGTCTCTATAGAAATGGCGCGCTTGCTCGAGATCACTGACCACCCGCAGCACGGTCATCTCGACTCCGTCGGTGGGAAAGGCACGGTCCATGGGTGGAGCTTACGCGGAGGTAGTTGGTCCGGCCTAACTCGACGGACCCAGAACCGACGCTAGCCGCTGGATGTCGGGCTCGGCCATGTCGGTGAACCTCAAACCGATCTCGAATCTTGCCCCTGCGTCGAGCTCATCCACCCAAACGACCGTCGCCCAGCAACGGACGATTGATTCGTCCGGTAGCAACACATCGAGTTCCAGCCGGCTGCCGACTGCGAGAGCCTCATCTGAGAGGACGCGCATGCCGCCGAGGCTGATGTCTCTTGTGTTGTAACGGTGGTGTAAGAAAGCGAGTCCGGCCGGCCGATACAACACAGGGGCTCCGACCCTGGGATAACGGCGCCGTTCAGGCATCGAGCGCTGTGATCGATTACGAAGCACCTACCGCCGCAGCATAACGGTCCACAACCGACACCCGTTTAGGCCTG
>Ga0209761_1000990_pt1 | contig 18127 bp, 18 predicted proteins | sample GraSoi013_1_40cm_4_FD_185818 | JGI IMG/M metagenome (GOLD analysis project Ga0209761, IMG submission 185818) | Grasslands soil microbial communities from the Angelo Coastal Reserve, California, USA - Sample 09_25_2013_1_40cm (SPAdes) (version 2) | ecosystem: Environmental > Terrestrial > Soil >...
TCACGTGCGTTCCGCGCATGACGCGCGGAATCGCCAGGAGAAATCGCGGCAGCGACACCCGCCGGATCAAGCACACATCCATCTTCCCGTCAGCGGGATCCGCGTCGGGGGCGAAGCGATAGCTGCCACCGGCGGTGGTGCCGTTGCACACCTCGACCATCATCATATACCCGCGCTCGCGAAACCCCGGGGCCGCGACGTCGAGCACGATCGGCTCGAACCTGAAGAACGTCTGCACGACGGGCACGAGATATGACAGAAAGCCGCGCAGATGCTGCATCCGATTCCGACTCTTTACGACGGCCGGTCCGAATCCGAATCCCACGCTATTGACGAACCATTCGCCTGCTACCCGGCCCGCGTCGAAACGGCGGGAGCGGGCCGTGACGAGCCGGGCAACGGCGCGCAGTGGGTCGTGCCCGTACAAGCCTACCAGCTTGGCGAAATCATTGCCCGAGCCGATCGGGACGACGCCCAAGGCGGCGTCCCCGCCGCCGCAGAGCAATCCGTTCGCCACTTCATGCACGGTGCCGTCGCCGCCGACCGCCACGACATGCTTGGCTCCCTGCAGCACGGCCTGCGCCGCGAGCTCCTGCGCGTGACCGGGACCCTCGGTGCGGACGAGATCCACCGCCCATCCTTGCGCCCGGAACGCGCGCGCCACGGTCGACTCGACACGGCGTGCCGCGCCTCGTCCAGCCGCGGGATTGAGAATGACATGGGCATGAAGCACGCGGCAGACAAGATACCATCTCGTCTGCCGCGTAAGGGGACCTGCGAGTTAGCAGTGGAAGCTACTGCGCGAGATAGCGCTCGTCCCAATCGACGGCGAACTCGACGCTGCAGCGGCCGCACATCACGCGACTCGGCTTGCCGCGCAGCGGCACGCGATCCCGGCATGATGGGCATACCAGATACCGCTCACCCATCTCGACCGACCGCGGAACGTTCTGCGGCCGCGGTACGACGGTCCATTTGCGTGGTGGCGTGCTCGACATCTGGAGGAAGGCACGGACGACCGCGACGGGCGTCCCTTTCACATCGACCACGGCGCCGAGCCCTTGGGCCTTGATCAACCGGTACCAGGCGCCGCGCCGTAGGTTGCAGTTCACATCAGCTTGGAGACGAGCCCACACCATCAGTCACTCCCGGCGAACGGTAGGGGCGATAAGAGTAACGTGCTCCGACCGAATCGGAAGTGATGATTGTCACCCTAAACCTTGACGCCAGCTTCCGCCCAATTGATCTCGAACTCCCCACGACATTTCGCGCACTCGTGCGCCTTGGCGCGCTTGGGCAGCGGCGCGCGCGCCCGACAGTTGGGACAGACGCCGTACGTTCCCCGAAGCTGGGGGGGCGCTTTGCGATTGTCCTTGGCGCCCTCCACCACACTCCAGCGCTGCGGCGGCCGTTGCTGGATCTCGAGCCACGCCCGGAGCACGCCAAAGCGGCGGTGGTTCACTTCGATAACTGCTTGGAGGTCATTGAGTTCGAGGACGCGGTACCAGGCGCCCTTGCGAAGCTTGAGCGGGACATCGTCGTGCACGCGGGCAAACATGATCGCCATCACGGCTCCTGGTGCGGGAGACGAGGATGGGCGCGGGCACAATATAGTGATTAGCGCAAGCAGTGGATGGTCAAACCCGGCGTCAGGAGTTGTCCCAGCCGATGTCGAAATGGCCGTTGCACTTGGGACAGCGCATGCTGGTCGCGCGCTCTTCCAGCCGGGCGCGCTCGCGGCAGTTGGGGCAGACCCCGTAGCGCTCGCCCCAGGTCATCGGCATGCGTACCGAGCGAGGCTGGCGAGGAACGACAGCCCAATACTTGGGCCGTTCCGGGAGAATCTCGAGTGAGGGCCGTGGGAAGGGAGTCGGTTTGCCGTTGACGTCGAGCACGGCTTCCACCGCGGTCAGGCGGACGACGCGATACCAGGCGCCGTGCCGCAGGTGGCCGGATTCAGAGGGACGGAGACGAGCCCATTGCCCCGTAGTCATTCGTCCTCCGAGGGTGAGGTGGCGGGAGCGTGTAGGAATCGAACCTACCGAGCCCCGTTAGGGGCCCAAACAGTTTTGAAGACTGGTCAGGCCACCAGACCCAATCCGCTCCCGTTCGCCGCCTGTCAGCGCGTGACCGCGATCACGTCGATCTCGACGCGCGCGTTCTTCGGCAAACCCGCTGCTTGCACCGTCGACCGTGCAGGTTTGTGTACACCGAAATGCCTGGCGTACACCTCATTCATTTGCGCGAAATCGGCCATCTCCGCCAGATAGACGGTGGTCTTCACGACATTCCCGAGCGACGTTCCCGCGGCGGACAGCACCGCCTTCAAGTTGGCGAACACCTGCTCCGTCTGCTCGGCCGTCGTGCGGCCGACGAGCTCGCCGCTTCTGGGATCGAGCGCGACCTGCCCCGCCGTGAAGACGAGCGTATCGGTCGCAATCGCCTGGCTGTACGGGCCGATCGCCTTGGGCGCCGCATCGGTCGCGATCACACGCATCAGAACAGTCCCTCGATGGTCCCATCAGGAAAGAGCCGGATCCGCTCGGCGGCCGGACTCTTACCGAGTCCCGGCATCGTCAGGATGTCGCCCGAGAGCGCCACGACGAAGCCGGCGCCCGCCGATGGCAGAATGTCGCGCACATGGAGTGTGAACCCGCTCGGCGCGCCCAGCTGGGTCGCGTCATCGGTCAAGGAATACTGGGTCTTGGCCATGCAGACGGGCGTCTCCCCAAGCCCCAGCTTTGGCAGGAGCTCGAGCGCACGCTCGGCCGCCGGCGCGAACGCGACTCCCGCCGCGCCGTAAATCTCTCGCGCAATCGTCTCGATCTTCTCGCGAATTGGCCGGCGCTCGTCGTACAGCGGCTTGAAGGCCGCCTTGCTGGTCTTGAGTAAACCCAGCAGGGACTCAGCGACCGCAAGGCCACCTTCCCCGCCCTTCTCCCAGACATCGCAGCGCACGACCTCCAGCCCTTCGGCGGCGCCGACCGCCCGGACGGCCTCGACTTCTTCATCTGTATCTGTGGTAAACCGGTTGAGCGCGACAAGCGCGGGAAGACCGAATTTCTTCACAATGCGAATATGACGACGGAGATTCTCAGCACCCCGCTGCACTGCGGCGGGATCAGCCGTTGCCAGCCGATCCTTCTTCACCCCACCGTGCATTTTCAGTGCCCGAACCGTGGCGACGATGATCGCGGCCTCCGGCTTGAGTCCCGCAACCCGGCACTTGATGTCGCAGAATTTTTCGGCGCCAAGATCGGCGCCGAAGCCAGCCTCCGTCAGCACGATATCGCACAGCGCCAGTCCCAGCTTCGTCGCCGCAACCGAATTGCAGCCGTGCGCGATGTTGCCGAACGGCCCACAGTGCACGAGGGCCGGCCCGCCTTCGAGCGTCTGCACCAGATTCGGATTGATCGCGTCTTTGAGCAGCAACGTCATGGCGCCTTGCGCCTTGAGATCGCTGGCACGCACGGGGGTCTTGTCCCCCCGAAGACCGACGATGATGCGCGCCAGCCGCGCCTCGAGATCCGCGATCCCGGTAGCCAGCGCCAGAATCGCCATCACCTCCGAGCCCGGGATGATGACGAAGCGGTCTTCCCGGGTCGGGCCGCCATTTACGCCGCCCAGTCCCACGATGATGCTGCGCAGCGCACGGTCGTTCATGTCGATCGTGCGCGGCCAGATAATCCGGCGGACGTCGATGCCGAGGGTGTTGCCGTGATGCAGATGCGCGTCGAGCATCGCGGAGAGAAGGTTGTGCGCGCTCGTGGCCGCGTGGAAATCCCCGGTGAAATGCAGGTTGATGTCTTCCATCGGCACGACCTGCGCGTATCCTCCGCCCGCCGCGCCGCCCTTCACGCCGAAGACCGGGCCGAGTGATGGCTCCCGGATGGCGAGAATCGCGTTCTTCCCGAGTTTCCGGAGCGCCTGCGTGACGCCGACCGTGACGGTGGACTTGCCCTCGCCCGCCGGCGTGGGGTTGATACCGGTCACGAGGACGAGCCGGCCTTTGGTCGAGCGGCGCTCGAGGGCGCGGAGCGAGATCTTTGCTTTGTACTTGCCGTATGCCTCGAGCTCGTCATCCGAGATTCCGAGCTCCGCCGCGACGTCACGAATCGGCCGCAGCTTGGCGGCCTGCGCGATGGCGATGTCGGAGGGGACTTTGGTGACGGTGGCGGTCATAGGAGGGAGTCGATGCGAGAGCCAAAACAGCGGCGAGCGTTCGCGGTGGTTCGCTGCAGCAGGTTTTCGAGGGTCTCGCCGCGCATCTCAGCCGCCCGCTCCGCGACGTCGCGCACGAAGCCCGGCTCGTTGCGCTGCCCGCGATGCGGGACGGGCGCCAGGTACGGCGAATCCGTCTCGACGAGGAGCCGATCCGCCGGGCACTCGCTGAGGCGGTTGCGCAGCGTCCAATTCTTGAAGGTGATCATGCCGCTGAACGAGAAATATGCATCGATCGTCATGCCCGCATCCCACACCGCGTCGCCCGATGAAAAGCTGTGGAGCACCACCACCGGCGAACGTGGTTCCAGCGACCGCAGCATCGCCGCCATGTCTGCATCGGCTTCCCTGGCATGCACGATGACGGGCTTCCCGAGCTCTCCGCCGAGCTCGAGCTGCGCCTCGAAGGCGTCGCGCTGAGGCTCGCGCGGCGAATGCAGATAGTGATAATCGAGCCCCGTTTCCCCCACCGCGACCATCTCGGGGGCCGCGAGCAGCTCGCGCACGCGGTCCCGCGCCGCATCCGACCACTCGCGAGCGTCATGCGGGTGGACGCCGGCAGTCGCCGAGAGGCCGCCCGCGCCGCGGGTGAGCGCCGCGGCTCGTTCGCTCCCCGCTAACGACTCACCGATCACCACGACGTGGGACACGCCTGCGTGGCGCGCCCGCGCGAGTACCGCGTCCCGGTCGGCGTCGAACGCGGCATCGCCGAGGTGGCAGTGGGTGTCGACTAGCGTGTGGGCTGTGGCGCGCGGGGAGACGGCGACGCCGTCGGCGTTGCCGGCGCGAACTGGGGTGCCGGCGTGCGCGAGCCGAACGTCCGCGCGCCACGCGCATCCTCGCCCGGCCACCGCTTCTCGATCCAGAGCAGCACGGGCGCTGCGATATAGATGGAAGAGAACGTGCCGGTGAAAATACCGAACGACATCACCCAGGCGAACGGCCGGATCACTTCGCCCGCCAGGATCAGCAGCGCGAGCGTCGTCGCGATCGTGGTGCCGTGCGTCAGCACCGAGCGCGGCAGCGTCTCGTTGATCGAGAGATTGAGGATCTCGTAAAGATTCTGCCGCCGGTACTTGCGCAGGTTTTCGCGCACGCGGTCGAAGATGATGATCGTGTCGTTCAGCGAGTAGCCGACGACCGTGAGCACGGCGCCCACCACGATGAGGCTGACCTCGAGATGCATCACGCTGATGAACGCGATGGTCGCGACGACGTCGTGCGCGGTCGCGACCACCGCAGCGAGGCCGAATCGCCACTCGAACCGGAACGCCAGATAGATCAGCGTGACGACGAAGCTCAGCAGGATGGCCATCAGCGCTTTGCCCTGCAGCTCTCGTCCCACCTTCGGGCCGACGGATTCGTGGCGGACGACCGTATACTGCCCCGGCCCGACACTTTGGTCGAGCGCGCGTCCGACCGCGGCAGCGACCGCGTCCGCCTCTTGCGTCGCCCCAGCCGTCGCCGTCAGCCGGGCGCGGATCACGTAAGACGTATCGGAGCCGAAGGTCTGGATGTCGGCGCCGCGCAGTCCCACGTTATCGAGCGCCGCCCGGATGTCCCCCGTCGCCACTCTCTTGTGGAGCTCCACCTGTACCAGCGTGCCGCCGGTGAATTCGATGCTGTAGTTGAGGCCGCGGGTCACCAGGAAGATGAGACCCACCAGCATGATGGCCCCGGTCAGCGAGAACGCCTCGCGGCGCCATTTGATGAAATCGTAATTCGCGTTCGCGAAGAGTCTGATCATCAGATACTCAGAGTCACCATGTCGGGCCGCCAGTTCAGCCACATGAGGAACAGCGTCTTCACGACGAAGATCGCCGAGACCATCGAGGCGGCGATACCGATGATCAGGGTGATCGCAAAGCCCTGCACCGGGCCGGTGCCGACCGCGTACAGAATCAGCGCGGTCAACACGGTGCTCACGTTGGAGTCGACGATCGCATTCATGGCATGCAGGAAGCCGTCATCGACGGCGAGCCGCAGTGATTTGCCGTGCACCAGCTCCTCACGGATCCGCTCGAAGATCAGCACGTTCGCATCCACCGCGATGCCGATCGACAGCACAAACCCCGCCAGGCCGGGCAGCGTCAGCGTGAATCCGAACGCCGCGAGCCCCGCCAGCGTGAACAAGCAGTAGAGCGTGAGCGCGGCAACCGCCAGAGCGCCCGACATTCTGTAATACCCGACCATGATGACGACGACGAGCACCACGCCGACCACTCCGGCGGTGACGCCGTCTTTGATGGAATCGGCGCCGAGCGAGGGGCCGATGGTGCGCTCTTCGATGATCGACAGCGGCGCGGGCAGCGCGCCCGCCCGCAGGACCAGCGCCAGGTCGCTCGCTTCCTGCAGCGACTTGTTACCCAGCTCGATCTGGCCGTTCGCGCCGATCTGGCCGCGAATCACGGGCGGCTGGCCCTGCACGCGCCCGTCCAGGATGATCGCCATGTAATCGTTGATGTGCCGCGCGGTTTCGTCCGAGAACCTGCGGGCGCCGCGGTGACTGAGCTGGAAGGGGACGATCGACTGATTGGTCACCGGATCGCGCCGGGCGACCGCCTTGACCAACTCCTCCCCGGTGATGATGGGTTTCGATTCCACCGCGTACAGGGCGCGATAGGCACGGGCCCCCCGCGACTCGGACGCGGCGCCCCAGCGCAGCTCGATGCCGCGCGGCATCGCCGCTTTGACGTCGGGCCGCTGGACGAGGCTGTCCACCAGCGGCCACTGCTCCTCGGGCACGAGGTACTCGCCGGGCAGCTGGCCCTGGAACAACAGCGAGGAGAGGACGCCGGGCGCGTTCGCATCGGCCGCGGAGTCGCGAGCCGCCTTGCTCGTATCGCCGCCGAAGAGCTGCGCGACGGCGGAGGGCGCCGCGCCACCACGCGCCTTGACGCCGGCACGGCGCAACGCGGCGTCCATTTGCGGCAGCGCGTCCTTGAAGAGGTTCTTCATGTCGGTGATGCGAAACTCGAGGAAGGCGGTCCGCTGAATCACGCTCCTCGCGCGCGCGGGATCCTTCTCACCGGCGAGCTCCACGATCAGGCGGCAGCGCCCCTGGATCTGCACCACGGGCTCCGTGGTGCCGAACTCGTCGATCCGGGTGCGAACGACGCGCTCGGCGCGCTGGATCGCGTCGGCGCAATCCGGGACCGGGCCTTTGGACTGGTCCACCTCGAGCGCGAGGTGAATGCCGCCCTGGAGATCGAGGCCGAGATTGATCGGCAGGCGCCGGATCGTCGTGTCTTTCATACGGCCGGTCGTCTGATCGACGACGCGCTGCCGCGTGTTCCGGGGCACGAGCGACATGATGCTGCCCACGATCAGCACGCCGGTTGTGATGAGGCGATTGCGAACGCGCTTGTCCATCTCGTCTCTCTAGCGGTTAAGGGTCGCCCGGGCCGCCTGGCGGTCTTGTTCGAGCTGCGCCACCAGCGCGTCGCGGGACGGGAACGCCTGCACGGCACGCAGGCGACGGACCCATTCCACGTTTACCGTCTCGCCATACACCTCGCCGTCGAAATCGAACAGATGGACCTCGAGCGTACGAGTCGCTTCACCGAATGTCGGCCGGGGGCCCTGATTCATCATCCCCCCATACCGTCTCACGTCTCCCGTCCCCCGTCTCACGATGGCGACCGTCACCGCGTAGACGCCATCGGGCGGGAGGAGTTTTGTCCCATCGGGCGGTGCGAGGTTGATCGTCGGAATGCCGATCGTTCTGCCGCGACCCGCGCCCCGCACCACAGTCCCCCGAATGCTGTACCGCCGGCCCAGCCAGCGGGCCGCGGCGTCCAGGTCGCCATGCGCGATGGCCGTCCGGATCACGGTCGACGAAATCGGCTGACCATTATCGCGTACCGCATCCACGACCGCCACCGCAAAGTCCTGCGTTCGTGCCAGCCGCTGCACCAACTCCACGTCCCCGGCGCGCCCCCGTCCGAACCCGTGATCGTAACCCATCACGAGCTCGCGCATCGCGTACTCGTCACACAGTCGCCGGACGAATGCCTCCGCGTCGAGCTGCGCCACGGCCGGCGTGAACGGCATCAGGATGAACCGCTCGATGCCCTGCGCCGTCACCAGATCTTCCTTCTCCTCCGGCAGCGTCAACAGCTTCGGGACCGCCGCCGGATTTACGACCGCGAGCGGATGCGGATCGAACGTCACGAGCACGCTCGTCAGTCGTCCGGCCCGGGCCCGCCGCGTCACCTCCGCGAGCACCGCCTGGTGACCGCGGTGCACGCCATCGAAGGTGCCCAACGTCACAACGGCGCCGCTCATGAGTCTGCGGCCACCACCACGCGCGGCTTCAGAAGCTCGCCCACCTGTTCCGCGACGGCTAGAAGCTCGTCGCCTTCAAACAGCGCGATCGGCTCTCGGCTCTCGGCTATCGGGGCCCGCTGAATCGGGCGTCCGTGCAGCACCGCGTCCCGTTCTCTCTTATCTACCTCACGCCGTGGCAGGTGCGCGACCAGGATTGCCGCATCCTGCAACGTCGCCGGCGTCACGGCTTCAGGCGCAACCGCGTCCGGCACACGGAACGGCCCGACCGCCGTCCGCTGCAGGGCCGCGAGGTGAGCGCCGCAACCCAGCTTCGCCCCGATGTCCCGCGCCAGCGATCGCAGATACGTGCCGGCGCTCACCGTCGCCCGAAACCGCAGATCGGGCACTGCCGCTTCGACGATCTCCAGCTCGCGGATCTCCACGGCCCGGGGCTCTGGCGCGACCATCTCGCCGCGACGCGCGCGCCGGTAGGCGCGCTCGCCCTCGATCTTCACCGCCGAGTACGCCGGCGGCCGCTGCTCGTAACCGCCGCGGAAACTCGCAATCACGTCGGCAAGCTGCGCCGGCGTGATGCCCGTCCACGGCGCCGTCGCCACGACAGCGCCGGTCACGTCATCCGTGTCCGTCGCGACGCCGAGCCGGATGACGCCCTCGTAGGACTTCGGCCAATCCGCCGCGAACGGCGACAGGCGCGTCGCCCGCCCGACCACCAGCACCAGCAGCCCTTTGGCGAACGGGTCCAACGTGCCCAGATGGCCCACGCGCTGTTCGCCGAGCGCGCGGCGGACGATGTCCACGACATCGTGAGACGTGGGGCCGGCCGGCTTGGCCACCAACACGAGCCCCCCGTTTTTCAGTCCTCGGACTCCTTCAGCCCCTTCAAGACGCGGTCGATATGCTGCGCGTGCTCGAGTCCGCGATCCAAATGGAAATGGAGCTCCGGGCTCGTCCGCAGGTGCAACTCCTTGGACAGCTGCGCCCGCAGGAATCGCGCGGCGCTTGCCAGACCCTCGAGCGACTTCGCCTTTTCCGCGTCGGAGCCCATGACGCTGACACGCACGTTCGCGTGCGAGAGATCGCCCGACACGTCGACGCCGATCACCGTCACGAAACCAATCCGTGGGTCGCGTACGTCACCCGTGAGAAACGCACCGACCGCCTGCCGGATCAGCTCACTCACGCGCTCGGGACGATGGCTGCGACGCTTCATCTCAGAGATAACTCGTGCTCGTGTCCACGATGCGTGTGCCGTCGGCGCCGGCTACGAGCTGGTCGGCTTCGCGTAACACACTCTCGGCGTGACGCCGGTCGGTGCTCACCACAGCCGCGGTCAGCTCGGCGCGCTGCCAGAGGTCGTGGTGGGCCGTCTCGGCGACCGAGACGTTGAAGCGGTTGTGCATGCGATCCTTCAGGCTCTTCACGATCGTGCGCTTGTCCTTCAGCGACTGGCACGCCGGCAAATGCAGCTCCCACACGATCACGCCCACAATCACGACTCAGTGGCGCTGAGCGAGCGCGCGACCTCCTCGATGCGATACGACTCGATCAGATCGCCGACCTTCACGTCGTTGAAATTCTCGATTCCGATGCCGCACTCGAACCCCTCACGGACCTCACGCACGTCGTCCTTGAAGCGCTTGAGGGACGACAGCGTACCGTCGTACACCTCGACGCCGTTGCGGATGATGCGCACCCGCCCCGTCCTCGGAATCACACCGCTGCGCACGAAGCAGCCGGCGATCGTACCGATCTTCGCAATCTTGAAAATCTGCCGCACTTCCGCCTCGCCCAGCACGACTTCCTTCTTTTCGGGGGCGAGCAGGCCTTCCATGGCCAGCTTCACCTCTTCCACCGCCTCGTAAATGATGCGGTAGGTGCGGATCTCCACGCGCTCGCGATCCGCCGCGGCGCGCGCATTGGAATCGGGGCGCACGTGGAAGCCGACGATGATTGCGCCGGAGGCGCGGGCGAGCAGCACGTCCGATTCGGTGATCGCGCCGACGCCGCGGTGCACGACCTCGACCTTCACCTCCGCCGTCGAGAGCTGCGCCAGCGCATCGGCGAGCGCCTCGGCGGGACCGCCCTGGTCGGCCTTGATGATGATCCGCAAGGTCGCCACGCCGCCCGCTGCCGCTTCGGCCATGAAGTCTTCCAGCGTCTTCACGCGACCGGAGCGCCGATGCTGCGCCTCGCGCTCGAGCCGCTGGCGCTTCTGCGCGATGTCGCGTGCCGCCGCGGCGTCGTCCATCGCCAGGAAACTGTCGCCCGCTTCGGGCACACCCTCGAACCCGAGGATCTGCACCGGGGTGGAGGGTCCGGCGTCGGCTTCGGTGCCGCCGCGCTCGTCGTACATGGCCCGGACGCGGCCCGAGTACTGGCCGCAGATGAAGTCGTCACCCACGCGCAGCGTGCCGTTCCGGACGAGAATGGTGGCGAGCGCGCCCTTGCCCGGATCGAGCTGCGCCTCGAGCACCGTTCCCTGCGCCTTGCGGTCGGGATTGGCCTTGAGGTCGAGCAGCTCCGCCTGGAGCAGGATCTGATCCAGCAGCGCGTCGACGTTGGTGCCCTTCTTGGCCGAGATCGGCGTCATCAGCGTGGTGCCGCCGAACTCCTCCAGCACGACGCCGTGGGACAACAGATCCTGCTTCACCTTCTGCACGTTCGCCGTCGGCAGGTCGATCTTGTTGATCGCCACAACGAGCGGCACGCCGGCGTTCTTGGCGTGCGAAATGGCCTCGATCGTCTGCGGCATGATTGCGTCGTCCGCCGCGACGACCAGCACCACGATGTCCGTCACCTGCGCGCCACGGGCACGCATAGCGGTGAACGCTTCGTGCCCCGGCGTGTCGAGGAACGTGATCTTGCGGCCGTCCTTGAGTGTGACCTGGTAGGCACCGATGTGCTGCGTGATGCCGCCCGCTTCGCCCGCGACGACATTGGCTTTGCGGACGTAGTCGAGCAGCGACGTCTTGCCGTGGTCGACGTGACCCATGATCGTCACGACCGGCGGCCGCGGCTTCAGCGTTTCATCGGCGTCCTTGATTTCTTCGGTCTGGGTGGTGGCGTACTCCTCTTCCTTGACCGCCTGGAATCCGAACGCCGACGCGATCAGCTCGATCATGTCGAAATCGAGCCGCTGGTTGATCGTCACCATCTGGCCCAGCTCTTTGAACGCGAAGGTCACGATCTGGGTCGGCGGCACCTTCAGCGTGTTGGCGAGCTCGGAGACCGTGATGAATTCCGTCACGCGCACCAGCGTCTTCTCGCGCTCGCGCTCCTCGCGGCGACGCTCCTCCTGGACCTCGCGGAACGTCGGGCCCTCCTCGCGGCGATGCACGCCCTTCTTGCCGACCGGCGCCTTCAACGTGGCGAGTGTGCGCGAGATGTTTTGCGCGACCGCTTCCTGATCGACCAGCGATTTCTTGCCTTTCTTCCGCTTCTTGCCCTTGTCACGCCGGCGCTCATCGAGCGGCTGCGCGCCCGGCGCCGCCGAGGCGACAGGACGCGGCGGTTGGGACACGGGAACACCGGGGCCGGACGGGGTCCCGCGCGCGACGGGCCGCGGACGGACCGGCGTCGGAATGAAGGGACGCGAAGGCGGGGGTGCCGTGGGCGGCGCGGTAACCGTGGGCGCCGCTGATGCAACGGAGGAAGGCTCGAGGACTTCGGTCGTCTGCGCGGTAGCCGGTGCGAGGTCCTTGAATAGCGCCGCGGCCCGCTCCTCGAGCGACGGGGCGGACTTCTCCTCTTCCTGCTCGCGAACCGCGGTCTCGAGCGCCACGCGCGCGCGCTCCGCCTCAGCGGCTTCCGCCGCCGCGACTTCCGCGGCAGCCGCATCGGCAGCGGCGACTTCGGCCGCGGTGCGGCGACGGCGCTTGGGACGGCTGTCGGTCGCCGCGACCGGTTCGGCTGCAGGCTCGACGGCCTTTGTGGCACGTCGCCGTTTGGGGGGGGCCGACGGCTGCTTCTGCTTGCGCTTGTCGCGCTCCCAGCGCGCGCGCATCAGCGACACCTGCTCGTCCTTCAGCGGCGTCAGATGACTGCGGACGTAGATGTCCATCTCCTTGAGCATGCCCATCAGCTGCTCGCTGGAGATCCCGAATTCCGCTGCTAGATCATGGATCCGCGTTGTTACCACTAACTCCTCCCAAAAAACCGCTGTCAGCTATTGGCTATCGGCTATCAGGCCGCGCGCCAGGGCTTGGTCCGCCACTCCGACCGCCTGCACCGGCGGCCGACCCAGACCGGCTCCCAACTCTGATGCTACTGGTCCATGCAGGACCGGAATCCCCTTTGCTTCCGCGAGCCGTGTGACTTTCTCCATCGTCCGCTGGCCGGCGTCCTGCGCCAGCACCACGCACGCCAACTTCCCGCGCTGCAATCCTGCCCTGACACCTGCCACCCCGACCACGACATTCCCCGCGCGCAGCCCCAGGCCGAGCAAGCGCGTGATGCGCGTGGTCACGCCGCGGTCGGCGTCCCGGCGCCGGGAGTCGACGGCCCCCCCCCCGACTCTTCCTCTTCCCCGCCCTCCTCGGTCATCTCATTGAGGAATGCCATGAGCTTGTCGGCGAGATCGGGTGTCATCCCCGGCAACTGGTCGACTTCTTCGCGCTCGAGATCGAGGATGTCCTGGAGCGTCTTCTTGCCGGCCTGCTCCAGCACGGCGACGAGCTCGGGCGACAGCCCCTTCATCTCGGTGAGCGCGACTTGCGTCACCGCCTCATCGGCGGGAGGCAACGGCGCGAACAACGGGCCTTCCCCGCCGCGCTCCAACCACTCGCGGCTCGAGTAGAGGTCCACCTTCCAGCCCGTCAGCTCCGATGCCAGCCGCACGTTCTGGCCGTTGCGCCCGATCGCGAGCGACAGCTGGTCCTCGTCGACGATCGCCTGGATCGTCTTGGACTCGGGATCGGAGAACACGCGGGCCACGCGCGCCGGCGCGAGCGCCAGCTTGGCGAACCGCTCGGGATCGGACGACCAGGGCACGATGTCGATGCGCTCGCCGTTCAACTCGTTCACGACGGCCTGAACGCGCGAGCCCTTGAGCCCGACGCAGGCGCCGACCGGATCGATCCCGTCGTCACGCGACCACACCGCGATCTTGGTGCGGCTGCCGGCCTCCCGCGCGGTCGCGCGGATCTCGACGATCTGCTGCTGGATCTCCGGGACCTCGAGCTTGAACAGCGCTTTGACGAACAGGGGATCGGCTCGGGAGAGAATGAGCCGTGGACCCTTGGGGGTCTCCTCGATGCGCTTCAGCACCGCGCGGATCGTATCGCCCTGATGGAAGTGCTCGCGATGGTTCTGGTCGCGGTAGGGAATGATCGCTTCGGCCTCGCGGAACTTGTTCAACATGACGACGATCTTGCCGCGCTCGATCTGCTGGACCTCGCCGGAGAGCAGCTCGCCGACCTTGCCAGAGAACTCCTCGCGGATGCGGCTGCGCTCGCCTTCGCGCACGCGCTGAATGATCCGCTGCTTGGCCGCCTGCACCGCCGTCCGCCCGAACTGGTCGAAGGGGACTTCCTCTTCGAGCACGTCCCCGGGCTCGAACTCGGTGTCCTCGTAGCGCGCTTCCTCGAGCGAGACCTGTGTGCCCGGATCTTCCACCGTTTCGACGACGGTCTTGAGCACGACGATGCGGATCGACCCCTTCAGCTCGTCGATGCCGATCTCGGCCCGGACATTCGGGCCGTACCGTTTGACGAGGGCGGCGTGCAGCCCGTCCTTGAGCAGGTCGATCAGCTCGCTGCGCTCGAGCTGCTTCGTGTTGGTCAGTTCTCGGATCGCCGAGACTACGTCAGTTGCGTTTGCCATCACTTGTCCTCGGTATCACCCGCCAAGCGGGCGTCCTTAACATCTGCAAGTCGATACTCTCGCTCCGCGCCACCCTGCGGCTGAAGCACAACGGTTTCTTCGGTCGGCACAGCAACGATCCGCGCGCGAACCCGGCCTATGTCCGCCAGTCTCACATTCACGTCGCGTCCCACGAAGCGCGCCCAGTGCCGGTGCCAGCGCACGGGCCGCTCGATCCCCGGGCTCGACACCTCCAACACATAGCGCTTGCCCAGGGGCCCCCCGCTCCCACTGTCCGCGTCGAGCCACTGTTCGAGCGCCCGGGAGACCCGACTGCAGTCTTCCACCGTGACGTTGCGTGGCGGACAGTCGATGCGAACTTGGACGAGCGGTCGGTTCGGCGTACCGCCGATGCGCAGGTCGGCCAGGTCGAACCCCAGTGCTTCCAGCCGGGTTCGGAAGGCCTCGACAAGACTCTCAGTGAGCATGAAAAAAAAGCGCGGGCCGAACTTCGCCCGCATCACGTTGGTGAATGTAGCCGGGGGACCCTCTATGTCAACCGAGCGGCCGGCCCAGGTACGCCACCATGCGACCGTCCCGCCCGCGCGAGGCCCGATGGGAGAAGAAGCGGTCGTGTCCCTCGGCGCTGCACCAGGGCGAGATCGTGATCTCGTCGATGCCAAGGTCCCGCGCCTGCCGTGTCAGGACTTCACGCAGGTCGATCTTGACTGTGCCGCTCAATCCAAACCGGACCGCAACTTCAGAACCTACTTCATAACAGCCACCGCAAATACCAATGCCACAATGCATTACAATGTCCTGCGCCTTCGCGAACCCGCGCCACTTCAAGAGCTCGACGCATTGCTCCAGAATGCCGTCCGCGGTCCCGCGCCAGCCGGCGTGGACAAGCGCGATCGCGTCCTTCTGCGGAACGGCCAGATATATCGGGATGCAGTCGGCGACGGTGACCGTGAGCAATACGCCGCGCTCAGCGGTTGCATGACCATCGATTCCATCGAGGATGATCCAGCCCTCGGGCAGCGACTCGTGCCAATGAACGTCCGTGCCATGCACCTGATGCGCCAGGACTACCGACGGAAACCGCGCGTCGAATGTCGCGCAGAACGCACGCCAGCGGCCGATCACCTGCCCCACCGGCTCGTCGCTCCAGAGACCGAGACTCAGCGGGCGCGTCGTAATCCCGGCGACAACGCCGTAGCGCTTGGCCCACTCCGTCAGCTCGAGGCGTGGGACGGCGGCATCGCCGGCGGGCATTTCGGCGAGGGAATGTACGGGCGCAGCAGGCTGCGCCCCTACCCCATGCGCCCCTGCCTTATGCTCGCCGCTCAATCTGCGCCCCGAGGGCGTTCAGCCGCTCGTCGATGTGTTCGTACCCCCGCTCGATCTGCCCGATGTTCTGGATGACCGAATCGCCCTGCGCGGCGAGCGCCGCGAGCAGCATCGCCATGCCGGCCCGGATGTCCGGACTTTCGACGACCTGCCCGCGCAATGCGGACGGCCCGGCAATCACGGCACGGTGTGGATCACACAACACGATGCGTGCACCCATGCCGATCAGTTTGTCCACGAAGAACAGCCGTGATTCGAACAGCTTCTCGAATACCAGCAGCAGCCCTTCGCATTGGGTCGCCACGACGATCGCAATCGACATGAGATCGGCGGGGAACGCGGGCCACGGTCCATCTTCGAGCTTCGGCACGTGCCCGCCCAGATCCGGACGGATGCGCCGCTCCTGGCCCGCATCGACGACCAGCTTTGCCCCGTCGAGTCGCGGCCGGACGCCGAGGCGCTCGAAGGCGAGGAGCGTCGATCGCAGGTCATCCCCGCGGACGCCGTCGATCGTAATCGCCCCACCGGTAACTGCGGCGAGCCCGATGAACGAGCCGATCTCGATGTGATCCGGACCGACCGTGTGCGGCGACGCGCGGAGGGGCCGGCCGCCCTCGATGGTGAATGTGTTGCTCCCGATGCCATCGATCGCGGCACCCAACGACACGAGAAAACGCGCCAGATCCTGGACGTGCGGCTCCGACGCGGCATTGCGGAGGACGGTTGTGCCCGGGGCTCGCACCGCCGCCATCAACGCGTTCTCGGTCCCGGTGACGCTCGGCTCGTCGAGAAAAATATCGGCGGCCTTGAGTTTGCCCTCCAGCTTGTACGCGTCGCCCACGGTGACCTCGGCGCCGAGGCGCTCGAGCGCGAGAAAGTGTGTGTCGACGCGACGGCGCCCGATGACGTCGCCCCCCGGAGGGGGCAGCGTGACGCGCCCGAAACGCGCCAGCATCGGACCGGCAAGCAGAATCGACGCGCGGATCTCCTTGCACAGCGCCGGATCGAGCGGCTTCGGCTCGGTGCCCGTCGGATCCACTTCGACCGTGTTCGTGCCGTGCCACTGAACCTTGGCGCCCACATGCTGCAGCAGCGCAAGCAGCGTTTCCACGTCGCGAATGCGGGGGACGTTGTCGATGCGGCACGGGCCGTCGGCGAGGAGAGTCGCTGCGAGAATCGGAAGAGCCGCGTTCTTGTTGCCGGCGGGGCGAATCGTGCCGGAGAGCGGGCGCCCCCCCGTGACACGGAACGACGGTGGCATAAGTCCGCCCAAGCTACGAGGACGCTTGCGCCTGCGTCAAGCGTTCGCGAACGTTCGCCCTCGTGCATCCTGCGCTCGCGCTGGCGCTCGTCCTCGTCGTCGGCATCGGTATCACGCGCCTCTCGCGTCCGTCGTTCCGGCCTCCCTCCTTGCTCGCCGATCTCGTCGCCACAGGTGTTCCGTTCCTGCTGCTCGGTCTGTTGCTCGGACCCGGGCTCGGGGTCATCGACGCTGCGGGACTGCGGCTGCTTCAGCCCGTTGTCGCACTCGGGATCGGGTGGAGCGGAGCGTTGTTCGGCGCGCAGCTCGAATGGCGGATGATGCGGCGCGTTTCGGGTCACGCGTGGCTGATCGGCGCGACGCTCGCGCTCCCCGTCCTGCTGGTAACGGCCGCAACCGCCTGGATGCTGGCGCACGCGCTGCCGGCGCTGGCCGAATCATGGGGCCGGCCTTCACTTGCGGTCGCGCTCGTCCTCGGCGGCGCGCTGACGACCGCCGCAAGCCAGCGCGGACCGCGACTCGGTCGCCGCAACGCCCTCTTCGATACCGCCTTCGGCGCCGCAGCGGTGATCATCGGAGTCGCGCTCTATCATCCCCACGGGGCCGTGCGCAACATCATCTTGACGCTGCTCGTCGGTGGAGGCCTCGGGAGCCTGTTTGTTGCGCTGGCACGTGGAGCAATGCTGAATGAGCCGCGCGATGCCAGCGTCGCGGCGTTCGCGGTGATTCTGTGGGGCGCCGGCTTCAGCTACGCGGCGGGTCTGTCTCCCTTCGTCGTGTGCGCGCTGGAGGGCGCGGTGTTCATGAGCTTCTCACCGGTTGCGGTGCGCCGGGTCGTCGCGGAATTGCTCAGCCGGTGGGAGCTGCCGCTCTACGCCGCCTTCCTTATAGTGGCGGGCGCCCTGCTCCGGCCACTCACCGCGTGGGTCGTGCTGGCTGCGCTCGCGTTGGCATTGATCCGCGTCCTGGTGCGTTGGGTGACCGTGCGGTTTGGTCTCGACCAGGTAGATCCCGTCTGGCGGTCGCTCCCCTTCGCGCCGCCGCCGGAGTTCGCCCACTCGGCGATCCGGCAGGGCGCGGGTGCGGTCGCGCTGGCGGCCGGCTTCGACCTGGTGCGGGGCGCGCCGGCCGGAGGCGCCGTGCTGGTCACGATCCTGCTATGCGTGATGGCGACGGAGGCGATTGCCGCGCTCACCCCGTTGACAG
>Ga0209761_1000993_pt1 | contig 18087 bp, 14 predicted proteins | sample GraSoi013_1_40cm_4_FD_185818 | JGI IMG/M metagenome (GOLD analysis project Ga0209761, IMG submission 185818) | Grasslands soil microbial communities from the Angelo Coastal Reserve, California, USA - Sample 09_25_2013_1_40cm (SPAdes) (version 2) | ecosystem: Environmental > Terrestrial > Soil >...
GATCACCACCTACGTCACGTTCCTATTCTGTTTCATGTTCATCTTCGTCGGGGCGCCATACGTCGAGGCACTCGCCGGCAACCGCCGCATCCAGGCCGCCTTCGTCGGCGTGACCTCGGCGGTCGTCGGCGTCATCCTGAGCCTCGCGGTCTTCTTCGGCACGCGGGTGCTCTTCCCTCCCGGCCAGGGCCTCGACGTCTTCGCGTTGCTGCTGGCGCTCGCGTCGTTCGTCGCCCTCGTGCGGTTCAGGGTTCCGATCCACGACCTGGTGATGGCGGGGGCGGTTCTTGGGATGGGCTTCAGGCTCTTCGTCCTGTAGCCGCCCCGCGGCGAGCGGGGCGCGACCCCGATCCGGCCGGCGGGAGGGAGGGATCCGCCCCTGCGACATCCCCTTGACGTAGAGGGAGCGGGCGGGCCCCACCCGTGGTAGAGTTCCGGCGGTTTGCCGGTCCGATTCCAACACTTTCGCTGGAGGAACAGATGGCCGCTAAGAAAGGTCGGAAGCCGAGCGCCGCTTTCATGAAGCCGATGTCGCCGAGCGCTGCGCTCGCCGACGTCATCGGGTCAAAGGCGATGCCGCGCACGCAGGTGACCAAGAAGCTCTGGGACTACATCAAGAAGCACAAGCTGCAGGACAGCAAGAATCGCAGGATGATCAACGCGGATGAGAGCCTCAAGAAAGTGTTCGGCGGCAAGAGGCAGGTCAGCATGTTCGAGATGACCAAGCTCGTCTCAAAACACTTGAAGTAGCCCCTCCGCGCGGAGCACCCGCCCCCGCGGCCGCCCCGGTCTGCACGCGCGCAGGCCGCCGGACCGGGGCCACGGGAGTTGGAGTCCGCTCCTCCGCCCGCCGGGCGGCCGGTACCCGTCAAGTGCCGGCGCACCGGGCCCGCGGGCGGAGGGGTTTCCCCCCGGGAGATCCCGATGAGTGAGACCACCGGCGCACCGGGCGGGTGCGGGGTGACGCCGCCTCGCCTCGAAGCGCCGCCGGTCGTCACGCCTCCACCCTTCGTCGCTCCGCCCCTCGCGGCGCCGGCCGAACCGCTCGATCCCTGGTTTGCGATCTGGACCCGACCGCGGGCCGCGCTACGGCAGATCCTGGACAGCGACCCGCGCCGTTCGATCTATCGCCTCGCGGCGCTCGGCGGAATCGCCGGCGCCCTGAAGCTGGCGACTGAGTCCGGCGCCGCGGAAACCGCGCCGGTGGCGACGACTCTCGCCATCGCCGTGACGGGTGGGGCGCTCGGCGGCGTCCTCTTCCTGTTCCTCTTCCCCGGTCTGGTGCGCGTCGCGGGCCGTTGGCTGGGAGGGCGCGGAGGGATGATCGAGATCCGGGCGGCTGTGGCGTGGTCGAACGTGCCGGAAATCTGGGGCATGGCTCTCTGGCTCCCGAGAGCCGTCCTCCTGGGAGAGGAGATGTTCCAGCCCGTACCGCCCGGCATCGAAGGAAACCCGCCCGCGGCCCTGTTTTTCGGACTCCTCGTGCTCGCGCAGACCCTCGTCGGTTTCTGGGGACTGGTGATCGGCTTGAAGTGCATCGCCGAGGCGCACCGCTTCTCCGCCTGGCGCGCCCTGGGCACGCTCGTCCTGGTCGGGCTGATGCTCATCGTGCCGGTCGGACTGCTGATGATCGCCGCGCAGGCGCTGAGCTAGCGTGTCCGAGGTTCGGGGCCTTCGACCCGCTCCAGAAGGCCCGCAAGCAAGGCGGCGCGCGGTGCTATCCGGTCGAGACGCAGCCTCTCGCTCTCGGCGTGCGCCCCTTCCCCTTCGACCCCCAGACCGTCGAGCACCGGCACGCCGAGGGCGGCGCAGTACGATCCGTCGCTCCCGCCTCCGGTCGCCCCCTCTCCCAGATCGAACCCCGTGTCGAGCGCGACGCGCCGGGCCTGGTCGTAGAGCGCGGCGATCGCCGCGCTCCGGACCATGGGCGGGTGCGTCAGCGCCGCCTCGACGCGCAGTCGGGCCCCGGGGTTGCGTGGCCGCAGATTCAGGACCGCCGTCTCGATTCGGGCCCATTCCACGGGCGAAGGAACCCGTACGTCGAGCTCGGCGCGCGCCCGCGGGGCGACGACGTTCCTGGCGACCCCTCCTTCGATGAGGCCGGCGTTCACCGTCGTCCCCATGGCGCGGTCCTCGAGGAGCTTGACCGCCAGGATCTGAGCCGACAGCTCCTCGATGGCGTTGACGCCCTTCTCGGGATCGATGCCGGCGTGGGCGGGCACGCCGATCACCTCGACGACGAGTCGCCCCACCCCCTTGCGCGCGGTCTTGGCCCCGCCGTCCGGGTTGCTCGGCTCGAGACCGAGGACGTAGCGCGCGGCGCGCGCCTCCGCCTCGACGTGCGGCCTCGACGCCGGGCTGCCGGTCTCCTCGTCGCTGCTGAAAAGGCAGACGACCGGCAGGCATGGTTTGAGGACGCCCCCGCTGACCGCGCGCGCCAGGAGAACGCACAGGACGATCCCCGCCTTCATGTCGAAGACACCGGGCCCGTACGCCCAGGGTCCCTCGATCCGAAACGGCCGGCGCGCCGCTTCGCCGGGCGGCCAGACGGTGTCGAGGTGGGCCAGAAGCATCGCCGCCTGTCGGTCGGAAGAGACCCCGGCGCCTCGGACGCCCGGGCCGCCGACCGGGCCGAAGGTCGCGCGCACGACATCCCCCGCGTTGTCCTGCGGGATGATCGTCACTCGCGCGCCGGCGGCGCGGAGCTCTTCCCCGACCAGCGCCCCGACCCGATCCACCCCCGCCTTGTCCGAGGTGGGCGAGTCGATCGCGACGAGCCTCCCGAGCAGGTCGACCGCGGCGCTTTTTTGCGATTCGAAGTAGGCGAGAAGCTCGCGCGCCCGGGTCGTCAAGGTGTCACGGGGGAGTCGTGGCCCGCCCTAGAGAGATTTGAGGAGTGGCGCCACCTTCGCGAACGCCTTCAGGTGCGTCTCGATGTCCGCCTCGGTGTGCTGGACCGAAATCGTCCATTGCTCGTCCGGGCCGGGCGGTTGCGGGATGACTCCCTCGTTCAACATCGCCAGGTACCAGGCCTGTGAGGCGACCCGATCGACGACGTACCAGTCGCGATAGTCCCGGATGACGTCCTTCCTGAAGTTGATCGTTCCCATCGAGCCGACGCCGTTGGCGTAGCAGGGAAGGTTGTGCTCGCGGATGAGGGTGCTATAGCCGTCGACCAGCTTCTTGTTGAGCGCGAAGACGCGGCGGTAGGCCTCGTCGGTGAGGATGTCCTTGAGCGTCGCCTCCGCTGCCGCCAGAGTGACCGGATTGCTGGCGTAGGTGCCGACGTGGATGACGCGCAGCGAGTTGAGCTCTTCCATGATTTCAGCCGAGGAGCCGAAGGCGGCGAGCGGCATGCCGCCGCCAATCGCCTTCGCCAGCACGGTGATGTCCGGCTTGACCTTGAAGTACTCGGTCGCTCCGCCGCGGGCGATCTTCACGCCGGTCTTCACCTCGTCGAAGATGAGCAGGGCGCCGAACTCGTTGCACAGTGCGCGCAGACCGGGGAGGAAGTCGGGGAGCGGCTCGGTCACCCCCATGTTCATCATGATCGGCTCGAGGATGACGCAGGCGACCTCGTTCAGGTGCTCCTCGAGCAGGGCGCGCACCCCCTTCAGGTCGTTAAAGGACGCGACGAGCGTGTGCGCATAGGACTCCGCCGGAATGCCCTCGCTCCAGGGGATCGGGCGCGGCCGGCTCCTGAGCCCCGCCAGTCGCAGTGGCGGCTTGTTCGACACCAGGACCGTGTCGTGCGCCCCGTGATAACCGCCTTCGAACTTCAGGAGCCCGGGCCGGCCGGTATACCCGCGCGCCAGACGGATGGCATGCATCGTGGCCTCGGTGCCCGAGTTTGCGAAGCGCCACTGGTCCTGCCCGAAGCGTTCCCGGAGCTCCTTCGCCACAGAGATCTCCAGCCGGTGCGGCATCGCGTGCAGCGTCCCGCGCTTCGCCTGCGCCGCGATCGCATCAACGATCTTAGGATGGGCGTGCCCCACCAGCATCGCGCCGAAGGCATTGGAGAAGTCGGTGTAGCGGTTCCCGTCGGCGTCGGTGATGGTCGCGCCGACCGCGGACTCGATGAAGATCGGGTTCGGGTCGACGACCCGGAAGTTGGACGAGACCCCGCGCGGCAGGAGGCGCTTCGCCTCGCCGTGCAGCTCGCGGGACTTCTTCGTTCGCTCGATGTAGCGGTTGACGATCGCGTCGTAGGTGCCGGACATGCTGCCCCTCCCCGCCGCTCGACCCGGGACCTCCCGTCGTGGGGGCCTGTCCCAACGAGGCCGTCCCGGCGGGGGACACCGAGGCAGGCGCGGCCTGTTGCAACTGGTGCGGCTGAAGGCCGGAGTCTATCAGAGAAAAAGAAAACCCGGAAGCGTCTGCGGCGCAGCGCGCCGCCCCGGGTGGACCAATGTGCCGGGGCTTCCGGGTTCGGTGGCCGGCCGGTATTCCTCAGGCGGAGATACCGAGCGGCCCGATGACCGTGGGTCCGCCTAAGTTGCCGCCACCTCACGGGTCCGGTAAGACACCTCGCTGCTACTGTGATAACTCATCTGCTGGACCACCTCCTTTCTCGTGTACGGGAAACATACTCCGGTCGGGAGGCGGCTGCAACCCACCGCATCCCGTTCTAGCGCGTGCCCTCGGCGGGGGACGCGGAAGGGTCGGCGGGATCGAGGCGGCCGGAGGCGGTCGGGACGGCGGCGGAAGAAGAGTCGGCCGTCTCCGCCGTCATGCCGCTCCAGATCTCATCGCCGAACGGCGCGTCGAAGCGTACCTCCGAGTACTCGACGATCGCTTCGAGGGGCCCGATCAAGCCGGTCACGTCCGAGGCGTGCACCGTGCGGCGGGTCGCGACACGCACGGCGCCGTACGTCTTGTGGTCGGTAAAGAGCGACACCCAGTAGGTGCGGTCCCCGCCGCGGTAGGAATGGATCCGATCGATGAGGTGGTTCACCCGGCTCACGTAGATGTCGTGCCAGTCGTCCTTCCGGGCTGCGTCTTTCGCGTCGAAGGTCAGGCGGACGACATCGCACAGGTCGGACGGCACGCGGCTGGCCGTCGGTGGCGTCCTCTCGCCGAGGTACTGCAGGCGCGATTCGGCGGCGAGCAGATTCCAGGGCAGGAGAAAGGACCAGCGGGCGATTCGCATGAACGCCCGGGGAAACTCGAGCTGCGCGGGGTCGGTCACGGGCACGCCCGCGCGCACGACCTCGATCCGGCCGCCCGCGACGCGCACGATCTGCGGCGCCGTCTCGTCAAGGTCCTGGGCGAACGACCGGTCGCCGGGTCCGAGGTCGAGCCGGTGGACCTGGCGCGCGTTCGCCTGCGGCTCCTTCTGCCCGCCATAGAACTGCAGACGGTAGACGTATTCGACGTTGTGATGGGCGCTCCAGACACCGTATGGCCCGTAGGCCTGGAACAGGGCCAGGACGACGCCCTTCGCCTGCGGGTCGGCGATCGCCTCCAGGCGTTCGACCACCGGATCGGGCCTGTTCTCTCCGCATCCCCAGGCCGCGACGACGTTGAGGAGCGTCGGGAGGAGCAGGATGACGACCAGCGCGCGCGGACCTCCGCCGGCGGACTCTCGACGCCGGGCGTTTTCTCCCGGCCTGCGGCAGGCGGCGTCGCGGCACGACAGGCGGTACCGTCGAGCCGCTATATATCGATAGACGCGGTCCATCACGAAGGGCACCCCGGGTATCTTGTACGCGGCCGCCACCCACGAGAGCCCATCCAGGACGCGGAACAGCACACGCCATCCCTCCGCCCCCTTGTGCACCGATCCGTCGGGAGCGTAGACCCACATCTGGCGCATCGCATCCGCGCGATCGAGACCGGGGAAACGCGACGCGGCCGCCGGGTCGTGGACCGACAGCCACTCGACTACGCCCTCCGGGTCGCGGACCATCATGCGGTCGCGCCAGCGGGTGCAGAACTGGCAGTCGCCGTCGTACAGCGCGACGTAACGGGCCGGGGCGGCGCTCATGGCGCGTCGGCCCGTCCCGGCGACGCCGGGCCCGCGCCCTGGCTTGTGGCCGGCTTCGGGTTGGGATTCGGACCGAGCCAGGTCACGGCACCCTCCGCATCGATGCGGAACATGAAGCGCGGTGTCAGGACCAGGAGCGGCGCCAGGACGCGGTGGCGCAGCACCAGCGCCACGTCGGTTGGAGCCGGCAGGTCTCCTTGATCGTGCTCGTGCAGAAGCGGCGTGCCGGGCGCTCGTGGCTGCAGCGACATGGAGGTATTGCGGTCGTGCAGCTTCTCCACCGAGAGAACCTGCCGGCCACTCGCCGCGATCCGGACCATGAAGTCGCGTCCGAACAGCACGCTTCCCCCCATCCCCGCCGCCACATCCCGTTCGCCCCCCTCCTTCTGCTGGGAGATGACGTACACGGTGAACGTGGCGTCCTTCTCCCGCACGACCGCCTCCAGCAACGGCCGTCCCCCCTCCGGGCGGCCGATGGTCGCGATCTCGGCCTGTTCCAGAGAGCGGACGTAGGACTGAATGGTCGCCGAGGCCGTGCGCGGCGGGCTGGCGAGCCCCAGCGTCCCGAGCTGTCCGGCGTCCGGGCTGAACGTGGTCTCGGCGACGATCGAGAGTCCCTTGCGGACCATGCCGGACGCGGCGAGGTCCCGCGAGGAGTCACCCACGTAGATGACCCGCCAACCTTCACGATCCGGGATGACGACCGTCCGGTCCGACGGAGCGGCGCCGCTTCCCTGCGCCTTCAGGAGATCGGCCGCCTTGTCCACGGCCTGCAGATACAGGGCGATCAGACGGCCACGCTCCTGCAGGGATGCGAGCGCCTCCGCCGGCGGCCGATCGTTCTGCGCCGCGAGCGGCGTGAGCGCGGCGGCCAGGCAGAGACATCGGAGGGACGCGCGGCCCGCGGCGGCCCAATCGAACCCACCTCTCGGCGTCATCGCCATGCCTCGAACCTCCCTTGCGATGAGTTCCAGTCTACACCAGCCCATACCCGCCGAAACGAAAGGCCGCCGCGCGCTTGAAGGACCCGTTTCGATCCCGTATCATGGCCGGTCCCGAACGATTTTCAAGGGAAACGGGTGATGGCGACGAACCTTGCGGTCGATCTCAGGGCGCTCATCACGGGGCAGGTGCTGGACGACCCTGCCGCACGCGCCGACAGGAGCAGCGACTTCGGCAGGATGATCCACCGCCTCCCGGGCGTGGTCGTCCGGCCGGCGTCGACCCAGGACGTTGCGGCGGTCATCGGGTACGCCCGCAAGAACGCCGTGGCGGTCGCCCTACGCGGCGAGGCGCACACCCAGAGCGGCCAGGCGACCGTCGCCGACGGCATCCTCATCGACCTGACCTCCCTCGATCGCATCCTCGAGATCGACCCGTCCGGCCTCTCCGCCGATTGCCAGGCCGGCGTGAAGTGGGAGACCCTCGTCCGGCAAAGTATTCAGCAGGCGGTCGTGCCGCCGGTCCTCACCAACAACCTGGGGGTCACGATCGGCGGGACGCTGTCGGTCGCCGGCCTCGGCGTGGCGTCCTTCCGGTACGGCGCCCAGGGAGACAACGTCACCGAGCTCGAGGTCGTGACGGGCACAGGGGACGTCGTCGTTTGCTCCGAGACGAAGGCCAGGGAGGTGTTCGACGCCGTGCGCTCGACTCTCGGCCAGTTCGGCGTGATCACCCGCGCCCGGCTGAGGCTTCGCCGCTGCAAGCCGAAGACGCGCACTTACTTCCTGCTCTACGACGACCTGGGCGCCGTCATGCGCGACGCGCAGGCGGTCATCGAGAGGGACCGCGTGGATTACCTCGAGTCGACCTGCGTCCCGTGCCCGCAGGGGTTCCGGAGCGCGGGGGCGATCAAGGAGGCGTTCGCCGCCTGGTTCTTCCCACTACAGCTCACTGTCGAGTTCGACCCTCAGTCGGCGCCCGACGACGCCCAGGTGCTGCAGGGCCTCGCTCCCTATCGCAGGACGCATGTCGAGGACCAGGAGACCTTCGGCTTCGCGGCCCGCCTGGAGCCGCTGTTCGCCCTCTGGAAGCGGATCGGGAACTGGGCGATGCCGCATCCCTGGACCGAGACCATCATTCCCTGGGGGGCGGCCCATCCGTTCATCTCGCAAGTCCTGGCCAGCCTTCCGCCGACCGCGCTGGGCGGCGGACACGTCCTTCTCTGGCCGTGCCGTGGCACGGTGTCGCGCATTCCGTACTTCATGTACCCCCCGACTCCCCTGGTCATGGGATTCGGCATCTTGCCCGGAGTGCCGCCGGATGTCCTGCCGCAGGCGCGCCAGCGACTCAACATGGTCTCGGACATGAGCATGGCGGTCGGCGCGAAGCGCTACCTCTCCGGCTTCATCGAGTTCGACCGCCCGCGCTGGAAACAGCACTTCGGGCCGCGCTGGGACGAGATCCGCCGCCTGAAGAAGACGTACGACCCGGACGGAATCCTGAACCCGGGATTCATCGACTACGGTCCCTAGCTGATGCCGCCCGGGCAGAGGATCTGAGAACCATGGACGCTACGCCGGGCGCTCGCCCGTATCAGCAGACCCCCCGGACGGTTTCCTGGCGCCGCGCCGCCGGCCACCTGGGGCGCGTCGCGCTGGGTATCGTCTTTCTGGCGGCCGGCTTTCTGAAGGGGCTCGACCCCGCCGAGTTCGTCCACCAGGTCGCCGCCTACGGCCTGATCGGAATGCGACTGTCGGGCGTGGCGGCGCCGGCCCTCATCGTGCTCGAGATCGTCCTCGGTGTGACGCTCGTCGCCGGTGTGCGACCCCTCTTGACCGGCCTGGCGTCCATTCTCCTGCTCCTGATGTTTATCGGCATCGAGGCTTACGGCATCGCCGCCGGACGGACGGAGGCCTGCGGCTGCTTCGGCGCCTACGTGCAGAGGACTCCCGCCCAGGTGATCGGTGAGGACCTCCTGTTCGTGGGGCTGGCGATCCTGGCGATCGCAGGGCTGCGGGGTTGGGCCGGCACGAGGCCCGGCCGGGCGGCGGCCGTCCTGGTCGCGGCCATCGTCCTGTCCGGCGCTTTCGTGGTCGCTTCCCCCTCTCTGCCGATCGACGATTACGTCACGCGCCTGCGCGCGGGCCGGACCCTGGCCGACCTGGATCTCGCGGCGCGCCTGCCGGAGCTCCTGCGCGGGCGTCACCTCATCGCCCTGATCGACGTCACCGACCCGCGCGCCGCCGAGATCGCCTCCGCGCTGGACGCTCTGGCCTCCCGGCCCGGGGCGCCGGTCGTGGTCGGCCTGACCCCCGCAACCGAGCAGGAGATCGACGCGTTCCGCTGGACCGTGGTTCCGGCGTTCGAGGTCAAAAGCGTCGACCGGGTCGTGATCAAGAGGCTGTACCGGAGGCTTCCCCGTTTCTTCGTGCTCGATTCCGGCCGGGTGATGGCCGTCTACGACGGCGCTCCTCCCGAAGCCGGAGACCTGCTATCATCGGAGGCATCATGACAGTCAAGCGTACGGCTCATCGGATGCTCGGTGTTCTGCCCGTGGTCGCGGTCGCGCTCCTTCTGCCGTGTTCCGCGCGGGCACAGGCCATGGTCTGCAAACCGAATTACGACTATAGCGTCGAGGTCGACGGTTCGTTCCCGAAGAACGCCACGCTCTATCAGTCCACAACACCCGGCATGTATTTCATCGATGTCCCGACATGCAAGACCGGTCTCCTCATGGATATGAAGGCGCGGAAGGTCGTCGCCGTGCCCCGCGACCTCGTCAAAACGGTGGACGGCGGTCTTCAGCTGAGCGACACGGTTCCTCCGGCCGCCGCCGCGTACGCCCTGGCGGTCGATGGGCCCATGGTCCAGTTTCAGGCCGAGGACAAGAAGGTGCGCATCCTCCGGTGCCTGGACCGTCCGCCCATTGTCGGGGCCGTCGACCTGGACGCGCTCGTCACCGATCGGCCGGAGTACCGGGAGGGGATGAAGGCCTACTCCCCCGACCCGGCGTCGATTGCGACCATGGGCAAGTACGCCAAGAGAGTGCAGATCGACGCCTTTTTCGCCACCTGGTGCCCGCACTGCAAGGAATACATGCCGAAGTTCCTGCGGGTCATGTCGGAAGCGAAGAACCCCAACATCAAGCTCAATCTCTACGGTGTGCCGAAGGGGTTCACCCAGGCGCCGGGGCCATGGCAGGGCCGGAACATCAACTCCATCCCCACGATTATCGTGAAGGTCGACGGCCGGGAGATCACGCGCATGGCGTCCCAGCCGGGGGCGGAGCCCGAAAAGGAGTTGGCCGGAATTTTCGACGCGGTCAAGTAGGCAGGTCGGGCGGCGCGAAGCGTGGTGAAGCCGTGCAGGAGCGCCGTGCGCGGCGCCGTCACGGCCCGTACCGTCCGGTGCGGAATCGGCCTCGCGGTCTCCTGCGCCGCCGCTTTGCCCACCGCCGGAGCGGCCAGGTGGTGACCCGAGGCCAGGAACCCCAGCCCCAGCGCCGCGACCAGCATTTTGGCTTTCGGGCCGGCCCTCTTCTTGCGAGGAATTCGCGGGCCGGCGGCCCTCGCCGCCTGGATCGCCCGCTCCCGCTGCGCCTCGATGCGCTGCCTGTCCTTGACGTACTCCTCATCGAGCTTCTCCAGCTTCTCCTCCCCTTCGGGCTGTGACAGGAGCCCGGCCCGCTCCGACCGGTACAGGATCTCGCGCTCGGCGAGCCGGGCCTCGAACACCTTTCGGATGTCGGCGATCACCTTCTTCTGCTCGTCCGTCAGGGCCGTCGGGGCGGTCTCGCCGCGCTCGCGATCGCGCCGTTTCAGCTTCTCCAGGGCGATTTCGTAGGCGCTCTTCGGTGCGTCGTCGCTCATGAGGCTCCCTTCACGCTATAATGGCGCCATCCTGCGGATGCGGTCGCGCCGATGCCCGAGAATCTGAAAATCGTCTGCCCCTGTTGCGACACTCTTCTGACCGTCGATCCCGAGACCGGGGCGATCCTGCTGGAGGAGCGCCGCAAGCACCGCGAGCACGCGTCGCTCGACGAAGCGCTGGGGCAGGTCAAGGCCCAGCGCAAGGAAGCGGAAGGGAAGCTCGCCCGGGCGATGGACGAGGCGCGCCACCGCGAAGAGATCCTGGAGAAGAAGTTCCAGGAGGCACGCAAGAAGGCCGCCGAGTCGGACGAGCCGCCGCCGCGTCCCTTCGACGCCGACTGAGAATCGCCCTGTCGCGGGCCACCCGGCCTCCCTCAGGCGCTCGCGGGGGCCGGCGCCTTTCGAAATCGCTTCATGATCAGCCTCCCGAAAAGGGCGACCGCCCCGAGGACCACCATCCCCAGGATGCCCAGGACCCAGGAGCGGGAGAGCGCGTCCGCCATCGTCTCCTTGATCTTCAGCCAGCGCCCCAGCCCGAACGCCGGGTCGGACGGCTTCGGGTTCGCCGTGGCCTTGACCCGCGCCAGGCCGTAGAGCTCCGCGCTCCGCTTCGGCGAGCGGAAGAGCATCAGGTCGGCCGTCTTCTCCAGGGCGGCCGCGGCCACAGGCGACGAGGGGTTCATCGAGACGTACTTGGTGAAGTAGTCGGCCGCCTCGGCATCCCGCCCGAGCTCCATGAGGACCAGCCCCAGCTCGAAATGGGCCTCGATCGCCGCCGGCCTCCCCGGGAACTTTTCGATCAATCTCTTGTAGATCGCCGCCGACTCCTCGAACTTCGCGCGCTCGCGGCTCGAGGTGGCGACGTCGTGGTCGGCGATGGCCATGGTGTAGAGCACGTTCGGAAGCAGCCGGTGTTCCGGATGGTCTTTCTCGAAGTCTTTCAGAAGATCGATGACCTCTCCCGGCCTGCCGAGCAGGCGCAGGGCCTGGGCGATCTGGAACTTGAGCGCCGGCACGATGTCCTGAGTCGGGTTCCGGTCGAGGGCGCGGCGGTACAGCTGGATCGCCTTGTCGGCTTCGCCGGCCCGCTGCGCGGCGAGGCCGGCCTGGTACAGAAGGTTCGAGGCGCGCGGGTCGTCCGGGAAGCGCGTCGCCGCCTCGTCGAGGAGGCCAACCGCCGGCAACGCCTCATCCTGCATCAGCCGCCCCTGCGCCTCGCCCTGCAACGCCGCGACGATCTCCGCCGGCGTCGGACAGAGCGTGCGCGCCTCCTGGAACTGCACGATCGCCTCCGCCGTCTTGCCCTGCGCCAGGAGGCTGTCGCCGCGCACCAGGTGGTCCGCCACGGTCCCGCCGAATCCCTGCGCGTACGCCACCGTGGCAGGGCAGAGGAGCAACGGCAGGACCGCCAGAGAGCGGGCGCGGTGCACGAGGCGGCGAATCATCGCCGGGTATTGTAGGGCATTTTCAATCTGGACGAGAATGAACGGCGCGTCGTGGAGGCACGGTCATCGTCAGCGTTGATGACGGCCCCGGCGGGAGTCCCGGCCGGGCGCAGAGCCTGTCGATTCAGATCGCCCACCTGGCACTTGGGCGGCTGAGCCGCGCGCGCCGGGCCCTGGGCGGGCTGAGGCGCGCGGCGGCGCCGGAGACGGAGGCGGTCTTCGACGCCCTGGCGGAGACGCTGCGCGCCCTTCCCGCGCCGATGCGCGTACGGATCCTGACCGGGCCGGACGTTCGCGGCTTTCTCGCGGAAGCGGAGATCTGGATCGAGGTCCGGCGTCTGGCCCTGTCTCTTCTCAAGTCGCGCGGGCGAGACGGTCGTCTGGCCGGCGGACCCCCCGGGCGCGCCCGTCTCCAGGCACGTCTGTTCGATCTCCTCAGCCGGACGCAGCACCTCACCACACTGGTCCCCCGGGGCGGCATCGACGCCGCCCTCCCGGCGCGCTGTCTCCGCTTCGCTCGCCTTCGCCTCGACGACGCGACCTTTGACCTCGCGGCGCTCGTCCTCGGCCTCGGGCTCCTCCAGCCCCGGCCCGCCTCCCTCGCGCTCGTGCTGCAGTTCCGCGAGGACGCCGAGCAGGGTCGATCCCGCGACCGGATCGACCTCGGAACCATCGCGGGACCGGCGGGGCCGCTGGCCATCGCGTTCACGGGGACGACACGGGCCGTGAGCACCATTCGTCCACCGACACGCGTGCGCGCGGAGCTGCGGGGGGCGACCCTGAGCCTGAAGGCCCGCGGCGCGCCAGTCGTGGTCATCCCGGCAGCCGGGACGCGCCTGATCGCTCCGGACCTGGAGCGAGGACGGCAGGCGCGCGGCGGCCCGACGCGTCGCGCTGGGCTCCGGCTCGTTCGCCGGGACATGATCCCCGGCACATCGATCATTCTCGCCCCGGTCGTCGAGTCGCGCCCGCGGTGCCTGCGCGTGACGCGCGAAGCCAGGGGGCTGACACGTCTCCTGGCGCGCGCGCTTCGAATCGTCCTGGTCGCGTGGCCGGAGGCGCACCGCGAGATCGAGCGGCGCACGTTCATGGTCGTGCCGATCCGCGAGCCCGGCACGGTCAGCTACTCGATGGCCGCGCGTCCGGGGATTTCGTTTATCAACGTGTTCGGCAAGTCGCGCCTCGACCTGGCCGATGACCTTCTGCACGAGACCGCCCACCACCGACTGCACGACCTCCAGGAGACGGCCGATCTCCTGAGGCCCGGCCCGGAGACGCTCGAGGTGCAGGCGTTCGACTCGCCCTGGCGCGGCGCGCGCCGCCCTCTTCACGGCCTTCTGCACGGAGCCTACACGTTCCTGTACCGCGCCGAGCTGTTCCGCCGCGTGCAGCGCGTCGCCCGCGAGCACCCCCGTACGCTCGCGTCGGAGCTCGGCTCCGCAAGCCGCGCCTTCGTCCGCAAGGAGCTGCGCCGCGAGAAGCGGATGATTGCCTCCGCGCTGCGCGATCTGCAGGCCGCGGCCCGCTCCGGTCTCCTCGCGCCCGCCGGCCGGCAACTCCTGAAGACGATGCGCGCCTGGTTTGCGCGTCTCGACCGGGCCTGACGACTTCCGCTCACCGCCCTTCAACGCGCCGCGGCCGATGGCTCCTCGATGACGTGAAGGCGGCCGGCCTCGACACCGGTGATCGTCTGGGTCGCGCCGTCGGGCCAGGTGATGCGGAGGTCGGAGAGTGGAGCGCGGCCGTCGCTCGCGGGGCCGAGGCCGAAGGTGAGAATGGTCTCGCTCTGCGAGGCGTACGAGGCGGCGGATCGGACCGTGCGCGTGGCGGCCACGTCGCCCGCCTTCAGGCGGACGACGGCGCCGATCGCGTCGCGGTTCGACGTCCGTCCGACGAGACGGAGCCGGACCCAGCCTGAGGCGCTGCCGCCGTCGTTGCGCAGCAGCACGGCGGGGCCGTTGTTGGTGGTCACGGCCACGTCGAGATCGCCGTCGCCATCGAAGTCGGCATACGCGGCGCCGCGCGCCACGAGGGGTCGCTGGAGGTCCGGACCCGACCGCCCCTCCACCTGCTCGAAGCGTCCGCCGCCGAGACCGCGGAAGAGGTGCGGCGGCTGCGCGTAGGTGACCGACGGCTGCACACGATTGATGTCGTTCTCGACGTGGCCGTTGGCCACGAAGATGTCCAGCCGGCCGTCCAGGTCGAAGTCGAAGAAGAAGCAGCCGAAGGCGAGGGTCAAGAGGCTCGGCTGTCCGATGCCGGCCATCGCCGCGTCGTCGATGAACAGGCCGCGTCCCTCGTTGTGGTACAGGGCGAGCATCTCGTTGGAGAAGTTGCCGATCACCAGGCTGTCGCGCCCGCTGCCGTCATAGTCGGCGGCGTCGATGCCCATGGCGCCCCGCGCCTTTCCCTCCTCGCTGAAGGCGATGCCGGCCGTCTTGCCGACCTCCTCGAACGTACCGTCGTGCCTGTTGTGGTAAAGGAAATTCGGCTGCGTGTCGTTGGCGACCGCCAGGTCGGGCCAGCCGTCTCCGTCGTAGTCGAGGGCGACGACGCCCAGCGACTTGCCGGTCGGGTCGAAGACGCCCGCCCGGCGCGTCACGTCTTCGAAGGTGCCGTCACCCCTGTTGCGGAACAGCCGATCGGTGGCGCCGCGGTACGACTCGGGGGTGCAATACGACTTGCTGACACCGTCGAGAGTGCAGAAGATGTCGTCCTTCGGGGACCACTGCACGTAGTTGCAGGAGAAAAGATCCAGCCGGCCGTCCCCGTCGTAATCGATCCAGGTGGCGCTGGTCCCGAAGCCGGGGTCGGAGACCCCCGCCTTCTGCGTCACGTCCTCGAACGTCCCGTCCCCTTTGTTGCGGAAGAGGCGGTCGGGACCCAGGGCGTTGATGAACAGGTCGACGTGGCCGTCGTTGTCGTAGTCGGCGGCCGCGACTCCGATGCCGTACATCTCCACCGCCAGCCCGGCCTTCCGGGTGGTGTCCTCGAATGTCCCGTCGCCCCGGTTGCGGTAGAGCGTTTGCGTCGTTTTCCGCCGGCGCTTCTCCGGCCAGTCGGCGCTCTGGACGAAGAAAAGGTCCTGGTGGCCGTCGCCGTCGTAATCCAGAAACGCCACGCCCGAGCCCATCGTTTCCGGCAGGTATTTCCTTCCGAAGGCGCCGCTGTTGTGGCGGAACGCAACACCGGCCGCGCGGGTCACGTCGGTGAAGAGCACCGGGTTTGCGGGAGTCGGCTGGGAGGGGGACGCGGCCGCCGGCGCGTCGCTCCTGCGGCCGCAACCCAGGAGCGCGAGCGCGGCGAACGCCAGGGTGGCCTCGATGTTCCTCATCGGTCGGCCGTCCTGCCGCTCTTGGCGACCGCTCCGGGCCCGGCCGGACGGAGGGAGGCGTCCCTGGCGTCCGGCACGAAGCGGTTCGGGTGCTCGTGGATGGGCTGGCGCTCCAGGTTCATCTCGGCGTTCAGGCGGCGGTACGGTCCGGTGATCGACTGCGCCGCCTCGTCCGCCTTGAAGCGGGTGTAGAGCACCTCCTCGCGCTTCTCGTCCTTCTCCCGGCCGAGGGCGCGGTAGCAGAGCATCAGATTGTAATGCGCCGTGAGGTCTTCCGGGTCGACGCGCAGCGTGTTCTCGAACTCGGCGATGGCCGCCCGATGCTGGCGCTTCAAGAAGAGGATGCGGCCGATCTGGTTGCGCACGACGCGGTCGCGTGGAAAGCCCTCCGCGGCGGAGCGCAGGTGCCGGAGCGCCTCGTCATAGCGCCCGCGCGCTTTCAGCGCCAGCGCCATGAAGTAGTGCCCGCTCGCGAGGTCGGGCCTCAGGGCCAGCGCCCGCTCCAGCACCGGCTTCGCCGCCTCGTGGCTCCCCTCCTGGATGAGGACGCGGGCGATGTTGACGTAACCGTCGGCGTACTTCGGATCGAGCGCCACCACGGCCCCGAACGCCTGTCTCGCCGCCACGAGGTCCCCTTGCAGGAGCATGCCGATGCCGTAGTCGTTGAAACGCTCGCGGTCCAGGGTCTGGGGCCGTGGCGCACGCGGGCCGGGGCTCCGGTCGCCGGGCGGGAGCACCGGCAGTGTCACCCGGTCCTCGGCCACGACCACGACCGGAAGGTCCGGCACCTCCCTGACCTGACCCGAGACGCGCGACGTGTCGCCGGCGAACAGGAACGTCCGGTCGTCGAAGTCGGGTGACACGGCCCCGGGGTCCGCGGCCGGGTCGGCCACGCCGGCGTACGAGAAGTGCGTGTTGTACCAGTGGAACTTGCGGTAGTTCATCCGTGCCGTGAAGCTGATGGGACCCTTCACGTTCCTCGGGATCGACACGCGGAACCGGCCGACGTCGGCCGCCCCCGGCGGGATGAGACGCGCGTAGACCAGCGCCCGCGCCGCCCAGGCGTTCCGCTTGTTGATTTCGTTGCCGTGGGCGTCGATCAGGAGCGACCGGTACCGGTGCGCGCCGGCCTCGACCGGCCCTTTGCCCCCGTCCTCGATGAATCCGCTCCAATAGATGATCCTTCCACGGGCGTCCTCCGCCTTCAGCTCCAGCCAGACGTCGAAGGCGTCGACCGTACCGCCCGGGAAGAAATGCCCGACGCCGCGCGTGCGCGCCACCACGTCGATGCGGTAGGTCTTCCCGGGCCGCAGGAACGGATCGGCGCGATCGAGCGGCGCTATCAGGACCGACCGTTTCGCGGCTGGGACCCGCGCGGGGGAGATCGGCGATGCGCCGGAGCCGACCTCGGGTAGATCGGGGAAGAAGGTCGCCACCTGCGGCTCCGCCGTCTCCTGGGCGCCCTTCCCGGGTCTGTCGCGGCCCGCCGCGCCCGCGGCCGTCCGTGTGTCCGGTGCCATGGCCTCGCTGGCCGCGAAGATGTCGAGCGTCAGGATACCGGCCCGCAGGAAGTCGGTCGTCGTCTGAAGCTGCACCTCGTCGTGATTGACGAACGGCACGGCCGTGTTCGCCCCGGGGAAGCGGTGCGAGTGGACGAAGCCGTCCTGATTCCCCTGGTCGTCCGAGCGCACGAGCGGCATGTGGCAGTCGGCGCAGTCCTTCGCCTTGTCGGGGTAGTAGAAGGCGCGCGCCCCCTGGCGCGACACGCCGCTTCCCTGCCAGGCGTCGTACTCGTTGAAGCCGCGGAACCAGCGATAGTGGTTCACCGGCACGTCGAGGTGCACCTTGTGGCAGGCGGAACAGAACTCAGCGCGGCTCGATCGGTGGAACGGCTTCAGCATCGTCGCTTTGTGCGGCCCCGGGTCCAACCGCGTCATGGTGTCGTGCAGAACGTGCAGCAGCCGGTTTCCGCTCGCGACCAGCCGGTGCATCTGGGGGTACTCCAGCACGTAGCCGCCCTGTCCCATCGTGTCCTTCACCGCCACGATCGAGTGGCATACCAGGCAGCCGATGCCTGCCTGGGCCTGCGGGGTGTCGATCTGCCGCACGATGGGGGTGTCCATACGTCCCGTGAGGAGCACGGCCTGGTCGTGGCAGCCGCCGCACCACTTCGACGGCTTCGTGCCGGTCACCTCCTGCATGTACTCGATCGATTTGCGGTACCACTGGTTGTTGAACGACGAGAAGTGGTGCATCGAGGACTCCCACTGCGCGGTGATGTCCGGGTGGCAGCCCTTGTTGCCGCAGGCCCTCGACTCCAGGAAGAAATCATGCGGGATCAGACGGTCCCCGACGGTCGAGACCGATGACGGGAAGAACGGACTCTTCTCTCCGCCGCCCTCCTCGAACGGTGTCGAGGGAGGCGTGATCGGGTTCACGATGGTCGCGGCGGGAGGCGGGAAGAGCCAGCGTCGCGCCCGCACGGAGACGGGCAGGACGAGGACGACGAGG
>Ga0209761_1000994_pt1 | contig 18078 bp, 16 predicted proteins | sample GraSoi013_1_40cm_4_FD_185818 | JGI IMG/M metagenome (GOLD analysis project Ga0209761, IMG submission 185818) | Grasslands soil microbial communities from the Angelo Coastal Reserve, California, USA - Sample 09_25_2013_1_40cm (SPAdes) (version 2) | ecosystem: Environmental > Terrestrial > Soil >...
GATACCGGCAGCCTCCTCACCGTCGATGGCCATCGGGGGCTCGGCCAGTCGATCGGGTTCCAGGCGATGGAGATCGCGGTCGAGCGCGCGCGCCGTCACGGCGTGTGCGTGATGGGTCTGAGGAACGCCCACCACATCGGCCGCGTCGGCCACTGGGCAGAGCAGGCGGTCGCCGGCGGCATGGTCTCGATCCACTTCACGAACGCGGTGTCGTCGCCGCCCATGGTTGCGCCCTACGGCGGCGCGCAGGCTCGCTTTCTCACCAATCCCTTCACGGTCGGCATCCGGGGACCGGGTGGCGACCCGATCGTGCTCGATTTCGCCACCAGCGCGATCGCGCACGGGAAGGTGCGCGTCGCCTACAACCGGAAAGTCGAGGTGCCGCCCTCGTGCCTGATCGATGCCGAGGGCCGTCCCACCTGCGACCCGGCGGTGATGTTCGAGCCCGAGGAAGGCCCGCGCGGCGCGCTCGTCACCTTCGCGGCCCACAAGGGATACGCGCTGGCGATGATCTGCGAGCTGCTGGCCGCGGCGCTGATCGGCGGACCGACCACGCGCCCGCAAACGATGACCATGAAGAGCGCCATCTGGAACAACATGCTCGCCCTCGTCTTCGACCCGGCGCGGCTCGGTTCGCTCGGCACTTACGAGATGGAGGCGCGGGCGTTCATCGACTGGGTGCGATCCGCCCCCCTGAGTGGAGAGATCGATTCGATCCTGATGCCTGGCGATCCCGAGCGCCGCTGTCGCAAGGCGCGCGCCGATGGCGTGCCGATCGACAGCGGCACGCTCGCGCAGCTCGACGAGGCGGCGCAGATGATCGCGCGCGCGAAGGGCCGGTCGCCTGGGCCCCTCTCGGCGAACATCGGAACGTCGTAACCGCGCTGTGTCAGGGAGACGCGCTGGCGACCAACTGGGCGCGGATCACTTCCTCGAGCTTCGCGATCACTTCGTGCTGGGTGCGGCCTTCCTGATCGTTCCAACCGATGATCGCGCAGTGGCACCCGTACCCGCCGACGGAGCACGCCGGAACGTTCAGGCGCTCGCCGACGGACTGCAGCGCGCGCCGGTACAGCGCGTCGTCGTCGCCTGCGGCTTCCATCAGCGCGCCGGTGAGGCAGTAGCTCCCTCCCGGATCGCGGTCCAGCAGCTGTGTCCAGCCGTGCGTCCGCAAGAGATCGCGGGCCATCGACAGAAGCCGCACCGACGGGAGCTTGCTCTGCCGGGGGATGGACTCGATGTACCGATCGACGCGGGCGCGGAAGGCGTCATCGGCGTCCACGAACTCGACGCCGAGGCCCGGGTCCAGGCGCGTCACGCGGGAGAGGGACGGCGATCGGACGTGGATGACCTTCGCCTGGACGGGAACGGGGGGATCGGCGTCGGGCAATTCGAGCGCGACCGGCACCACCGCGCCGATCGGCAGCTCCGTGGAGGTCCGCACGAACATGCCGGTGGTGCTGATGTTCGTCGTTTCCGCGGAGAGGAGCCCGCCCGAGAAAGAGACCTTGAGCGACGCCGGGTAGCGGGGAGCGGGGAGGTGATCCGATTTCAACGGACCACCGATCCGGCCGTGCTGCTCGTGAGCATCTCCCCTCCCGCGGCTCTTTCTGCTCGTAGCGAGAACCGTCGGTAGGTTTCAAGGAGACGTCACACGCCATTTGCCATACCCGGGGCGCATCGCCGGTCGAGCGCGCTGAGAGTGGCACCGAGGACGCGAGACCCCCCCGCTGCTCCGCCGCGAACGGACGCGAACACTGACACCTGACGCTCGCCGCCGCCGGCGCGCGCGCGTGCGGCTTCCGCGTGCGCGATGCGGCTGCTCAGCCGACCTTGCGAACGTTCGCCGCCTGCGGTCCTTTCGGACCCTCCTGCACGTCGAATTCGACCTTCTGGCCCTCGGCCAGGCTGCGAAATCCCTCCGACTGGATCGCGGTGTGATGGACGAACACGTCCTTGCCGCCGCCGTCCGGCGTAATGAACCCAAATCCCTTCGCGTCGTTGAACCACTTCACGGTCCCGCTCGGCATCGAACACTCCTCGGCCCCAGACCAGCGCCGTAGTCCTGCACTTGACTTAAGCCGCGCGGGGCCCGCTGGCCAGTGCCGGCGCCGTCCGGAGTCTCGCGGGCGACAACCGCGTCATCGGGGGGCCCGAGGTCCCTCCCATTCGTTCGCGCGCCCGGCCAGCGGCCCCCGCTGCGGATTGACCACGCAGAAGCGCTGGCCAGTGGGGGCCTCCATCACCCACCAGGTTTTCACGAATGCGACGCGGCGCGCTCCGAGACCCTCGAGCCGCTTCACTTCCGCCTCCATGTCGTCCGTCTCGATGTCCAGGTGGATGCGGCCCGGATGATCGACCTTCTGCACGAGGAGGATGGGCTCGTCGGCGGTTCCGGCCAGCTGCCGGTAGTTCCCGTCCGCCGATTCGATCGGCCGACCGAGCGCGGCGCTCCAGAAGCGCGCCGCCCCGTCGGCGTTTTCGGTCCTGCAATCGATCACGAACGTGCTCAGCCGGCTGTGGTGCATGCGATCCTCCTTGCGGTCGGGAATCCGCGCTTCTTAATCGGCCGGCGAGCGGGCTGCTTGCGCTTTCTTGCGCAGCCCCACGGCGAGATGGCTCCCGGTGGGCGGAGGGGCTCGCTTTCCTGTCCGCTCTGCAGGCTGGCCGGACGGCTCCCGGTGCTGAGGGGCGGCAGCCTTGCCGCCATGCGGCAGCGCGACCAGCGTACCGAGGGGGGCTCGCCTACACAGCTTGCGGCGACCTCTGTATCCGTCTCGAGAGCGACCGCGCAAACTGCGGCGCCTGTGGCAACCGCTGCGGCGACGACGAGATCTGCGATCACGGCCACCGCGCGCGCTGCGGCGCCGGCTACCATCGCGAGGGCGACGCCTGCGTCCCCAACGGGACCTCCTGCGGCGATACGGACAACGACCGCAACAACTGCGGCGGCTGTGGCAACCGCTGCTCCGATGAGGAGATCTGCGAGAAGGGACATCGCGTCTACTGCGGCGCCGGCTACCACCGCGAGGGCAACCGCTGCGTAGCGAACGGCGGCGGATGCGGCGACACCGACAACGACCGCAACAACTGCGGCGCCTGCGGCGATCGCTGCGGCGACGACGAGGTCTGCGAGCGCGGACGTCACGTGCGCTGCGGCAGCGGCGCTCATCGCGAGGGGAACGCGTGCGTGCCGAATGGCCCGTCCTGCGGTGATACCGAGAGCGACCGCAACAACTGTGGCGGCTGCGGCAAACGGTGCGCCGACGACGAGATCTGCTCGCAGGGGGAGAGGAGCAGGTGCGGGAAGGGCAAGCACCGGCAGGACAACCACTGCGAGGACGATCAGGGTGGTAACGGCGGCGGCGGTCACGGCGGCGGCGGTCACGGCGGTCACGGCGGCGGCGGCGGCTGACCTCCGAGGCGTGCATCAGGCCCGGCTGCCATCAGGCGGCCGGGCCTTTTGCTTTTCGCGCCCGGATCGCGGACAGCGTCGTGCCCGGCGTGATCACTTCCTCCGAAAGCTGCAGCTCCAGCAGGGCGGACCTTCCGGACGCAAGCGCGCGCTCGAAGGCAGGCGCGAACTGCTCGGTGGTCTGGACGAGCTCGCCGAAGGCGCCGAACGAGCGCGCGTACGCGGCGAAGTCGGGATTCTCGAGCCGTGTCCCGTGGACGCGGCCGGGATAGCTCCGCTCCTGGTGCATCCGGATGGTTCCGTAGCAACCGTTGTTCACGACCAGGATGATCACCGGTAGCCGGTGCTGCACCGCCGTCGCCAGCTCCTGGCCGCTCATGAGGAAATCGCCGTCTCCGGAGAACGCGACGACGAGCCGGTCCGGATGGACGGACTTCGCCGCGACCGCCGCCGGCACTGCGTATCCCATTGCGCCGCTGGTCGGACCGAGCTGCGACTTGAAGCGCCGGTAGCGATAGAAGCGATGCAGCCAGGAAGAGAAGTTGCCCGCGCCGTTCGCAACGATCGCGTCGGGTGGTAGCCGAATGCGCAGGTGATGGACGATCTCCGCAAGCTGCAGCGGACCGGGCACGTGCACGGGCGTATTCCAGCCTACGTAGTCGGCTCGGGCGGCAGCCGCTTCGGCCGTCCAGGCCAGCTTCGCCGGCGGGCGCAGCTCCGCGAGCGCCGCGGCGAGCTCCGGCATTCCCGCGTTGATGGGCAGGTCGGCCGCGTAGACCCGACCCAGCTCTTCGGCGCCGGCATGCGCATGCACCAGCGTCTGCTTCGGCGTGGGAACCTCGAAGAGCGAGTACCCGCCGGTGGTGATCTCCCCCAGCCGGGCCCCGAGGACCAGCGCAACGTCTGCCTCCTGGATGCGCTGCGCGAGCGCGGGATTGACGCCGATCCCGACGTCGCCTGCGTAGAGCGGGTGATCGTTGTCGAAGAGATCCTGGAACCGGAACGCACACGCGACCGGAAGCTGCCACGCTTCCGCGAAGCGGCGCAGGTCCATGCACGCGTCGCTTGTCCAGCCGCTGCCTCCGGCAATGACGATCGGCCGGTGCGCCGCGCCGAGCAGCGTCGAAAGGCGCTCGAGTTGCTCCGGGTGCGGCGCGGCCGCCACGCGCCGGTAGCGCGGCGCCGCCGGCGCCTCCGCGCTCTCGTTGAGCATGTCCTCCGGTAGCGCCAGGACCACGGGTCCCGGCCTGCCGGACGTCGCCGTCTGGAAGGCGCGGCGTACGTACTCGGGGACGCGGCGCGGGTCGTCGATCTGCGCCACCCACTTCGCCATCTGCCCGAACATGCGCCGGTAGTCGATCTCCTGGAACGCTTCGCGATCCGCGAATGCGCGCGGCACCTGGCCGACGAGGAGCAGCAGTGGCGTCGAGTCCTGGAAGGCGGTGTGAATGCCGATCGACGCGTTGCACGCTCCCGGTCCCCGCGTCACCAGCGCGATACCGGGTCGGCCCGTCAACTTGCCGCAAGCGTCGGCCATGTTCGATGCGCCGCTCTCGTGCCTGCAGACGACCAGCTTGATCCGGTCGCGAGCGTCGTAGAGCGCGTCGAGCACGGCCAGGTGGCTTTCGCCAGGAACGCAGAAGATCTGGTCGGCGCCCTGCGCGAGCAGGCTCTGCACGAGGATCTGGCCGCCGCTGCCAGAAACCTTCCCTGGCCGTCCCATCGATGGCCTCCTCTGCAGCGCTGTACATCGAGCCCGGTCGGGACACTACGGGGGCGAACCTCGAGCAGGTCTCCGCTCGACCCGCTGGTTCAACCGATTGAACTCAATGTTCACCAATGAACTCGTCCCGGGGCGAGTCCGATCCGCGTTGGTCGGGACGCGGTGCCCATGCCAACGACCTGCCGCCGGCTTACTGCTGCGACTTCTGCTGCTGCTTCGCTTCTTTCTTGTTTTTGTGGTGCTGGTACAGCGCGCCGCCGGCGGCTCCGAGCGCCGCCCCCTTCTTGCCGCCGACGATGGCGCCGCCGGCCCCTCCGACGATCGCGCCCTTGAGCTTGCTGTGCTTCTTCGGCGGAGCCTGCTGCGCAGCCGAGCCCTGCGCCTCCGCCTTTTCTTCGGCGAGAGCGGCGCTGGTCGCCGTCGTCAGCAGAAAGGCAGCGCCGAGCAGCGCCGAGCCGATCCTCTTCGTCCGCGAAATACCGGCCATGGTGCGCCTCCCCAGAAACGTGACCCCGAAACCGTGCTCATTGTCGGCGCATCGCGCATGCCGGCTCGGACGACGTCCGGGCGGCCGATCGATTCGCCGGGGCTGCCCGGTGGGTGAAGCGGCGCCGCATCAGGAGCATAGTGCGCGGGATGCGAACCTTGATTCTCGTCGACATCCAGAACGACTTCCTCCCCGGCGGCGCGCTGGCAGTCCCCCGCGGGGACGAAGTCATCCCCATCGCGAACGAGCTGCAGCCCCGGTTCGACCTGGTGGTCGCGACGCAGGACTGGCATCCCGCCGGCCACGGAAGCTTCGCGTCCAGCCATCCGGGCAGGAGGCCCGGCGATCTTGCCGCGTTGGGCGGTCTTCCCCAGGTCCTCTGGCCGGACCACTGCGTGCAGGGGTCTCGCGGCGCCGAGTTCGCCGCCAGGCTGCAGATGAACCGCGTGGAGGCCATCTTCCGCAAAGGTACCGACCCTGCGATCGACAGCTACAGCGCGTTCTTCGACAACGCGCACCGCAAGTCGACGGGGCTGGGCGACTACCTGAAGGGACGCGGAGCGACCGAGGTCTACGTGCTCGGGCTCGCTGCGGATTACTGCGTGAAGTTCAGCGCGCTCGATGGGCGGCGGCTCGGCTTCCGGATGCTCGTGGTCGAAGACGGCACCCGCGGAGTCGAGCTGCAGCCGGGGGACGTCGCGCGCGCGATCGAGCAGATGCGCGCTGCCGGGGTCGAGATGGTGCGGAGTGCCGCCCTGCGCGCGTCATGAAGGCGGTCCGGAGGGAATGCGAAAATTTCGCGACCGACGCCCATCGAGTCCGTTGTTTCACGCTGTCCTGCTCGCGGTCCTTGGTTCGTGCGCCGGCGCGAGCCCGTCGTCGGCTCGTTCGATGAAGTACGCCGATCTGATCTCGCTGTTCGCCGACTGGCGCCAGTTCCAGAAGCCGAGGCTCGTCGACGGCGTCCCGGACTACACGCCCGCGGCGATGGCGGCGCAGCACCGGGCGCTGGCTGGATACCAGCAGAGGCTCGCGGCGATCGACCCGCGAGACTGGCCTGTCGCGCAGCAGGCGGACTACCACGCCGTGCGCGCCGAGATGAACGGCCTCGACTTCGACCACAGGGTCCTGCGGCCCTGGGAAAGGAATCCGGCCTTCTACGTCAGCGTGGTCGCCGACGAGAGCGATCAACCGGCTCGTGAAGGTCCTTTCGCCTCCGGCACCGTCGAGCTCTGGCGCTGGAGCCTTCCTCCGCCGGCGCAGCAGGCCGGTGAGCTCGCCGAGCAGCTCGCGCCGATCCCCGGATTGCTGCGGCAGGCCCGCGGCAACCTGACGGGCAACGCGCGAGACCTGTGGAGCTACGGCATCCGTTCGATCGAGGATCAGCGGGAACTGCTGATGGATCTGCGCGACAAAGCGGGCGGGCATCCTGTGCTTGCCGCGGCGGCGCGGCGCGCGCTGGAGGCGACCGAGGAATTCGTCCTCTGGCTGAAGGCGCAGGCGCCGGCAAAGACTGGGGCTTCTGGCATCGGCGTCGAGAACTACGACTGGTACCTCGCGAACGTGCAGCTTCTGCCGTACACTTGGGTCGACGAGGTGACGCTCGCCCAGCGCGAGCTGGCGCGCGCCACCGCCGCGCTCGCCTTGGAGGAGCAGCACAACCGCGCGCTGCCGCCCCAGGCCCCCGTTGCGAGCGTGGAAGAGCACCAGCGTAGGTTCAGCGCCGCGGTGACGGAGTACATGGCCTTCCTGGCGCAGCACGAGATCCTCACCGTGCGGCCCTACATGGATGGCGCCCTCCGGTCGCACCTGGGGCAGTACACCGCGGCGCGCCCGCTCGAGTTCTTCGTCGAGGTCGACGATCGCGACCCCGTGTTGATGCGCACGCACAGCCACCACTGGATCGAACTGGCTCGGATGCAGCATGAGCCGCACCCGAGCCCGATCCGCCGCGGCGCCCTGCTCTACAACATCTTCGATTCGCGCAGCGAAGGGTTCGCGACCGCGATGGAAGAGCTGATGATGAAGGCGGGGCTCTGCGACAGCCGCCCGCGCTCGCGCGAGCTCGTCTACATCCTCCTCGCGCAGAGAGCGGCACGGGCGCTCGGAGAGCTGCGCATGCACGCGAACGAGCTGTCCCTCGAAGAAGCGGCGCGGTTCGCCTCCGACCACACGCCGCGAGGCTGGCTACGGCTCGACGGCCGGACGGTGTGGTTCGAGCAGCATCTCTATCTGCAGCAGCCGGGGTATGGGACCAGCTACGTGCTCGGAAAGCTGGAGATCGACGAGCTGCTCTCGGCGCGGGCGCGGCAGCTGGGAAGCGCGTTCACCCTGCGCCAGGCCATCGACGAGATCGACGCGTCGGGGCTGATCCCCGTTTCGCTGGTGCGGTGGGAGCTCACTGGCGAGAGCGGCCATGTCCCGGGCGTTGGATGGCCGGCGACACGGCAGCGAAGGTGAATGCATCGACCGGCGATCGTGCATAGAAGTGCGGCCATGGAGTTCGAGGTCGAAGCGGCGCTGCTGATCAACGAGGGCGGCGTCCAGTGTGTGCCCGTGGTGTTCGCACGCCCGCTCCAGCGTGGAGCTCGCATCGAATTGGGAAAACGGCCGTTCCTCAACGAAGCTCGCGTCGCCGCGCTCGATCCCGCTCGCGCCACTGCGCGCGGGCCTGGCCTGGTCGCCTTCGTCCTCGAGGACCCGATGGATGCCCGCGACTTCAAGCCGGGCGACGTCGCGCGCCTCGAGTCGAGATGACGGCCGAGCCGCGCTGACATCACACGGCGAGAAGGCGCTGGAGCGCAGGATCGTTCCCGGCGAGGTCCGCACGCGAGGCCACGTGCACCAGCCGGCCGCGCTCCATCACCAGCGCGCGATCGGCCACGGCGCGCGCGAACATGAGATTCTGGTCCGCAAGCAGCACCGTCACGCCTTCGCTGCGGATGTGCGCGAGCGCGTCGGCAAGGATGCGGACGATGAGCGGACTCAAGCCTTCCGACGGCTCGTCCAGGAGCAGCAGCGAAGGGTCCGTGGTCAGGGCGCGCGCGATGGCGAGCATCTTCTGCTCGCCCCCGGAAAGGTGGCGGCCCTTGCGGTCCCAGAGCGTCGCAAGCGGCGGGAAGATCTTCTCGATGCGCTCCCGCGTCCAGCGCGTCCTCTCGTGCCGCAGCGCCAGCATGGCGACACGCAGGTTCTCCGCCGCGCTCAGGTCAGCGAAGATGCGCCGATCGTCGGGAACGTAGCTCACGCCCAGCGCGGCAAGGCGCTCTGGAGGCTCGCCCGCGACGGGCCTGCCCGCGAGCTCGATTGCGCTTCCGCGCCACGGCGCGTTCAGTCCCGAGAGGCTGCGCAGCGCGGTCGTCTTGCCGACGCCGTTGCGGCCGAGCAGCGCGACGATCTCTCCGCGCGCCACGGTGAAGCTCACGTCGTGCAGCACATGCGCGAGCCCGTAGCCTGCATCGAGGTGCCTGACCTCCAGGAGGGGCGCACCGGTCTGCGCCGCGGCCTCCCCCGGCGGAGGGACCACGTCGGCGTCGCCGAGATAGATCTCGCGCACGCGCCGATCGTCGCGGATCTGCTGCGGCGCGCCATCGGCGATCACCCTCCCCTGGTGCAGCACGACGATGCGGGCCGCCAGCCCGAACACCACCTCCATGTCGTGCTCCACGAGCAGGATGGTGAGCGACGAACGGGCAGCGAGCGCGCGCACCTGCGCGAGCACGCGATCGCGCTCTGCGGCCCCCATGCCGGCAGTCGGCTCGTCGAGGAGCAACAGGCGCGGCTCGGAGGCGAGCGCCATCGCGATCTCCAGCAGGCGCCGGTCGCCGTGCGAGAGCGCTCCGGCGGCGTCGGATGCACGCGCGGCGAGCCCGACGGTCTCAAGCAGCCTGCGGACCTGCGCGTGGGCATCATCGAACGCGTCGACCCTGCGTCGCGGCTCGAGCGCGAGGCCCGCGCGGGCGAGCACCGGCACTGCCACGTTCTCTTCCACCGAGAGCAGCGGGAACACGTTCGTGATCTGGAACGTGCGCGCCATTCCCACGCGCACGCGGGCGCTGGGCGGCAGCCGGGTCACGTCGGCTCCGGCGAAGACGACCCTTCCCTCGTCGGGGACCAGCTTTCCGCTGAGGAGGTTGATGAAGGTCGTCTTGCCGGCGCCGTTGGGGCCGATCACGGCAGTGATGCCGCCTTCGGGCAAGGCGAGATCGATCCCGGCGACGGCGGTGAAGTCGTCGAACGACTTCCGCAACCCTCGCACTTCGAGGACCGCGCTCATGTCCGCCGCCTCGGCATCCTCAGCCGGCTGGCGGCGCCGACAAGCCCGCCGCGGAACACGAGCACCATCGCGAGGAGCACGAGCCCGAAGACGAGGAGCCAGTACTCGGTGAACCGGACGATGATCTCCTTCAGCCCGAGGTACACCACGGCCCCGAGGATCGGTCCGAGGAAGGAGAGCGGGCCGCCGATGAGCGTCGCCATCACCGGCTCGGCGGATTTCGTCCAATGCGCGGTGGAGGGCGAGACCGTCTGCTCCAGCGGCGCGAGCAGCGCGCCGGAGAGACCGGCGAAGAGGCCTGCCGTGACGAAGGCGATGTAGATCGTGCGCCGCACGGGGACGCCGCTGAACTCGGCGCGCTCGGCGTTCTCCCGGATGGCCCGAAGCGCGAGCCCGAGGGGCGACGCGGAGAGGCGGTGGAGCACGGCCATCGAAAGCAGGACCAGGACGGCGGCGAACAGGTAGTAGCGCGCGGGGGAGTCCAGGCTGAAGTCGAGGGGACCGGGAAGCCCGATCCGGGCGCGCGGAATGCCGATGAGACCGTCGTCGCCGCCGGTCACGGCGGTCCACTTCCAAACCACCGCGTAGACCAGCATCCCGAACGCCAGGGTGAGCATGGAGAAGTAGATGCGCGTGTGCCGGACGCAGAACGCGCCGAGGACGGCCGCCAGCGCTGCGGCGGCGAGCGCACCGAGCAAGATGGACCAGAGCAGTGGGACGCCCGCCCGCAGCAGCAGCGCGGCCGAGTATGCGCCGCCCGCGTAGAAGGCGCCCTGGCCGAAGGAGAGCAGCCCGGTCATGCCGAACAATAGATTGAACGAGAGCGCGAGGAGCGCGAGGAGCAGCATGTTGAGCACGAGGTAACGCAGGAATGGCCCGGCGATCGCGGGCACCAGCAGCACCACGACGGCGAGCACCGCTCCGGCGGCGAGGCGCGCGCGCATTCATCCCTCGCGAATGCCGAAGAGGCCCCAGGGCCGCACGATGAGCACCAGGGCCATCGCCATGTAGCCCAGCGCGAGCTCGAACACGGGCATGAACAGGAGCCCGTAAGCGTGCAACAGGCCGATCAGCAGCGACCCGACGAACGCCCCGCGCAAGGACCCGAGCCCGCCCAGCACGACCACCACGAACGCTTCGATGATGATGAGCTCGCCCATCCCCGGCGAGATGGCGCGAACGGGCATGGACAGCGCCCCGCCCAGGCCGGCCAGCCATGCACCGAGGATGAACACCCAGGTGAACAGCCGGGAGGCGCGGACGCCGAGAGCGCGCGCCATCTCCCGGTCGGCCGCGGTCGCGCGGATGACGAGCCCGAAGCTCGTTTTCTCCAGGAAGACCCAGAGCCCTAAGCCGACCAGGGCGCCGACGCCGAGGATGAACAGATGGTACGTCGGCAGGACCGAATGCCCGATCAGCACCGCGCCGGAGAGCGCCGCCGGCGTGGGCGGAGATTGGTACACCGGCCCGAAGACGAGCTTCACCGCGTCGTCGAGAATGAGCACGAATGCGAAGGTGAGCAGGAGCTGGAACGCCTCGGGCGCGGAATAGACGCGGCGCAGGAAGCCGAACTCCATCGCCCAACCCACCGCCGCAACCACCAGCGGGCCGGCGAGGAGCGCCACCCAGAAGCTCCCGCTCACCCGGAACGCCACCCAGGCGAAGTACGCGCCGAGCATGTACAGGCTTCCGTGCGCGAAGTTGAGGACGCGCATCACGCCGAAGATCAGCGAGAGGCCCGCAGCGACCAGCCAGAGGTACATGGCCTCGCTCAGGCCGACGAGGCCCTGGAAGAGCACCTAACCCTCGACTGGCGCGAACGGCGGCTTGCGGTAGTACTCGTCGGTGGTGAAGACCTTGAGGTTCGTCAACGTGGGCATGGGGAACTTCGGGTCGTGCCGGATCTGTCCCCAGGGCACCGCGTAGACGGCCTGGTGGTCCTCCTTGCGGATCACGCATTTGCCCGCGGGTCGATCGAGCTCGAGGCCCTCGAGCGCCTCGATCACCTTCTCGGTCTCCACCGACCGCGCTTTCTCCACCGCCTTCTTCAGCGCCTGTACCGCGGTGTACGCTGTCTCGGATGGATAGCTCGGGTACGTGTCCCAGCGTTTGCGGAACGCCTCGTTGAAGCGCTTGTTCTCCGCTGAATCCGGATAGCCGAAGTAGTACCGGCCGGATGCCCACACGCCGTCGGGGTAGTCCGCGCCGAGGCCTTGCAGCACGTCCATCGCCGCGCCCATGCCGATCATGAACGCCTTGGTCTGCTCGAACACCTTGAAGAGCTTCGCCTGCTTCACCATGGTGACGGCCTCGCCGCCCCACTCGGTGGAGAAGATGCCTTCAGGGCTCAAGCCCATCACCTTGCTGATGTGGCTGGAGAAGTCGACGGTGCCGAACTTGGCGAAGCTCTCTCCCACGAATTCCACGTCCGGCTTGAACCGCTTCAGGTAGGCGCGGAACATCCTCCACGAGGTGTGGCCGTACTCGTAGTCCGGCGAGATGGTGGCCCATCGCTTCACCGGCAAGTCCTTCGCCACCAGCGCCGAGGCGATGCCGTCCTGGTACACCGGAACGCAGACGCGGAAGCACTGGCGCACGTGCCGCTTGAAGACCAGGTCCTCGTTGTACTTCTCCGTGGCGCCGTGGGTCACGATCAGGATCCGGTTGAGGGAAGGCATGATCTCGCCGACGGCCAGCGCGACGGCGCTGGAATCGATCCCGATGAGGAAATCCGCGCCCCAGTCCTCGACGAAGTAGCGTGCGTTCTTCACGCCGACGTCGACCTTCAGCTCCTCGTCGCGGAAGCTGATCTCGATCGGGCTGCCGCCGATTCCGCCCTGGGCGTTGATCTCCTCCATCGCCAGCGTGGCGCCTTTGCGCATGAACTCGCCGTACCCGCCCAGCGGACCGGAGAGGATCGTCTGGCAACCGATCTTGATCGGCTTCTTCAGCTTCAGATCCGCGGTCGCGGCGCCGATTGCCCGGGGCAAGCCCAGCCCCGCGAGGGCGAGCCCGGTGGACTTCAGGAATCGGCGGCGTGTGGTTCCGCGTCGAGGTGCCATGGGGAGACCTCCGACAGCGCCTGGGAGGGCAGATGATCCTTCCAGCGATGCTGGAAAGTCAAAGAGCGGAACGCCCCGGCACCAGACGGCCCCCAGCGCCCTGAGCAGACGCGACGGCAACCGTCGCGGCTCCGCTTCGCTGGCCGGCCTCCGACGGCAAGGCGACGGTGAAAGTCGTCCCGTCCCGTTCCGCCGAGCGCACGCCGATCTTCCCGCCGTGTGCAAGGACGATCTGCCGCGCGATGAAGAGGCCCAGTCCGAGCCCGTCCGCCTGCTTCGCGCCCGTCTTCGCGCCGCGGCGAAACGGCTCGAAGATCCGCGGCAGGAGGTCGGGGGGTATGGGCCGACCGCCGTTGTGCACCTCCAGGATCGCGGAGGCGTTCGCGCTTCCCACCCGGACCTCGATCTCGGCGCCGGCCCCGTGCTGGATTGCATTCGCCACCATGTTGGAAACGACCTGGGCCATTCGATCCGGGTCCCAATCGCCCATCACTTCCCTCGGGGCGTCGACGGTCACCCGGGCCTGCGGATGCGCGACCCGGAGCTCTTCCACCGCCGCCGCGGCGATCAGCGCAAGATTGGTTCCCGGTTTGAGGTCTAGCGGAATGCCGCCGGCCAGCCGCGCGCGCGTCAGGTCGAGCAGCTGGACGACCATCCGGTCCATGCGTGCGGCGCTGGACGCAATCCGCCGCAGCACGTGGGCCTCTGACGGCGGAGGTCCCAGCCGCTGGAGGAGATCGGTCGCCATCGAGATGGCTCCCAATGGATTGCGCAAGTCATGGCCGAGGACTCCGACGAATTGCTCCTGGAACTGCGCTGATTCCCGGAGCGCCGCTTCCAGCACCTTGCGGCGCGCGATGTCGCGATCGATCGCGAACAGGATCGCGCCGAGCACGAGCAGACCCAGGCCGGCGCCGACGTCGATCCAGATGGCGAGATCGAGATTGCGCCGGGCCTTCAAGGTACGGTCGGCCAGGCGCCGGTCCTCCCGGGCGCGGAGCTCGTCGATCACGCGCCGGACCTCGTCCATCCCGGAATTGCCTCTGCCGCGAAAGAGGGCCAAGGCCGCGGCGGTCTGTCCGCGCTGGTAGAGCTCGATCGTCCGGCGAATCTGATCCATCTTCCCTGACGCGAGCCGCTCCAGTTCGGACATGCGGCCCTCCGGCATGCCGTCGTCGGCCGCCGCTCTCATGACTTGGGCGAAACCGGCGAAGAGGGAATCGTTGGCCCGCTGGACCGCCTCGAGAAAGAGGCGATCTCCGGTGAGCAGGAACCCTCGCTGCGCGCTCTCGGCATCGGCGAGCGCTGCGCGCATGCGCCCCAGGGCGTCATGCAGCTGGCGCGTGTGGATGATCAGCGGCCGAGCCGAATTGATCCCTCCGAGCGTCAGCAGATTCACCAGGATCAGGGCGAGCAACGTCGCGGCCGCGAGAATGGCGGCGAGCGGACTCCAGCGAAGCGGTGAGAAGCCTTGCGGCATCGGTGCCCTCCCTCGCCGCGAAGCGGCGCGCTTCGGCACTTCTGCGCCGCGATGAGACACGCATTCGCTCCGATCCGTTAGCGGGGGAAATGAAACGAAATTCTTCCCCTACGGTTTCGTCGCCCGATGTCCGCCGGACGTCTCACCCGGCGCCGTCGGACCGGCCGGCCGCCCCCTCTGGTGCCGGTCCGGCGAACGCCGCATACTGGCGCCCTCTTCCAGATGGCCTGACGGCCCGCATCGAGGTGTGCCATGAGGGGGAAGACGTCAGCAATCCTGTTCGCGTCCTTGGCGTTGTCGCTCGCCGTACCGTCCCGGGGGTTCGCGCAAGGCAAGATCCGCGTCGCGATCTGGGAATTCGAAAATCATGCAGGCGCTCAGTACTGGTACTCCAATCAGCTCGGTCCGGCCGCCCGCAACCAGATCGACAACGAGTTCTCCGAGAACAAGCTTCTGTCTGCGAAGTTCAGCGTGGTCGAACGCGACAAGCTCAACCTCGTGCTCAAGGAGCAGGGGCTCGCCACGGCGGGAGCGGTCGATCCGACGACCGCGGCGAAGGTCGGGAAGATCCTGGGCGTCAAGTACGTGGTGATGGGAGGGATCGACAAGTTCAACGTCGACGTCACCAAGGCCGCCGTGGGCCCGTTCAACGTCGGCGGGCACATGGTCCAGTCCTTCGCGACGATCAGCCTGCGCTTCGTCGACACGACCACCGCGGAGCGCGTCTTGTCGGTAGCGGCGGACGGGGACGTCAAGTCGGGCGGTGGGTTCCTCAAAGGCAGCAGCCTGAGCCGCGACACGGAATGGGGAATCGCCAGCGAGACGATCCAGAAGGCGTCCAGGGCGGTGGTGGAGAAGCTGGCCGGCGGCGACTACCTGGAACGCGTGCTGGCGGCGGCGGCTCCGGCGGGAGGCGTCGAAGGGAAGATCATCAAGGTCGAAGGGACGCGGGCCTGGATCAATCTCGGATCGCTGGCGGGCATCAAGGTGGGCGACAAGTTCAACGTCTTCAACGTGGGGGACGCGCTCATCGACCCGGATACGGGCGCGAAGCTCGGGGCGGACGAGAAGCAGACGGGCAACGGGGCGGTGGTCGAGGTCCAGGGCAAGTTCGCAGTGATCAGCTTCACCGGGGCGGCGAAGGCGAAGGATACGATCAGGAAGCAGTAAGCGAAGGGCGTTGGCGTTGACGTGGACGGCGACGGAACGGCGACGGCGACGTGGCCGTGGGCGCGACTGGTCCTATCGCCGCCTGCTCACGAACGCCTGCAACTTGTCCGCGATCTCGCCGGCGACCACCCGCGCCTTCTCGGCCACGCGGTCGCTTCCGAAGCTCGGGTCGTAGCTCACCGTCATGGGCGGCGGCATCGACACCGCCTCGCTGGTCCGCGTCGCCTCGGCGCTGAGCGCGATCGAGTACGTCCGCACCGCGAACGTCGTGTCGAATTGCGGTGCGACGCGTCCTTCCACTCCGGCGATGCGGGCGCTGATTCCGATGTCCGCCCGCGCGGCGTTGCGCACGCTGGTGAACCGGGCCTTCTCCAGCTCGTCGTCGATCGCCGTCCGCAGCGCGGCGCAGATTTCCTCCGCTCCGGCGCACTGGAAGAACACGGCTGGCTTCTCCGGCACCACCGCGGGAACCGTGGCCGGCTGTTCGGTCTTGCCGGAGGCGTGCTCCTGCGCCGGCGACGGAATCCGGCGGCTGCGCGGCGGTGGAGCGGGCGGTCCCGAGCCGGGCGTGCGCTGCGGAGCGTCCGCGCGCCCTTCGCTCGACGGCGGAGTCGCCGGCGGCGTGGCGCTATCCGGCGGCGACGAGGGGAGGCGCGAAGGCGGCGACTCCCGCTCGCCTCCGCTCCCCTGTACCGGACCCGGTTCCACGGCTACCGGCCGCGGCCGCTTCGGCTCGGGGGCGCTGGACTCCCGGAACCACACGAACAAGAAGGCGCCGATTGCAATCGCAGCGGCGGCGCCGACGACGGCGAGAAGCGCCGTATTTGCGCGCCGCGGCTGCGCTGCTGGTATCAGGCGCGTTCCGGTTCGCGGCTGCGTCGCGCCGCGAGCCGGTGCCGAAGCGGGCAGCGTCCGGGTGCGCGGCTGCGTAGCGCCGCGAGGCGGTGTTGCCGCCGGATCGGTGCGGCGCGCCGCAGGCGCCGGCCGCGGTGAAGAAGGTTGACCTTCGCTCAGCAGCGGCAATTCGGCGCTGATGCCCAGCTGGTCCATGCATCCGTGCAACGCCTCGTACAGCTCGGACATGGACTGGTAACGGTCGTCCGGGCTCTTCTCCAGCGTCCTGAGGATGATCTCCTCCAGCTCGGCGGGGATCTCGGGGTTCAGCGTGCTCGGCCGCGGTGGCGGCTGCTGCAGGTGGGCAGTGAGGATCCTGCCGAACGAAGGCCCGGCGTCGGCGAAGGGCACCTTCCCGGTGAACATCTGGAACATGGTGACGCCGAGCGAGTAGACGTCGCTGCGCGCGTCGATCGACGGCTCGCCAGCCGCCTGCTCAGGCGACATGTACGCCGGAGTGCCCATCACGGTGCCGGTCTGCGTGAGGTGCGCGCCGGTCGAGTCGGTCAGCTTGGCGATGCCGAAATCGACCAGCTTGACGAAATCGGTGCGGCCGTCCCGGTCGACGAGGAAGACGTTGTCCGGCTTGAAGTCGCGGTGGACGATTCCTCGCTCGTGCGCCGCCTGCAGCGCCCGGCAGCACTGCAGGAGGATCGGTCCCGCCCTTCCGAGGGGGAGCGGCACTCCCGGCTGCACCAGCGCCTGCAGCGCCCGGCCGTGCAAGAACTCCATCACGAAGTAATGGCGCCCGCCATCGGCGACGTTGAAATCGAGGATGTTGACGATGTTGTCGTGGCCGATGACGTTCACGGCCTTCGCCTCGTTGAAGAAGCGCTCGACGATCCGCTCGTCCGCATCGAAGCGGGGATGGAGCATCTTGATCGCCACCTTCGAGCCGATGGCGGGATGCTCGCCCATGTAGACCGAACCCATCCCCCCTTCGCCGAGCAGCTTGACGACGCGCCATGAGCCGACGACGCGTCCGATCATCTCGTCGCGCCTGACGTCGTGCAGAGGAGCCGTGAGCCCCCGCTCCTCGCGATCCGCTGGACCGCCGGCCGTCGGATTCGGCATGGTCGCCGCAGGATACGCCCAACGAGATCCGCCCCGTCAAGGTGCGCGGGATTCGACTCGAACCTCCCCGGCGACCTCACGTCTTCAGAGCGGCGGTGAGCTTGACCATCGTCTCCTTCGCGTCGCCGAAGAGCATGAGCGTCTTGTCTCCGTAGTAGAGCTCGTTGTCGATGCCCGCGAAACCCGCGGCCAGGCTCCGCTTGCAGACGATCACCCCCCTCGCCCTTTCCACTTCCAGGATGGGCATCCCGTAGATCGGGCTTCCCCGCACCCTCTTCGCAGCGGGATTGACGACGTCGTTGGCTCCCACCACCACCGCCACGTCGGTCTCCGGGAAATAGGAGTTGATCTGATCCATGTCGTACAGCTCGTCGTAGGGCACGTTGGCCTCGGCGAGCAGCACGTTCATGTGCCCGGGCATGCGTCCGGCGACGGCGTGGATGCCGTAGCGGACGTCGACGCCCTTGCTCTTCAGCACGTCCGCCACTTCCCGGACG
>Ga0209761_1000995_pt1 | contig 18078 bp, 17 predicted proteins | sample GraSoi013_1_40cm_4_FD_185818 | JGI IMG/M metagenome (GOLD analysis project Ga0209761, IMG submission 185818) | Grasslands soil microbial communities from the Angelo Coastal Reserve, California, USA - Sample 09_25_2013_1_40cm (SPAdes) (version 2) | ecosystem: Environmental > Terrestrial > Soil >...
GCATCGGCCTTCGACATCTTGGTGCGCATCGCCAGCGCGGCGGTGAGTTCAGCCTTGTTCACTGCAATCTCCTTGTGGGGGTAGAGGGGCCGAGAAAGTCCTTGAAAATCCGCCCCTTTCGCAGGGCGCGGGGCGAAAACCCGCATGAACACTGCGTTACTATGGGATATCCCCCAAAAAACCGCAAGATATCTACACTTCCGCGACCCCCCCGGGTCGTGTAACGTGAGGGCCCATGTTCCAGCAAGCGGGCCGACCGGGATGGATCGAAGTCATCGCCGGCGTGATGTTCAGCGGCAAATCGGAAGAATTGATCCGCCGCGTGCGCCGTGCGGTGATCGCCAAGAAGCAGGTGCAAGTCTTTAAGTCTCACCTAGATGCACGCTACGCCGGACTCTACTCCATCTCCTCTCACGATGGCGTCACCGTAGAAGCGGAGCCCGTCGATTCCGCCGAGGAAATCGGCCGCCGGCTTCGGAAGGAGACGGAAGTGCTGGCGATCGATGAGGCGCAGTTTCTCGACGACGGCATCATCGATCTCTCCAACCGTCTTGCCGATCAGGGCGTGCGCGTGATCCTGGCGGGCACAGACGTGGACTTTCGTGGACTCCCTTTCGGCCCCATGCCGACGCTCATGTGCATCGCTGAGGTCGTGGACAAGTTTCAGGCGATCTGCGTCGTCTGCGGCGGTCCCGCGACGCGCAATCAACGGCTGGTCAACGACAAGCCGGCTCCCTGGAATAGTCCGACGATCATGGTGGGAGGTCGCGAGTCGTACGAGGCGCGGTGTCGGCATTGTCATCGGGTGCCGAGAGCGGATGAGGATCAGACTGCACTGCTCTAAAGGCGAAATGGGAAATGCGAAATGCGAAATTGGCGCTTCCAGCTCCATTGCGCATTTCGAATTTCGCATTTCGCATTAGCGGTGCTCAACGTCGCTCTCACCGGCAACATCGCCGCCGGCAAATCGACCGTCGTCGACCTCTTCCGCAAATGGGGAGCCACGATCATCGACGCCGACGCGCTCGTTCGCGAAGCGCAAGCGCCCGGGAGCGCGGTCCTCGCGGCGATTGCGGGACGATTCGGCACGGACGTGTTGGCGTCCGACGGCACGCTCGATCGCGCCGCGTTGCGCGGCAAGGTCATGGGCGACGACGTGGCGCTGACCGCGCTGAACGCCATCGTGCATCCCGCCGTGCAGCAACGCCGCCTGGAGCTGCAAAGCGCGGCCGCCGAGCGCGGTGATGCGATTGTCGTGAACGACATCCCGCTGCTGTTCGAGGCGCTCGATCCGACGCAGTTCGACGCCGTCGTCCTGGTCGATGCTCCCGTACCGGTGCGGCGCACCCGGCTGCGCACGCTGCGTGGTCTCTCGAATCAGGATGCCGACCGCATGATCGCGGCCCAGATGTCGGCCGCGCGCAAACGGGCGCAGAGTCAGTACGTCATCGAGAACGCCGGCTCACTTGCCGAGCTCGAGAAACAGGCGAAGCGCGTGTTCGCAGACTTGCGTAAACGCGCTGCCCGGTCCGGGCTCAAATCGGAAGCGCCGGGGCAGGCGCTCGTCCTGTGTGCGACCGACGCGAGAGACAGCGCGCCAGTGCTGCACGCGATCGAGCGTCGCTACACCGACGCGGGAATGCAGGTAGAGCGTAGGACGGTGAAGGGATTGGCGAAGACCCTGCGCGCGGGCACACCGCTTTCGATTGTGGCGACAGATGCGGCGATCGATGGCGCACGCGACGCCTGGGAAGCGGCGGTGCCACCACGGCCGTGCCGCTTGTACCATCTCTCCCCCGATCCCGATCCCGTCGCCGTGCGTTTGGATCTACGCCCTTGGGGCCACGAGCGCGTCGCGCTCAGTGAAGAAGATGGCGCAGGACTGGCGCCCCGAGCAGACCTGTTGTAGGCTCCGCACCCATGTCGAGTGTCCCCAAAGACCTCCGCTATACCGAAGATCACGAGTGGGTGCGGGAGAGTGACGATCACCAAGTCGTCGAGGTCGGGATCACCGACTACGCCCAGGGCGAGCTGGGCGACGTCGTATTCGTAGAGCTTCCCAAGCCTGCCGCGTCGTTCGGCCAGCGCGCGGTCTTCGGGACGATCGAGGCCGTAAAGGCCGTCTCAGAGCTCTACTCCCCATTGGCGGGCACGATCGTCGAGACCAACAAGGCGTTAGAGCAGGACCCCGCCCTGGTGAACCGCGACCCCTACGGCAAGGGCTGGATGATCAAGGTGAAGATCAAGAACCCCAAAGAATTGGAGGGGCTGCTGCGCGCGGATGCGTACGCGAAGCATATCGGCGAGTGAAAGCGACATTCCACGGACACGCCTGTTTCGTCTTAGAGCGAGACGGCAAACGCGTCATCATCGATCCCTTCCTTACTGGTAATCCCGCCGCAGACATCGGCCCCGACAAGCTGCCACGGCTGGACGCCATCCTCCTCTCCCATGGCCACGGCGATCACCTCGGCGACGCTATTTCGCTGTCGCAGCGCGACCGCGCGACGATCGTCGCCACGTTCGAGCTCGCTCAGTTCTGCGGCGACAAGGGCGCGACCAGCCACGCCATGCACATCGGCGGAGCACATGAGTTTCCCTTCGGGAGAGTGAAGCTCGTCCCCGCGTTCCATGGTGGCCGGGTCGAGGGCGACGCAACCGGGAAGTACACGACGAATCCCTGCGGTCTCGTCGTGACGATCGGCGGGAAGACCGTCTATCACTGCGGCGATACCGCCCTTACGATGGAGATGCAGCTCCTCGCGGGACGGATCGACCTTATGCTTGTGCCGATCGGCGACAACTTCACGATGGGTGTGGAAGACGCCGCGCGGGCGGTCGAGTTCGTGAAACCCAAAAGCGTTATCCCAATGCACTACAACACGTGGGATCTGATAAAGGCCGACCCCCAGGAATTCCGGCGGCTGGTGGGTACCCGCGCCGCGGTCACTATTTTGTCGCCGGGTGAATCGCACACACTCACATAGTTCGATGACCATAGATCAGGATCTGTTTCAAGACCGACACATCGGGCCCTCGCCTGACGACCAGGCGGCGATGCTCGCGACCCTCGGATACGATTCGCTCGACGCGTTCATCGACGCCGTCGTGCCCGAGGACATCCGCCTCCGCCAGCCGCTGCGGATCCCGCCCGCGATCAGCGAACAGGAAGCGCTCGAGAAGCTGCACAAGCTCGCCGCGCAGAATCAGATTTTCCGCTCCTACCTCGGCATGGGCTATCACGACTGCTTCACGCCCGCCGTGATCCAGCGGAACGTGCTCGAGAATCCCGGCTGGTACACGGCCTACACGCCGTATCAGCCGGAGATCGCGCAGGGGCGGCTCGAAGCGCTGCTCAACTTTCAGACGATGGTCTCGGACCTGACCGGCCTCGAGATCGCGAATGCGTCGTTGCTCGATGAGGGAACGGCGGCGGCCGAAGCCATGCATCTCACTGAGGCGGTCGCAAAGCACGAAGGTAAGCTGCGCTACCTCGTCGACGTGAATTGTCATCCGCAGACGATCGCGGTCGTGCGTACGCGCGCCGCAGCGCGCGGGCTCGAGATCGTCGTGAGCGATCCGGATACTTTCGATTTCCAGTCGGGCAATGTGATCGGAGCGCTGCTGCAGTATCCGGCGACCGATGGCGCGATCCGCGAGTACCGGTCGCTCTGTGAGCGCGCGCACGCCGCCGGCACCCTTGTCACGGTCGCGACTGATCTGCTGGCGTTGACGTTGCTGGCGCCTCCTGGGGAATGGGGCGCCGATATCGCCGTCGGCAATTCGCAGCGGTTCGGCGTGCCGCTCGGCTACGGCGGCCCGCACGCGGCGTTCTTCGCTACGCGCGACGAATTCAAGCGACACCTTCCCGGACGCATCATCGGCGTCTCGAAGGATCGCGCCGGCCGGACCGGCCTGCGCATGGCACTTCAGACGCGCGAGCAACACATCCGGCGCGAGAAGGCAACGAGCAACGTCTGCACCGCGCAGGTGCTCCTCGCCGTCATCGCCGCGATGTACGCGGTCTACCACGGCCCCGAGGGATTGCGGCGGATCGCAAGACGCGTACACGCGCATACGACATCGCTCGCGGCCGCGCTCGAGCGGTTGGGATACCGTTTGGTGTACCCGAACTTCTTCGATACGGTGGCTGTCGAAGTGCCACAAGAAATCCTGCCTCGGATCATCGATGCGGCGCGCATCAAGCAGATCAATCTGCGAACGTTGACGCAAACACGAATCGGCGTGGCGTTCGACGAGACCGTGACCACCGAGGACGTTGCGCACGTGATCGCGGCATTTGCGGCCGGCGTCGAGAAGAACGCGCTGCCTCCCCGTGAGGCGCCGAGCGCGATCCCCGAGGGGTTGGCGCGCACGACGCCGTTCTGCAGCCATCCGGTGTTCAACACGCATCACTCCGAAACGGAGATGTTGCGCTACCTGAAGAAGCTCGAGGACCGCGATCTGTCGCTCACCGCCGCCATGATTCCCCTCGGCTCCTGCACCATGAAGCTCAATGCGACGACCGAGATGATTCCGATCACCTGGCGCGGGTTTGGCCGGCTCCATCCGTTCGCGCCGAGGGCACAGGCGCAGGGCTACGCGACGTTGTTCCGCGAGCTCGAGGCGTGGCTCGGGGAGATCACCGGCTTCGCGAAAGTGTCGTTGCAACCCAACGCGGGATCGCAGGGAGAATTCGCGGGACTGCTGGTGATCCGCGCGTACCACCAGCATCGGGGTGAGGGCCATCGCACGACCTGCCTGATTCCCCAGTCGGCGCACGGGACGAATCCTGCCAGCGCCGTGATGGCGGGAATGCAGGTCGTGGTCGTGAAGACGGACGCGCAAGGCAACATCGACGTCGCGGATCTCGAAGCAAAAGCCAAAGAGCATCGCGACACCCTCGGCGCGCTGATGGTGACATATCCCTCGACGCACGGCGTGTTCGAGGCGTCGATCAGGAAGATCTGCAAGATCGTTCATCAAAACGGCGGGCAGGTGTACATGGACGGCGCCAACATGAACGCCCAGGTCGGCCTGTGCCGGCCGGGCGACATCGGCGCCGACGTCGGTCATCTCAATCTGCATAAGACGTTCTGCATCCCGCACGGCGGCGGCGGTCCCGGCATGGGTCCAATCGGCGTCGCTGAGCATCTGGCGGTGCACTTGCCGACACATCCGGTGGTAGACGTTGGGATCCCGCTGGCCAAGAGCGCAGGCACTGTGTCCGCCGGACCATGGGGCAGCCCATCGATTCTGCCGATCTCGTGGGCGTACATCGCGATGATGGGGGGGGGCCGCGACGGCCTGACGCGCGCAACCAAGGTCGCGATCCTCAGCGCCAACTACATCGCGAAACGTCTGGAAGAGGGCGGGCACTACGGACTGCTCTATGCGGGACAGCATGGCCCGGTCGCGCATGAGTGCATCATCGACACCCGGCCCTTCAAGAGCTCCGCAGGCGTCGACGTCGAGGACATCGCCAAGCGAGTGATCGATTACGGTTTCCATCCGCCAACCGTGTCTTTCCCAGTTGCGGGCACGCTGATGATCGAGCCGACGGAGAGCGAGCCGAAGGCGGAGCTGGATCGGTTCGTCGATGCGCTGATCGCGATTCGGGAAGAGATTCGCGAGATCGAGACGGGCGAAGCCGATCGCGACAACAATCTGCTGAAGAACGCGCCGCACCCGCTCGCGGACCTGCTCGCGGACAACTGGGATCGGCCCTACGCGCGCGAACGCGCCGGCTTCCCGACACCCGCGACTCGCGAGCACAAAGTCTGGCCACCGGTTGGCCGGATCGATGCGGCGTTTGGAGACCGGAACCTCGTCTGCACCTGCCCGCCGGTGGACGCATACGCGACGGTCTGACGGCCTGAGGGGGGGGAGGGGGGGGAGGGCGAGGGTCGAATGGCAGCTGCTCGTCGATCCTCAAGGGCGATCAGGCGCCCTAAACATGGCCGCCGATGCAGCGTTGCTCGATGCAGCACAACGGAGCGGCGCTCATTTCCTGCGACTGTACCGCTGGGACCCTCCCACACTCTCCATCGGCCGCAATCAATCCGTAGAAGGGCTGGCTGGTGACAGTGTTCCCATCGTCCGCCGGCCCACTGGTGGTCAGGCCGTGTGGCACGAACACGAAGTCACTTACGCAGTCGCCGCGCCGATCGCGACGTTCGGCTCCCTACGGGGCGCGTACAGGGAGATTCATGCGTGGTTAGCGAGTGCGCTCCGCTCGTTGGGGGTCGATGCACGTCTCGCGATCCCTCCGGCCGTCCGTCCGTCGGGCCGTCCGGCCGCCTGTTTTGCCGTCTCCGCAGGAGGCGAGATTCTCGTGAATCGGCGCAAACTGGTCGGCTCGGCCCAAGTGCGCCGGCGCGATGCCTTTCTGCAACACGGATCCATTCTCCTCGACGGCTCGCAAGCGATCGTAAATGCCGGCGGAGAGACGACGCTCGCGTCGGTCCTGAAACGCCCAGTCTCGTTTGCGGAGGTGGCGGCGGCTATCACCGCCGCCTGGGGGGAACCGCTCAGGCCGTCCGCTCTGGCGTCGCTCGCCGCCGAGTGAAATGTTAAGCGCCATGCCACGGCGCTTGCGACTTCCCCTTTCCATCAGTCTTGCCGCACTCGTCGTCGTCGCGCTCGGCGCGTGTGAGCGCCGCGGCGGCTGCACGGGCTCCTACTGCGGCACGCTCATCGACGCCGCCATCGGCGAGCCCGGTACGTTGCTTCCACCGTCAACCGAAGAAGTCGTCGCGCGCGACATCGAAGAACAGCTCTTCCTGAAACTGGCCGACGTCGGGATGTCGACGAACACGGTCGGCGATGAGGACTTCCAGCCGCTGCTTGCGCAACGCTGGGAGTGGGATGGGCCGCTGACCCTGGTCTTCCATATCGACCCGCGCGCCCGCTGGCAGGATGGACCGCGGGTCACTGCGACCGACGTCTCGTTCACGTTCGATGCCTACAACGATTCGGCGGTGGCGTCGCCGTATCGCCCCCAGCTCAAACGCATCGCCAGCGTGACGCCGCGAGACTCGCTGACGGCGGTATTCCGGTTCCGCGAGCGCTATCCCGAGATGTTCTACGATGCGGTCTACCACATGCGCATCCTGCCGGCGCACCTGTTGCGGCCGGTGCCGCGCGATCAGTGGAAGACGGCGCCGTTCGGGCGGGCGCCCGTGGGCGATGGCCCGTATCGTTTCGTGCGGTGGCAAGCGGCGCAGTCGGTCGAGCTGGTTGCCGATTCGACGTTCTTCCTCGGCCGGCCGGCGATCCGCCGGCTCATCTGGCGTTTCACGCCCGACCTGGGCGTCGCCGTCAGTCAGGTCATCGCGGACCAAGCGGATGTTCGCGAGCAGATCGTCACACCCGAGAACCGGGAACGGCTCCGCGCGGCGCAGCAGATCGCGTTGTCTCCCTATCGCGGCAACGTGTACGCCTTTCTGAGCTTCAACCTCCGTGCCGACGGCGACACGGCGATGCCCAACCCCATCTTCGCCGATCGCGAAGTGCGCCGCGCGCTCGGCATGGCGATCGATCGCGCCAGCCTCGTCCGCAGCACGCTCGGCGAGCTCGGCAAAGTGCCGCCGGGACCGATGTCATCGCTCCTCTGGATCTGGGATCCGGAGATCCGCCAGCTCCCCTTCGATACCGCGCAGGCAGCCAGGATCCTGAACGCGCGCGGCTGGCGCGACCACGACGGCGACGGCATCCGCGACCGCGCCGGGCAGCCGCTCGCGTTTCACATCCTCGTGCCGACGACGAGCGTACTGCGCAAGCAGTACGCGCGCCTCCTCCAGGAGGAGTACCGTGCGATCGGCGTGCGCGTGGACATCGACGAAGTCGAGAATAGCGTGGTCGGCCAACGTGTCGGCACCGGGCATTATGACACTGCCATCCTCTCGCGCGCCAACGATCCATCTCCCAGCTCGGGCATCTCGCAAACTTGGACGCGCGCCGGCTTCGGCGGGTCGAACTTCGGACGATACGGCAATCCGGAATTCGACCGCCTGGTCGATCGCGCGATCGCCGCCGCCTCTCGTGACGAGGCGCGGCGGCTGTGGCGCAACGCGATGGACCTGATCAACGCCGACGCTCCCGCCGTCTTCCTGTACTCGCTCGAAAACATGGCGGCCATCCATAACCGCGTGGACAACGTGCAACTCCGGCCCGATTCGTGGGCGGCACTGCTGCGCACCTGGCGGATCCCCTCGTCCCGGCTGATCGATCGAGATCGCGTGGAGCGTTAGGTGACGGGACTCGTGTGGCTCCTGCGGCGCTTCGTCGCATCCGTCGCCATCATCTTCGCCGTCGTCACACTCGTTTTCATCCTGATTCACGTCGCCCCCGGAGATCCCTGCGTCGGATCCGAGGAAGGAGGGACGCAGGATCCGGTAATGTGCCCGCTCCTGACTCGGCAATTCGGGTTGGACCAGCCACTGCACGTGCGGTACGGTCGTTATCTCCTGCAACTGCTCCATGGCAACCTCGGCTACTCGTTTTCCCTGCACCGTCCGGTCTCGGGCGCCCTCGCCGAAACCATTCCGTTCACGTTGCAGCTCGCCGGCGTCGCGCTGCTGATCGATTTCCTGCTCGGACTGGGGCTGGGCATCTACCAGGCGCTGCGTGTCAATCGGCTCCCGGACGTCGTGCTGAGCAACGTCACGTTGTTCGTCTACTCGCTGCCGACGTTCTGGCTGGCGCTGGTGCTGCTCCTGCTGTTCGCCGAGAAGGTGAAACTGTTTCCGCTCGGCGGCCCGAGCGATCCAATTCTGTGTCCGGTGATCGATTCGGCGTATTGCCTTGCCGATCGCATCTGGCATCTCGTGCTGCCGGCGTTCACGCTGGGGCTGGTCGGCGCGGCGGGGACTGCCCGCTTTCAGCGGGCGGCGATGCTCGAAGTGGCGCAACAGGACTTCGTGCGGACTGCTCGGGCCAAAGGGTTGTCGGAGCGGGGCGTCGTGCTGCAGCACCAGCTCCGCAACGCGCTCCTTTCCTTTATTACGCGCTTCGGGCTGACGCTGCCGTTTCTGTTGACGGGAGCGGTGCTCATCGAAACGATCTTCGCCTGGCCCGGCATGGGCCGGCTCGCGGTCAACGCCATCCTCACGCGTGATCACGCGTTGGTGACGGCCACCGCCCTGATCGCGAGCACGCTCGTGGTGTCGGGGAATCTGCTGGCCGACATCCTGATAGGAATCGCGGATCCGCGCGTGCGCGTGCCCGCCGACGGGGGACCGGAGACGTCGCTGGTGCCCGCATGACGCTCGGCACGTGGTTTGCTTTGCTGGTTGCAATCATTCTCGCAGCCGAAGCTGTCCGCGCCGTGAGACATCGCGCTTTCGGCAGCGAGCGTTGGCGGCGATTTTTTCGACATCCGACCGCTGCGTGGGGCGTTGGTATCCTGGCCTTCCTCGTGATCGTTGCGGTCGCGGCACCGCTCATCGCACCATTCGATCCCGACCGGCAGCTCGACATCATCGGTCTCAAGAATCATCCGCCATCCTGGACGTTCCTGCTGGGCACCGACGTGCTCAGCCGCGACGTGTGGAGTCGGATCGTCTACGGCGCTCGCGTGTCGCTCGGCATCGGCGGATTGGGCGCGCTCGTCGCCGTCTCGGTCGGCTCGTTGGTCGGTGCCGTCGCCGGCTATTACCGGCGCTGGGTCGACGCGGTGCTGATGCGCACGGTGGACATCGGGCTCGCGCTGCCGCGCATCTTCATTCTCCTGATGGCGGTTGCGCTGTGGGACCGTCTCCCCTTTTGGGTCCTCGTCTTGGCGATTGGCCTGACCTCGTGGTTCGGCACGGGGCGGCTGGTGCGCGCGGAGGTGCTGTCACTGCGCGAGCGCGATTACGTGCTGGCGGCGCGCGCGCTCGGCGCCGGGGCCGGCGGCGTTATTTTTCGCCACGTGCTGCCGAACGCGGCTGCCCCGGTCATCGTGTCGGCGGCTCTCGGAGTGGGGAACGTGCTGCTCCTCGAAGCGTCGCTCTCGTTCCTTGGCATTGGCATCAGACCGCCGACGCCGAGCTGGGGGAACATGATCGCGGACGGCGCGCCGAGCGTGTATACGGCACCGTGGACCACGGTGGCCGCCGGACTCGCCATTTCGCTGGTCGTGATGTCGCTCAATGCGGTTGCGGATGGCTTGCGTGACGCGCTCGATCCGCATGAAGAAGGAGGAGCGACCTGACCAACCCAGCATTGCTGCGTGTCCGCGACCTCAAGACGTACTTCGTTACCGAGCACGGGCGAGGAACCGCACGGGCGGTCGACGAAGTCTCCTTCGATCTCTACCCCGGCGAAACGCTCGGCATCGTCGGCGAGTCTGGGTGCGGCAAGACCGTCACGTCGCTCTCGATCTTGCGCCTCGTGCCCGAACCGCCCGGTCACATCCTGCCTGGCAGCCTCATCGAATTCGAGGGACGCAATCTGCTGGCGCTGCCGGCGCCCGAGCTGCGCGCGGTCCGCGGCAATCAGATCGCCATGATTTTTCAGGAGCCGATGACCTCGCTCAATCCGGTGTTCACCGTCGGAGACCAGATTGGCGAGGCCGCGATCATCCATCAGCATCTCTCCCGCAAAGCGGCGCGCGCGCGCGCGATCGAGATGCTGAAGCTGGTTGGTATCGCTGACCCTGAAGAGCGCGTCGACGATTATCCCCACCAGCTCTCCGGCGGCATGCGCCAGCGCGTCATGATCGCCATGGCGCTCGTGTGTCATCCCAAGGTCTTGATCGCCGACGAGCCGACCACGGCGCTCGACGTCACGATCCAGGCGCAGATTCTCGAGCTGCTCGACCGGCTGCAGCAGGAGCTCGGCATGGCGGTCCTGCTGATCACGCACGACCTGGGTCTGGTCGCGGGACACGCCGATCGCGTCGTCGTCATGTATGCCGGCCGCGTCGTCGAGACGGCTGAGACGACGGAATTGTTCGATCGGCCGACGCACCCGTACACGGAAGGGTTACTGGCGGCGGTGCCGCGCATCGACGCGCCACTCGCGCGCCTGCATGCGATCCCGGGTCAGGTGCCCGCGGCGACCGCGTGGCCCGCGGGATGCCGGTTTCACCCGCGGTGTCCGTACGCGTGGGACAAGTGCATCGCGCAGGAGCCGCCGCTCCTCGAGACAGGAGTTACCGGACATGCGGCGCGCTGCTGGCTCGTCACCGAGCCGGAACGCCGGCAGGCCAAACGATGAGCGCCCCCCGCCCAGCGGGTCAGCCGCTCGTCGAGGTCCGGGACCTCGTGAAGCACTATGCGGCCGAGCGAGGCTGGTTCGGGCTCGGGCGCCCGCGTCCACCGGTCCGTGCGGTTGACGGCGTGTCGTTCGCAATCGGCGGGGGCTCGACGCTCGGTCTCGTTGGGGAATCAGGCTCGGGAAAGACCACGGTCGGCCGCACCATGCTGCGATTGCAGGAGGCGACTTCGGGAAGAGTCTTTTTCGAAGGGTCCGATGTCTTCGCGCTCGACAGTGGACGACTCCGAGCGCTGCGCCGCAGGATGCAGATCGTCTTCCAGGATCCCTACAGCTCCCTCAATCCGCGCATGACCGTCGGCGAGACGCTGCGCGAGCCACTCAAGATTCACCATCTGAGCGGTGAGGTCTCCTCGCTACTCGAGGAAGTCGGGCTCGATCCGGCATTCGCCAAGCGCTACCCGCACGAGCTATCCGGGGGGCAGCGCCAGCGGGTCGGAATCGCGCGCGCGCTGTCGGTCGAGCCGCGGTTTGTCGTCTGTGACGAGCCGGTGAGCGCTCTAGACGTCTCGGTCCAGGCTCAAGTGCTCAATCTTCTGGCCGATCTGCAATCCCGCCGGCGGCTCACGTATTTGTTCATCGCGCATGATCTGGCGGTCGTGCGCCACATCGCCGACACCGTTGCGGTGATGTACCTCGGCAAGATCGTGGAGCGCGCGCCGGCGGCGGAGATTTACGCGCTGCCGCGGCATCCGTACACGCGGGCGCTGCTGTCAGCGGTCCCCGAGCCGGACCCACGAGCGACCAAGCGGCGGATTGTGCTATCCGGCGACATTCCATCACCCGCGCATCCTCCTCCGGGTTGCCCGTTCCATCCCCGGTGTCCGCATCCGAAGAAGAGCGAGCGCTGCCGGACGGAAGTACCGCCGCTCCGTGAGGTGCCGCCGCAGAGCGGGCACTTGGCGGCGTGCCATTATGCGGAACAGCCTATGTAATTCCGGACAGCACCAACCACTCAGGCGTCTTAGCGGCTTCTGAGTTGGGGGTGCTATTGACCTGGGGTCTTAGCGGACACCGCCCATCAATTTTTGAATCGGGCGCGTGAGCAGGAGCAGGATCGCAGCCGCCACGAACGTTGTGAGCGCGACCGCTCCGAAGAGCTGTGGCAACGGCAAGCGATCGAAGTACCCCGATGCCCAGCCCGCCAGTTTATTCCCCACGGCTATCGCGAGGAACCAGACTCCCATCATGGCGCCCACGATTCGCCCCGGCGCGAGTTTCGTGACGATCGAGAGGCCCACTGGACTCAGGCAGAGCTCGCCGATTGTGTGGAGGAAGTAGACCCCCACGAGCCACCACGGGCTGACGAGAATGCCCTGCTGCTGGGCGATCTTCGAGGCAGGCACGAGCAGCGCGAAGCCAAGCCCGGCAAACACGAGCCCGAGCGCGAACTTGACGGGGCTCGAAGGCTGCCGCGGCCCCAGCCTGATCCAAAGCCACGCGAGCAGTGGCGCCAGACCGAAAATCATGAACGCCGAGTTGAGCGACTGGTACCACGTCGAGGGGAATACAAAACCGAACACCCGGTTATTCGTGAGTCGGTCGGCAAACAGGTTCAGACTTGAAGCCGCTTGCTCGAACGCTCCCCAGAAAATGCATGAGAACACGAATAACACGGCAATAGCGGCCACCCGTCCCCATTCGTCGCGAGTAAAACGCCACCAGGGTTCGGACGTCGCGGCCGCGTGCACCTCGGATTGCCCCAGCCGTTCCAGTGCCGGCAGGAGACGGGGCTTCCCCGCAACGTATTGGATCAGTCCGAGCGTCATCCCGATGCCGGCGCAGCCAAATCCGATGTGCCAGTCAACGCGTTGGCCCAGCGTACCTACGATGAGGGGCGCAACAAACGCACCGACATTGATCCCCATGTAGAAGATCGAGAACCCCGCGTCCCGCCGTTCATCATCCTTGTCGTACAACGATCCGACCATCGTGCTGATGTTCGGCTTCAGGAGCCCTGTCCCCATCACGATCAGAGCTAATCCGAGATAGAACGTCGTGACGCTCGGAAACGCCATGCTGAAGTGTCCAAGAGCGATGATGACCCCGCCGATGAACACGCTGCGGAACTGGCCCAGAAAGCGGTCCGCGATCCAGCCGCCCGGAATCGCTGCCGCGTAGACCCCGAAGCCGTACCAGCCGACGATGGACGTCGCCTTGTCGGTCGGAAATGCGAGACCGCCCTGCGTGACCGCCGCGGTCATGTACAGCACGAGCAAGGCGCGGAGTCCGTAGAAGCTGAAGCGCTCCCACATCTCGGTGAAAAACAGCGTCGACAGACCGCGAGGATGACCGAACCATCCCCGATCGGCTTGCGAGGAAACGGCCGTCTGGACCGGCTGCGTCATGTCAGTGCCTCGTCAATCGAACAGGTCGTCTTGCTGCGCGGAATCGGGATGCTCGATCGGTCTCAGCAACGTGCCCATCCGCTCCTCCCATTTCTCTACATCAAAGTGATGCTCGTTGTGCAGGGCACGCCGCAGCACGGGCGAGAATTCGTGGAACGCCTCGAGCAGCTCGCGGGTCGCGTCGCGCAATGCCTCGAGCTGAAAGCTCGCGTCGGTCGCGCCCATGTCCTCGAGGATGCTCTCTTCCGTGCGCGACGCGATGATCGGCTCCGTCCGCCCCTCGATGAAGACATTGGTGCGCTGCCCCGGTCCCCGGCCTTCTTCGATGGGCATCAGCCCGAGGATTCGATCCGAGCGCCAGTACTTGCCATAGCCCAGGAACACCATCCGGCCGCGTTTCACGTCCATGATAACCCTCGCTCACCGAGCACCGCGCACCGCCTTCCGGTTCTTGCGAATGTCTTCTAACACAACGCGATCAATCTTGCCATCCATCCGCACGCGCACGTCGTAATTCTCCCAGTACATGAAATTGGCGAGCGCCGTGAGAAACGTCTCATTGAGAGTCGGCTGAGGCGCGGCGAGCCATTTCTGTGGCTGATTCACGGGCTCGACGAGCAGAATCGCCTCGAGCTCCTTTTGCAGCGGCGGCGTGATGGGAATGAGATCGGCTGGATCGGTCGTGAAGAAGTACAGCTTATGGAGCGCGTATAGCCGCTGCAGCTCCTTGATCGGATCGGGCGCGTCGTAGACGCGGATATCGATGTACCGGTCCGTCGAGCCGAGATAACCGGCACCGGCTCGCACGACGAGCAGCGCGGCAGACTGCATCCCGCGGCGGTCCCCACCTCCGGCCTGTCCCGCAACCAGTGCCGCCAACAACCGGTCGGCGAGCGAGCCACGACTGCGCTCAAACGTCTCCGCCATGTTCCGGACCGTCGCGTCGGAAACCATGATGTTTGCCTGCGCGGCGTAGCCATGGCCCGTGATCAACTGCCCTTTGCCGCCGACGGCACCGCCGCCGGCCCGTCCGCCCGCCCAATCGAACGTCGAGTCGCCGGTCCAGCTGGCCGCGTTGCCGTGCGCGTCGACCATGCCAACCTGCCGCTGCGACGGCCGCGTGTCGCCGCGCATGATGATGCGCATCGCTTCCGGGGCCGTCGCGCCTCGCGCGATCAGCTCCAGCCCCTTCTCGCCGTAATCGGTGTTGCTGAGCGACTGCGTCGCGACGGCGCCGACCCCAGCCTTCGCCCATGGGACAAGACCACCGACGTTCGGGAACTTCGACTGCACGGCGATGCCGAGATCCCCCGTCGCCGAATCGTAGGCGACGATGCTGTAGGTGTGGGCGCGCTTGAGAAGGTCGGGAGGGGCAGAAGGGACAGGCTGCTGAGCGAGGATGGCGAGGGTGCAGAGAAGCAAGGGCTATTCCTTTCTCATTTTCTTCTTGAGCTCTTCGAGCTGACGCGCCGCGGCCGCTTCCCGCGCCGCGCGGTCCAGGTCCGATTTCAGCAATTCGTCCTGAAGATCCATTCCGGGACGCGCGCCGCCTCCGCTCTGCACATCTCGCCATGCCGTTTCCGAGCTGCGCTCGCCTTCCATCGCCGGCCGGTCGCGCTCGGCGCTACGCAGCTGTGCCTGCATGTCCGTCAGCTCGCGCTCGGCGAGCGCCAGCTCTTCGCGCTGCGCCGCCAGCTTGCGCTCGAGCACGCCGACCCGCTCGCGATGCTTGGCGGCGAAGCGCTCCGCGACAGTCATCGTCTCCTGATCCTGGATCTCTCCGGCCAGACGTCCGCGCCGCTCTGCATCCGCGAGCCGCTGGCGCTCGGCACCGAGCTCGCGTTCGGTGCGCGTGACCGCATCCTGAATCTCCGCCACGGCAACCTTGGCTTCCACGACCGCCTCGCGCATCTGGCGCGCCAGCGCGCGCAAGTCGGCCGGACCTGACGCAGCATCGAGGGCGGCGCGAAACGCGTCCCGCAGACGCTCAAACAGGCGGTCGCTCGCTCAGCTCTTGCGGACGGTCTTCGCGAAGAAGTCGGAGAAGACGGGCTCCACGGCCCGGGACTCACACGCGGGACACACCGGACCCGAGCTCGCGGCATGCTCCGCCATCGATTCCGTCCGTGAGAAGCGTGTATCGCAGGCCGTACAGCGGTACTCGTAGAGGGGCATAGTAAGATGAAACGTTATTCCCGCGGAAAACCTCGGTCAAGTTGACGCATTCCCGGTCGGCCGCAAATTGCTGGAATGCTCCGGGCCGTGTTCCGGGTTGGCGCCGTGGCGGTGTTGATAGCCGGCTGGGCGACGGCATGCGACGGCGGGCTCGCACCCGAACCGATCTGCGCCCGCGGCCTGGTCGGGGTATGCGGAACGATCCACTTTCGCGGCAGCGTTCCCGACAGCACCGACAACGTCTTCGTCGCCGCGTACCTGACCTTCCCGCAGACCTGCAATGACCTGATCAACAACCGTCGACCTGTCATCCCCGGGTCGGTCCCCTACACCGATTCGGCAGCCGCCTACAGCATGACGCTCGATCCGGGCACCTACCATTGGGTGGTGGCGGTCTGGAAAAAAGTGGGGATGCTGCACCTTTCGCCGGCGGACACGGCTCTGCTTCGCGTCGCCGGCTACTACCGCAATCCCGCCGACACGTCCCAGCCCGGTGTCGTCACCGTACCGACAGGCGCCGCCGCGGGCGACGTCAACTTCGTCGCCAATCTCGATAGCCTCCGCCCGGCAACGGATTTCGTAACGTGCACCGCACAATAGCGCTGTTTCCCGCGCTCGCGCTGTCGGCGGCAACACTCGGGGCGCAAGGTCTCGTGGCGCTGCACGGCACCGTTCATGACGACCAAGGCGCGCCCATCGGCCACGCGCAGGTCGGTCTCCGCGGAACGACGCTCTTCACGCGCTCGGACGCGAGCGGCCGCTATCGCCTCGCACAAGTGCCCACCGGGACGGTCCACGTCCGTGTGGATGCGGTCGGGTACGCGGGCCTCGATACCGTCGTCGCGATATCCGCGGATTCGGCGAGTGTCGACTTCCAGCTCCGATTCTCGCCGCTCACCCTGGCGCCCGTTTCCACGGTCATCGAGAAGCTGCCGCATTTTGGCGAGCGCCCCGCCACCAGCGTCGCGCAGGTCAGCGAACGGGATCTCGATCGCCGCGCGGTGAACACGGTGGATGAAGCAGTCGATCATGTGCCCGGCATTCAGTTCGTGAACGGCCAGATCAACATTCGTGGCTCGACCGGATACATCCAGGGGCTGAACTCGCGCGTGTTGCTGACCGTCGACGGTGTCCCAATGAACCAAGGCGATCGCGGTGGGATCGATTGGGACCTGCTCGCGGTCAACGAGATCGAAAGCGTGGACATCCTGAAGGGCGCCGGTTCGTCGCTGTACGGATCGGCGGCGCTGGGTGGTGTGGTGAATGTGACGACGCGCGATGTGCCGAACGGCTTGCATAGTCGCTTGCGACTCACGGGCGGTGCATACGCCGATCCGCCCTACGCGATCTGGCAGTTTCGCAGCAGCCCGGGACTGCAAGGCGGCGCCGATCTATCGGCGTCGTACGGCAACGACGTGGCCGGCGGAAGCATCGCGGTGGGAGATCGCCACTCCGACGGCTATCGCCAACAGGACAGCGAAGATCATTTCCACATGGCCGGAAAGACGCGCTGGGAGCCGTCGCAAGGCGTGCGCGTCGATATCTCGGGCGCGTGGGCGGTGAATCGGTATGACGTGCCGCTGAGCTGGTGCAACCGCGGCAAATGCGATGACCGCGGCCAGGTGTTTCAGCCCTTTATGATCGATACGACGGAACGGGGCGCACGCACCGACTCCCGCAAAGCCTACCTCGCGGCGCAAATCCGCAGCACCGTTTCTCCAGGGTTCGCCTGGCAAGCCCGCGCCTCCTTGCTGCGAACACATTTCATCGACGTGCGCCGCAGCGCCAACGAGTACGGCATCGGCGACCGCTTTGGAACCGAAGCGCGCATCGAGTCGCATCCGGACACGAACCGCTCGGTGCTGGTCGGCGGTGAGGTCACATTCTCGCGCGTCTCGAGCGACATCTTCGGCAGCCACACCCAGGCTGAGCTCGCGGCGTACGGCCAAAGCGAGCAACAGATCGGCAGCGCGCGCTTCAGCGGCGGAGCCCGGCTCGACTTTCTCGCCGTCGACGGCGGTTCGCTCACCGCGGTCGCGAGCCCGCGGATTGGAATTACGATTCCGACCGATCGGCGGGAGCAGGATGGGGGAATTCTGCGGGCCTCGATCGGCCGTGGATTTCGCGCGCCGACCATGGCCGAACGATTCGTGCACACCTTCGCGCTCGGCTTCGAAGTAATCCCCAATCCAAACCTGCATCCCGAGACGGCGTGGTCGTTTGAAATCGGACATACGACCGCTCCCGTGCTCGGTACATTCCGCGTGGACGCCGCGCTCTTCTGGACGGAAGCGCA
>Ga0209761_1000996_pt1 | contig 18074 bp, 21 predicted proteins | sample GraSoi013_1_40cm_4_FD_185818 | JGI IMG/M metagenome (GOLD analysis project Ga0209761, IMG submission 185818) | Grasslands soil microbial communities from the Angelo Coastal Reserve, California, USA - Sample 09_25_2013_1_40cm (SPAdes) (version 2) | ecosystem: Environmental > Terrestrial > Soil >...
AGAGATAATCGATGGGGAACGACTGGACCTACTACTCGAGCAAGCTGGCCGATCAGACCCCTATCTGCTAAAGAACAGAATCTCTAATCCAAGTTTCAAGTCATACCTGGACATGGTGGGAAAAAAGACCGCTTCTCTATTCAAGGCCGCAGGCCAGATAGGGGCCTACGCGGCCGAAGCCGAACCTCGAATCGTAAACGCTCTAGGCACTTTCGGATGGAAAGCCGGACTAGCATTCCAAGTCATGGACGACGTCTTGGATATCTGTGGGGAGAAGACAGGGAAGCAGAAGGCCAAGGATATCATTGAGCACAAACTGGGGAACGTTGCAATCTTGGTGGCGATGAGATTTCTTCCTCGAAGGAAGCGCCTTGAGTTGATGAAGATTATCGGATCTGAACGAGTTTCGAAACAGATGGTGACAAGGGCCATAAGCATTGTGAATATGACGCCAGCAGAAAAGGAGTGTAAAGAGATAGCGATGAGATACTTGGAAGACGCGAAAGGGAACCTTTCCGTTCTCAAGCCTTCTCCTTTCAGGGACGCCTTGTCTGATCTCGCAGACCAGGTAGTAGCGAGATCCTACTGACGCCTTTCTCTCCACGGGACGAATCTTGTCCCGATTGATGAAGACCCCTTGAGCAAGTTTCCCAGATTCGACGGTTCAGTGAGATTGAAGATGTAGCACTCACAGCCGTGTTTGGCCAGTCTAAGTGCCTCCAGGGCCTTCCCACGCATTCCACCAGTCACATCACCGCTAGTATTCCTCAACCCTTTCAAGAGCTCGGAGTAGTTTCCACTATTGACCTCGCTGACGACTTTGGCCTTCGAGGATGTCTTCGGATTCCCATCATACAGGCCATCCACGTCACAACCAAACAGGACTCTTGGAATCCGGAGCCTTTCACCAAACAGAGAAGCAATTCTATCGGCCGACACAATACCACAACCTCGGGTTTCATCGAACGCAATATCTCCGTGAATCAGAGGAATCAGACCGAGCCGCAATGCTGCCGAGACAGGACCCAGGAACCATTTAGTTACATTTCCGCCTCTTAGGGTCAGGAAGCTCATTGGTGCTAAAGGAACGAAAGGCTTGTGTCGAAGAAGTAGACCGACTCCGATTATTCTCGTCAGTTGATCGAGATTCAGTTGGATCTCTGAGACCGAAGCAAGTTGAGTTTTCCCTTTGAACCCGTTTCTGAGGGCAGCCTTGGAAACAAAGGGATGCGCGAAAGATCCTCCACCATGAAGGAGAACCAACGGCCCGGGATGGGTTGAGATTTCGGAGATCGCGCTATGAATTACTTCCAGTCTCGCCGTGCAAGCTCTTGACTTGTCAGTAATAGCGGAACCTCCAAGCTTGACTACAACCGGAGCCTGCATCAGCATCCGACCATGTTACGATTAGCATTTAGCGGCTTCGGGATGACTATTATCTTCCTGTGCTGGTAACACGCGCCTTATGATAATCAGGGATGACCGTCTTCGTTGACTGTCAGAGTTGACAACCAGATTCGAAATCGAAGATAGTCGTCTTGACATAATCGAAGATAAGATCGTCCACTCACTTGGGGAGAGACCTAGCAGCTCAATAGGCGAGATCGCTAGGGAACTTCGAGTCAATAGATCCACCGCGTCGAAGTACCTGCATGTCCTTAGGGCCAAACGAAGGGTCAACTTTCGACAAGTTGGACCCGTAAAACTCTGGTCCCTGGAGGGCGAGAAGTAATGGAGACCCGTAGACCTACAGTTCCGACCCTACAGCAAAACGATGAACGAGTCCAGACAGGCATCGCAAGCCTCGACAAGATAATCGAAGGGGGACTGGCTAGAGGCGACACGATTATTGTTGCTGGTCAGCCTGGAACAGGAAAAACCACTCTCGGTATACAGTTCCTCTACCACGGAGCGGTCCGTTGCGGCGAAAATGGAGTGTACGCGTCGGTAATAGAGAGCGGTGAAAAACTAAAGCGTAATGCTCGCCGTTTTGGTTGGGATCTTGATCGCCTTGAGAAGGAAGGGAAACTTCAGCTAGTCTCGCTCCAGTCGACGATGAAGGCCGGCGTCAGCACCGCGCTAGAAACCGTCCTTGAGGCCTTGCACAGTATTAATGCCAGAAGGCTCGTCTTCGACTCCCTCTCGGCTCTGATGACCGCATTCGAAAGCACAGCTGAGGCCAGAAGTTTCCTGCACATTATGCTGAAGTTCTTGGAAGCAGCTAACTGTACGACATTAATGATAAGCGAAATCCCGTGGGGAAAACAACAGCTAGGTACGAATTTCGAGGAATTCCTGGGAGATGGCCTAATCGTCCTTGACGCCAGCTTTGACAATTCGAGAGTGCGAAGGCGGATATACATTCCTAAGATGAGGGGAACAGAACATAGGCTTGAAGGCTACGACTACTACATTACCAGGGAAGGATTCGCTCTAGCGCCAACTCCTATCCCACCGGACAAGATCCGATAGCTAAGCCTCCAATCTGAGGGTGTCCCTTCTGGAAAACAAGGGCAGCAGTCGGCTCAATAAGGGGCCCGCAAAACCCGATCTGATCGAGAAACTCATCGGCTCAGAGACAAAAGCCGAACTCCTAATGTTCTTCCACGAAAACCCCGATTCTACGGACACGATTGAAGGAATCGCCACCAAGATCCATCGAAACCCGAAAGAGATAGATCAAGACGTGTCGGATCTTGTCGAACTGGGGCTTCTAAAAGAAGTTAGGACAGTATCGTTCAACAAAGCTAGAGATCAAGAGTTGCAACGAGAGATCTCGAAGAGACTAATTTCGCCTCCATCTGGAGACGAGACGGAAAGATCTTCCTCGAGGGAGCTGACAGGAATAGGAATGGTCGACGAACTTCTTCCCGACGGCTATCCTTCGACCTCTGTCGTATTGGTCATGGGGGACCCAGCTACAGGAAAGACGACTCTCTTGACCCAGCTTGTGGTCGAAGCGCTCAAGAAAGACAGGAACGTTGTCTACGCAAGCTTAGACGATTTCCCTGACAGCGTAAGAGAGTCTATGCGCATGATGGGAATCAATCCGCAAAAATACGAGGTTGAAGGACACCGGAGACTAGTCTTCATCGATTGTTATTCCTTCCTTGTGGGTGTTAAGAGCAAAGAGCAATACAGCGAGGATCCTCAACGGCTCTCTGACCTGAGTATTGTCGTGTCTAAAGCACTTTCCGAGTCCCGCGACCCGAGCAACACCCTGCTAGCAATGGATTCTCTGACTACCCTGTTGCAACGGAGTGGAGTCAGACCCTCCTTCGACTTCCTCCATACTCTTGTTGCCAAGATCCGAAGTTGCAAAGCAAGCTGCGTGACATCTCTCTCGAGGAAAGCGTTTCACCCTGCGATCATTGCGGGCATTCAGGACAAGGTAGACGGTGTGATCGAAATGAAAGCGGAGGATACAAAAGACGGGCTCGGTAGGTACATTCGAGTTCCGAAGATGAAAGGTGCTCGTCACGTGACGGCGTGGACTCCCTACAACAGAGATCCGGGTCTTGGCTTGATAATGCCGACGAGCACTGGCTTACAGGGCTAAAGAACGCTTTCCCTAGGAAATACTTCGATACCTGTATCGGTAATTCTGTATGGTCGCGGCTGATTGTCAACGGGGGTCTTGCGCATCTTCTCGATCTGGATAACTCTCAGCAGCGATTTTCCGACTTGCAATTGCTGTAGCAAGATTACTCCATGGGCTAAATACTCCTCATAGTCGATACTTCTTTCAAATCCAGGTCGTCGTAACTCGGTTGTGATCAGACATGATGCGCCAGTGTCCGCGAGTGCCTCCATCAATTCTACTAGGGCGTTTCGTTGAGCAACAACTCCATCATATTGGAAGACTAACGTTGTTACTGGGTCAACGACGATCCTTTTCGCCCCGATTTCTTTTACGCTAGTCTTTATCATCTCAATCAGCGTCGCCATTGAGAATTCCTTCCGTCCAACAGTGAGTTTTCCAACTTTGATTTCAGCTGGAAGATATCTTATTGGAGAAGCTTCTAGAAAGATGAACTTCTTGCTATTCTCTAGGTCTTCGAAATCCCATCCGAAGTCCAACATTTCTTCAAAAACGTGAACCTTGCTCTCATCGAGACTGACATAGACCCCTGGATCTTCGTAGTCTAGTATTCCGTTGACCAGAAATTGCGACGACATTATGGTTTTTCCAGTGCCCGGGCCGCCGCAGAGAAGAATCGTCCTGTTCTTGGGCAGACCGCCGGTCAGCAGCTTGTCCAATCCTGGGATTCCGGTTGGGGTCCTAGAATTTGCCGATCGATCGGCCGCAGTGTCGGCCATGAATCTTCCAAGGCTCCCAGCGATGGCACGAAAGCATATTCGTTCTGATACGCGAACCTTCATGAAAAGGGTACATTGAACGCATATCGACGATGACTCGGTTCGCTTGGCAGAAGAGTCTGAGATAGGACAGACCGGGCGTCGCCAGGCGTGACATCGAAGGACAGGCTAGCTCTGTACCAGGATCCATCTGTACAGCTACTTCTAAGTAAGTTCGTTAGGGGAGAGATAGTTGAGCTTGTCCCGACCTTCGATCTAAATCAGACCGTCCGATATCCGGAGGTGGAGGAAGTAGTAGAGGGGGACTCAGGCGTCGCGAAGCAGTTGGTCGAGAAGCTCTGGGATGTGGGCATTTTCAAACGCAAGTTTCACGAAAAAATACTTGTCTGTCCCTCTTGTCTCTCAGTGAACGTAAGTAACGATTACGTTTGTCCCAACTGCAATTCCATAGACATTGAACGCAAGACTCTGCTTGAACATACCGCATGTGGAAACATAGACAGTGTTGACAACTTTCTCGTCGAGGGAGGTCTGCTCTGTTCGAAATGCAACAAGGAGTTGCTTGAGGCAGGCGTTGACTATCAAAAGCTTGGCGCTTGGTTTCAGTGTAGCCAATGCGGAAAACGGTCCGACATGCCCAGTCCGATACATCGATGTAGAAACTGCGGCCACATCTTCACCATAAGGGACACTGGGTTCGTGAATATCTACACCTATAGGCTCGGTTCTGAGGCTGAGGAAGAATTCAAGCGAAGTTATTTGGTTATGAAACCGATAGGGCTTGTCCTCGAGGATTTCCAGTTTAAGGTCGAGATGCCTGGCCAGATAGCCGGCCGATCTGGGGCGTTGCACAGGTTTGACGCTATCGCGACGAAAGGCTCTTCCGAGGTTGTCGTGCTTGATGTTATCGCCAGCGATAAGCAGATCGACGAAGTACCTGTCGCTTCTATGTATGCTAAGATTTTTGATGTCACTCCAACGCAATCGATACTTGTAGCTATGCCGGGGCTTACGGACAAAGCAAAGAGGCTCGCCGGACTCTATAGAATCTCGACAATAGAAGCTGAAAACTCGCAACAGGCAGCAGACCAAATCAAGGACAAGTTCGGATGGGCAGGGCTTTCGGGCAACGAAGAATCCCTCGGCGACCTGCAGTTGTAACCATACAACATGCACAACGGTTCCAGTATTCCCATTCCTCCGATCAACTTTGCGCCTACAAAGTTGAGCCTACGTGACACTGAACGTCCGCCCGGTCAAGCTGAGAGATAGCCTCTACCTCCTAATCCCCGTTGATATCGCACGCTTACTCGGCGTTGCCTCATCATCTGACTTCCAGCTGAGCCTCAACGAGAACCAGGATTCTGTCAAACTAGTCTACGAATTGAAGAAGGAAGAAAACCAAACGGTCGATGAAAAGAGAGAATGAAATAGCCTGGGGTCAATATTCTGATTAACGTCCTGGACTTTCTCGCGCTCACCGCTTCCTGCTCAGCGCTGTACTTCATCCTTCGTGCAAAGAAAACATACTTTCTAGATTCGGGCTTCTTCATAGCGCTCGCGAATGTTGGCTTCATCCTATTTCTTACCCATAGTACGTACGCTCACGTCTCTGACGCTCCAGCATCGCCCTCCATTGACACCGCGTTGATAGCGATCATGGCCTCTTCCATCGGGATCGCATCCTACCTCCTAGGAAACGGTGACGAGACCGATCCTCGACGAATCTGGAGATTGAGAAGATTCGTTTCGCAGCCGCCCTTGCCCTTCCTGATTTTCTTGGCGGCCGTCGGAATCTGGACTGCTGCTGGTTTCATCTTCAGTCCTTGGTCGCTAAATCAAACCCTTTTGGGAAGTGCGACCTACTACTTTTACTCTTACCAGATCTGGTATATTGTAGCGGGCGCTCTTCTATTGGTGTGTTTTGTCTCTCTACCAGTTCTCTCGTTTTACCACCAATCGAAAACCGTTCAAGATAAGAAAGCCTCTCTATCTATGAAAATTATCAGTGTCTCTTGGGCTTCCTTCGGCGTGCTAACGCTTTTCCAAATTGCTGCGGGTGGGCTTTTTCTTCCTATCTCTGAGAGCATCGGATCTGTTGCTGACAGCCTTCTCTTTGTGCTGATTGCCTTTGCCTTGCGAGAGCCCACAATCCTCGGTAGGATAGTAACGTCGGGAGAGACTGTGAGCCAGGCCGTGTATTCTAATCCCAGCATTGACACGATAGTGCTGTACAATGCTGAATCCGATCGGAGAAGCCTAGTTGAGACCTTCGTCAAGGATGGATTAGCAACAGGACAAGATGTCGTTTGTCAGGTAACCAAAGCCGAAGTGCCATTCTACCGTGCAATACTGAGGGGGTCAGGCATGATGAATTCGTCCCTAGGGGAGCACTCGGTTACTATTCGGCCGATAGAAACAACCATCGCACCAGCAGCGATCGACACTCCTCTATCTGCATCGGTCCCCGATGTAAGGAGAGAGCTGGTGGATCTCGATGAGTTGGACCTGGATCATTGTCGTGACATAATTAGGAAGATCACCTTCCCAGATGGTATCTCGCGGTCGAAGCAAATAGGTCGAATTTGGGCCTTGAATGTAGAGGGAGCTCACGCGGGAGTCCTTGACTTGCTCCAGGGAGCTAATCCGACCGCAAGAGTGATTGACTTGGCGATGCAGCAAGACACTTTTTCGAAAATGTTCAATATGAAGCATCAAGATATTCTCGGAAACCGATTGCTGTTAGAGTACGAACCGACAAGCGACTATGAGGAAGTCGTCCAAAAATTCGTGAAAGAGTTCCAGGCAAACGGTGAACCAGTTGCAATCTTCACCAGCGCAGGTAGTCCCATCTACCGTCAATTTAGAGACCAGAGAAACATCAGTCTCTTCAGCTTCAGCACCAAGACTTCGAGTCCTGCAAGGCTTTCCGACGAGCAGGTCTTATTGCCTGAGAGAGATACTTCGCTTCTGCTAGATGCGGTAGACAAGTTACTTCAAGCACTTTCAAAGAAGAGAATCGGAATATTGTTCGATGTCTTTACCGATATCATTCTCTCGCAAGGATTTGAGAAAGCCTATGGCGTCTTATCATCTGTCGTAGAAATGACGGAATCGGAAATGGCTTCAATTCTCGTACTCATCAACTATGGTGCGCTTGAACCGAGAGTTCTGGGAGCGGTACAAGGTCTCTTTCGATCACAACTGCGCTTCAACTTTGACGGTCCCAAGGTCATCAAACTGCAGGGAGGCCGGCAGGCGAGCAGCTATGACGAGGAGCCATTAACCGGCGTTCAGGAGTCCTCTGGGGGAATCAGGGCATGACTACACGTGCCCAACCCTTCGAACAGCTTCTCCTAGAATGTATTGACGAAGGGCTCTCCGTCCTGGGAAATGAGCCTCGCGAGGCGCTTTACCAATATCTACTGACAATATGTTCCTTGCCGCGTGAGGAGATTCCGGTTCGTGTAGGAGACTTTGCAGCGGGACTGAAGAAGTCATTGGGTGGTGCCTCGAAGGTCATCGAACGCATTATATTGAGAAAGCTGTTCCAAAAAACTGGGTCCAGTTTCAAAGAAACAATCGACACGGAATTCACAGAGTATGTTGCTGATGCAAAGAGGCGTTACGAGATACTTTCACACAGGCACGGAGCTGCTGAAGACTCCGTTGACCCCGTGAGGTCAAAGAAGGGACAGATCACCGGTTAGGTTATCCACCAAGTTTGAAGGCGCGGGGCCGATCCCAACGCACGTGACGGTATCTGGAGGCACTTGTGTTAGACCCCTGTCCCGGACGAGATAGACCGGAAGCCGATTCCTCCTTGCCATATTCTCAAGATGCAACAATGTCTCGAGGTCCGGCACCTTGAGAGCAATCTTACGCTGACCCTCCTCTAGCCACTGCCTCCACCACTGCGGAAACCTGATGCGTGCCTCTTCCGCGGCGCTTACGGCCGCGTGAGAACACTGCACAGCGATTTTTCCTCGCCCAATCTTTAGGTCCAGTCGAATTATCAGCGCTTGCTTGTATGCGGACTCTTGCGACATTTTGCATCTCCTCCCATTATTACAGTATTTAATTGAGCTAGGAAGGACATGGGAGAGGCTAGGCTAACGCGGTTGGAAGTTGTTTCGGCGAGGATCTCGGCGATCGTCCATGCAACCGAAGATGTTGATCGGGTTCTTCAAGCATTGAGCCGGGTGTTTCTTGAAGGAGCTTTTCCTTCCAAAGTAGAGGCACCAAGGTTCCATGGACACTATGGAAACGAGATTCGAATGGTCAATCTATCCGTTCGCGGTGGTCCCACACGTTCATTCTTGGAACACCTTTGGAAGAGTCTGCCAAGTTTTGATCGCGCGTCAGTTCTCGACGCATTAGGCAAGCACCTTGACCCCAGCGGCGGGCTACATTTGCGTCTGGACAAGCAAGAACTCTTCCGAGGAATCATGAGGATGAAGGATCAGGACCCGATCAAGATCCACTTATCCTTCCAGAGCAGGATCAAGTCCGATCTCGAACTCAGCGAGGGAATCAAGCAACTCCTAGAGTCACTCGAAAACAGTTTGGGAGACTCGACCAACCACCCGGAGATCGCGGGCTAGACGATATTACATAGTCCGTGACAGTTCTCTTGGGGAATGAGGACGCCAGTCCCAGCATGACCTCTCCACGGGATGATATTCTCTGCGACGGGCCGACCCCATGTTTGAATCATTGGCCGGAAGGATCGTGGGAAAGGTTTTAGTACGCACCTACGAGTTCGCTCTTTTGAAATCTATCTAGGTGCAAAAATTTGTCGATGTTTGCTGTGCCCGGCGCTTACGATCGGGCGATTACTGTGTTCTCCCCAGACGGGAGACTCTTCCAGGTCGAATATGCTAGCGAGACTGTAAAGCGGGGCGCGACTGTTCTTGGAATCGCCTCTCCGGAGGGAGTCGTTCTCGCAGCTGAGGAAAGAGCTGGATCTAAACTTCAAGATTTATCCTTCATGTGGAAGATATTCCAGATCGACGAACACGTTGGAACGGCTGTTGCTGGGCTAAGCTGTGACGCTCACATTCTCGTCGATCAGGCAAGAGTCTACGCCCAGAGCAACAAGCTCATGTACGACGAACCTATCGACATTGAAATCCTGACAAGGCGAATCGGAGAGATCAAACAGCTCTACACTCAGCATGCCGGAGTAAGACCGTTTGGCATCTCAATGCTCTTCGGAGGAGTCGACAAGAAAGGCAGCAGGTTATTCTGGACGGATCCCAGCGGGGCCTTCTTCGCCTACCGGGCCTGGGCTATCGGGGCTGGGGGCGACGCTGCGAACGAAATACTTGAAGCGGAATATCGGGATAACCTCACTATGGATGAAGCACTTTTACTCGGAATGAAGTGTATGACTAAAGTGCTGGAAGGCAAGGCAGAGCCTCAGAAGATCCGGGTAGCAATTATTCCTCGAGATACCGGGAAGTTCCAGAAACTTCCAGTCGAAGAGGTTGACAAGTATCTTCGAAGGATGGATGCTAGCAAAAAGGCTCCGGCTGGCAAATGAGTGACAAGTACACAACCGCTCGTTTAACAAAGGGACAAGAGCACTTCGAAATACTCGTAAAACCTCAACCAGCGCTAGACTACAAGCTTGGAAAACAAGTGCCCATCGCTCAAGTACTTCTAATCGAGGAAATCTACTCAGATTCGAGCAAAGGTACTAGAGCGTCGGAAGAGAAGCTCCAGAAATACTTCGGCTCCACAGACCCGCAAAAAATCGCCGAGGAGGTAATGAAGAGCGGCGAACTCCAACTCACGACCGAGCAACGCCGACAACTCGTAGAGGAGAAGAGACGACAAATCGTTACGATAATCACCCGCAACGCCATCGACCCCCGAACGGGGACGCCTCATCCACCTCTGAGAATAGAACAAGCGATGGGACAGGTCCGTCTCTCGATCGATCCTTACAAGAGTGCCGAGGAACAGGCGAAGGCCGTCCTGGAGGAGTTGAGACCCATTCTTCCGATCAAAATGGAACAGATGCGCATAGCCGTCAAGGTTTTTCCCGAGCACGCCGCCAGAGCCTACAATGCTTTCAAGAGCTTCGGGACTGTGAGTCGGGAGGAATGGCAGTCAGATGGATCTCTAATGGCGGTTATTGAAATGCCAGCTGGAATGTATGGCTCATTCATCGACAGAGTTGGAAAGCTGACGCAAGGAACCATTCAGACAAAGGTATTGACATAGAGGGTGGCGAGAATATGGTCCTAGTCGCAGAGCCAAAACAGGTAGTCGCTCCAGGAGAGCTCCTTGCAGAAGGCGATCATCTTCTCGGCGACAACGCGTACAAGATCGGAACTCAAATTTACTCAGCTTGCATTGGGATCTTGGAGGTCGATGGAAACAGGGTTTTCGTAGTCCCCCTTAAGGGTGGATACTTTCCACGGGCCGGTGATCTCGTCGGCGGTAGAATTGTAGACATTGGATTATCAGGATGGTCTGTGGACATCCGCGCACCCTACGAGGCAATGTTGCCTGCATCTGAGATTCCAGGCCCCAGAGGGCCTAGGAGGCACGACCTTTCCTCTACTTTCGATGTTGGAGACATGGTATTAGCAGAAGTACTTGATTTTGATCGAACCAGAGACCCCCTACTTACAGCGAAAGGGCCTGGGCTTGGAAAAGTGTCAACTGGCCGGGTCGTCGAGATCAGCGCGGCCAAGATTCCGCGTCTAATCGGAAGAAAGGGCTCCATGATTAGTATGCTGAAGAATGAGACCAGATGCCAGATCACAGTAGGTCAGAACGGTGTCGTGTTGGTCTGGGGCAAGTCTCCGGAGGACGAGAGAGTTGCGGTAGAAGCCATATACATGGTTGAACGTGAGGCCCATACAAGAGGACTAACCGACCGCATAAGAGAAATGATAGCGAAATCTAGGATGGTTGAACAAGTTGCCGGAACCCAAACAGCCTGAAAAACTGATCGATGAGAAAGGATTGCGGATCGATGGCCGCCGCCTAGACCAATTACGGCCTTTGAAACTAGAGGTTGGACTCCTTGACAAGGCCGACGGTTCTGCCTACATAGAACAAGGAAAAAACAAGATACTTGTCGCCGTCTACGGGCCGAGAGAGGCGCATCCCAAACACATCGCCATGCCTGAGAGAGCAGTCATCAGATGCAGGTACCACATGGCGCCCTTCTCAGTTGACGAGAGAAAATCACCCGCACCTTCAAGACGTGAGATGGAACTCTCAAAGGTCATTCGAGAATCCCTTGAACCCGTCGTCTTGACCGACCTCTACCCTCGAACTACAATAGATGTTTTCATAGAAGTCCTCCAGTCCGACGGTGGATCGCGTTGCGCAGGAATCACAGCTGCCTCTCTTGCCCTCGCTGATGCTGGAATCCCAATGAAAGAGCTAGTTGCGGCCTGTGCAGTAGGCAAGATACAAGGAAAGATGGCGCTAGATCTGTCCGACGCAGAAGACAAGTATGGAGACGCGGACCTACCAGTAGCCTTCGTCCCCAACATGGGGCTAGTGACGCTCCTACAAATGGACGGCAACCTAACGACTGCAGAATTTGAACTGGGCCTGTCGATGGCCATAGAAGCATGTAAGACAATACACACCATGCAGAGAGAGACTCTCAAGAAGAAATTCGCCACCGTCAAAGATGCGGTTGAGGAAAGAGAAGAACCGGAGATAGTTGCATAGTGTCAGCAACCCCACAATTTCCACCAGTGGCCAAGCTGGAACAGAAGACCGTAGTGGACTTGATTGCGAAGGGCAAACGGATTGATGATCGAGGCTTAGAAAGCTACCGACCGATCCAGATTCAGGTAGGGCTCATCGAAAAGGCAAACGGGTCGGCACAAGTCTACCTAGGGAAGTCAAAGGTTCTTGCCGGAATCAAGATCGAGACCGGTGAACCCTTTCCAGACACCCCAGACGAAGGAGTCTTGACCGTGAACGCAGAACTAGTCCCGCTTGCGTCGCCATCTTTCGAGATGGGTCCTCCCAGCGAGGCGGCCATAGAACTCTCTAGAGTTGTTGACAGGGGAATAAGGGAGTCCAAGGCTATCGACATGAAATCCCTCGTTATCCAGAAAGGAAAGAAGGTTCAAGTTGTCTACGTGGATGTTTACATCCTCGATCACGATGGCAATCTCATTGACGCTGCGTCAATGGCTGCACTGGCAGCGCTCGTCAACTCGAAAATCGCCAAAATGGAAATGAAGGGCGATGAACTGATCATGAAGGGCGGGCATCACCAATTGCCCCTAAACAACCATCCAGTCGCTGTCACTTTCGCCAAGATCGACAAGACAATAGTCGTAGATCCTTCTCTAGACGAGGAACGGGTGATGAGCGCGAGACTAACTGTAACGATAGACAAGAACGGCAACCTGTGCGCAATGCAGAAAGGCGGACTCTACGGCTTTGCCCCAGATGAGTTGAAGAAGGCGGTCCACTTGGCTGTCGCGAAGGCGGCAGAGAACCGGGCCAAGATTCTGGCTGCGGCGAAGGGCTAATGACCCGCAAGACAGGCCTCGCCGGCGGCTTCGGCGCGCGATACGGAACGGTTACCCGGCGCAGGTACATATCGATAGTTACGGGTCTCCGTTCGAAACACGAATGCCCCAGATGCATGTTCAAGAGCGTAAAGAGATGGAGCGTAGGGGTCTGGCACTGTAGAAAGTGCGGATTCAAATTCGCGGGAGGCGCCTACGCACCAACGACGAAGCTCGGAGAAATAGCCGCTCGGGCCACAAGAGGACTAATGAGTCCCTCGACACTGTCCACGGAGCTTGACAGCCTGAGGGGTGGCGCCAGGGTTGCCCCGTCGATGGTAGTCGCGATAAAGAGGCCAAGAGCGAGGAGAAGAAAAGCCGCAGCCGAGCCCGTAGCCGAACCCGTCGAGAAAGTTGAAGCAAAAACCGAAGATGAAGCCCAGGGAGAAACTGAAACTCCCACGGAAAACTAGGCCCGAAAGTGCTTCTGCAGAAATCGCCCTAGAAATCGGCTTACCGTCTTCGAGAGTCGCCGAAACCGTTTACAGGTCTCTTCTGCCAGAGACAACGCAACCAGCAGGATTCAGGTCTCACGTATCCGTGAGACAAAAAGGGAGATCTCTCGAATTGCACATTCTCGCCGATGATATTGTCGCGTTACGAGCGGCATCGAACACATTTCTCCGGTTCGTCGCCGTCGCGGTGAAGACTGTGAATGTTGTCGCACCCTTTTATAGGGAGGGAAACGATGAATGATTTCAAGATCATCAGGTAACACTTTTGACCGAGGAGGTTGAGCTTCCACCGCAGTTACAAGAGCAACTAGGCAGACTTCAACAACTACAGCAGACATTACAGGCAGTAATGACCCAGAAACAGCAACTGGAGATCGAGGCTTCAGAAACAGACAAAGCCATTTCAGAACTCGACAAGGTCATAGACCAGACTCCCGTCTACAAGAGCGTGGGAAGCCTCCTCATCAAATCAGATCGACAGACCCTCTTGACCGAGTTGAAGGAGAGAAAAGAGCTTCTCGGAACAAGGGTTACCGTTCTTGGTCGGCAAGAAGAGAGAACCAAAGAGAGAATCAAGGAGCTTCAAGAGAAGCTGCAGGAAAAGCTCCGACCAACAAGCTCGACCAACTGAGAGATAATCCTCTGAAGTCCACCGAGACTGAAAGGACCAGCTGGGCTTCGAATCTCCGATCGCTCGTCTCTCGAGTCAGATCATCAAACAGCATAGCAATATTTTGTCATCAGAACGCTGACCCGGACGCCACTTGCTCAGCCTTTGCCCTACAATCATTGCTTAAGCAGCTCTCACCGGAAACGTCAACAAAGATTGTCTGTCCGGAAGGCGTCAGCTCCTCAACAAAACAATTACTCGAGAACCTGGGAATAAACATACCCGATGGGATCCTGCCACTCAATATTGACGCGGCCATACTTGTTGACACTAACACGCCAGACCAGCTAGGAGAGATCGGAGAGAGAATCATGCAAGGCGAGACTCCGATAATAGTTATTGATCATCATCATCCTCACCCTGACACAACAAAGATCGCCTCGCTAATGATTGTAGACGAGTCTGCGGCCGCAGCTGCCGAGGTCGTATACCAGCTCTTCCATGCCTCCAAGACCGAGCTTGGTACGATAGAAGCCAGGGCATTGCTTGCGGCGATATTCGTCGAGACGAAGCACTTTTTGCTGGCCAGAGAATCTACCTTCAATGTCGCTGCTGGGCTGGTCAAAGCAGGCGCAGACCCGAGACGCTTATCGGAAATACTGTCAACTCCGATGAGTCGGTCTGAACGTGTCGCTCGTCTCAAGGCCGCGGGACGATCGCAAATAACTATGATGGGCAACTGGATTGTCGCTACATCCGATTTAGGTTCTTACCAATCATCAGCGGCACGCGCATTGCTATCGCTTGGTGCTCACGTCGCTCTTGTTGCGGGAGAGTCAAAGGACAAGGTTCGCGTAAACATGAGAGCCACAGAGGACTTCCACAACAAGACCGGGGTTCACTTGGCGAGAGATCTATCAATCCCTATCGGGAAGAAACTCGGCGGAGTCGGGGGCGGTCATCCCACCGCAGCTGGATTGTCGGTTCCTGGACAGGTCCTGGACATCTTGAAGATCTGCGTTGATGTGCTCAGAGAGTCAGCTGGCCCATTCCAGACCTAATATAGCGCACTCTTCCAATTCATCCAGGATAGAGTAGCTACCCGAAAGTGAGTAGGTCGTGGCCCATGCCCCCAGAGAGATCATCCTCGCAAAAAGTCTCGGTTTCCAGTATGTGGGGGCCCGAAAGGCGGCCATTCAAGGAATAGACCTCACCATCAAAGAAAACGAGTTCATTCTCCTCACCGGTCCCAGCGGCTGCGGGAAGACAAGCCTCTGTCGCTGCCTAAACGGACTCATCCCGAACTTCTACCAGGGTGAATGGACCGGTGAATTACTTGTCGACGGTCTGAGCGTGACGACTCAACTCACCAGTGAACTCTCCCGTAGAGTTGGGTACGTCTTTCAGAATCCCGAGAATCAACTGTTCGCTCTGACTGTCGAGAAGGACATCGCGTTCGGGCCTGAGAACCTGGGGCTTAGTAGGGAAGTGATTAGGCAGAGAGTAGACGAGGCGATGAATGTAACTGGCACTCTACCGCTCAAGGATCTCGCACCCTACGAGCTTTCCGGCGGCCAGCAGCAGAGGGTAGCTCTCGCAGGGGTCCTTGCTATGAAGCCGAGCGTCATCGTCCTAGACGAACCCACATCGTTTCTCGATCCTCGCACAGCCGAGGAAGTGATGAGGGCAACGGATGATCTTCGGAGAGAGCTCGGACTCACCATTGTCGTCGTGGAGCACCGTCTGGACCTCGTCGCGCGGTTTGCTGAGCGGATCATTGTCATGGATGGCGGGAAGATTGTGGCAGATGGTGGCCTTGAGGAGACTCTGGACGAAAAGTTTGATCTCTTGGAAGGCTTGGGCGTTGGAGTTCCCAGAGTAAGTCTTCTCTGGACTATGTTGCGACGAGATGGATTAGTGTCGGGAAAAGTTCCAACCCATGTCGAGAGCGCTGCCGCATCTCTGCAAGGAATGATGAATCAATGATTACGCTCGACAAAGTCTCCTACACTTATCGCTCGGGCCAGAAAGCCCTTACAGATATCGACTTGAACCTTGAAGGAGGCGACTTCATCGCGATAATGGGCGAGAACGGAGCCGGAAAGACCACTCTCGCCAAGCATCTGAACGGTCTGCTGAAACCGTCTCAAGGACGCGTCCTAGTAGACGGCGAGGATACAAGGAAGGCTAGCGTGGCGAAACTTTCTAGGAAAGTAGGTCTCGTCTTCCAAAACCCTGATCATTTGCTGTTTTCAGAGACTGTCAGGGACGAGGTTGCGTTCGGATTGAAAAACTTCGGATTCGAACCCGACGTTGTTAACAAACAAGTGGTGCGGACCCTCGAAGCCCTCGGGCTGTCCGAGTACGCTGAGACCTCGCCATTCCTTCTCAGCGGAGGCGAGAGGAAGAGAGTAGCGCTCGCTGCAATCCTTGCGACCGAGCCAGACTATCTCATTCTGGACGAGCCAACTATCGGTCAGGACTACCAGCAGAAAGAGCGGTTGCGGAACTTCATCCTCCAGCTATACTCGCAGGGGAAGGCGGTGGTGATGATAACTCACGATGTTGAGTTTGTTGCAGAATCTAATCCGAAGGTTATTCTCTTGTCACAAGGGAGAATCGTCGCAAGCGGCCCGGCTGATTCTGTACTGTCAAAGGATGAACTGGTAAAGAAGGCGTCTCTGGTTAGGCCGCAGATGAGCCGGCTCTTCAGTGAACTCACGAAGTACGGGTTTCCAAGCAATGTCGTTGACGTTCACAGAGCCAGGATATTATTGGAGGAGAAGCTTTCAGAGGTGAAAGTCCGTGTCGCTCAGAACTCTTGAAGGATTCAAGTTCTCAACCCTGAAGACTCCAGTTCACCTATTGGATCCACGGACGAAATTCCTGATAGTGATTGCGGTTCTAGTGCCCGCACTACTATTCGCGAACATATACGTCATGATAGTCCTACTTCTCTCTCAAATTCCGCTGCTACTTGTGGGAAAGGTGGCCAGGAGATGGGCTTTATCGCTTAGGGCGGGAGTCTTTCTTTCAGCGCTCATCTTTGTCGTTAATCTTTTCACAGGATCCTATCTGTCAGCGATTGCCTTGACTCTCAGGTTTCTTGTCCTGCTAACATCATTCAGTCTCTTCTTCATGACAACATCTCCGGACGATCTAGGACTCGCGCTCGACAGGATCGGAGCGATCCGATGGTTGTCCCGCCGATGGCTCGGATACCCCAACGCGCTCTCCTTCACGTTCACGACAGCGGTAAGGCTCGTCCCAACCTTGGCAGTCGACGCACAAACAGTCGTGGATGCCCAGAGGTCAAGGGGACTAGAACTAGACAAGGGCAACTTGCTGAAGAGGGTTAGGAACTATATCCCAATACTAATCCCATTATTGCTGATCGCGATTCGCAGAAGCCTGGAACTGGCGGAAGCGTTGGAGTCAAGGGGATTCCCGGGGAAGGAGGGAAGAACCTCTCTGTTCCAGCTGAGGCTTAGGCCGGTTGACTACGCAATCATTGCTTTGTCGCTAGTCGCAACTATAGGCTCATTCTGGGTCTTCTTCCATTACAAGATCCCCGTTCTCTGAATCCGTGAGCGACGACCAGATTCTCCCCCGCCCCTCGGAGGGGGGTCCGAAAGGCAACTCTTTGAGGATGGGCTTGTTTTTCGATTAACCGTTGATTCTGGCTTGAATGTTGAATCTGTCAATGGACGGAAACGAGCGGCTACCGCAAAGGGAACGAGCATCTAGTCACAAGCGGCTCTCGCGGTCGTTGAGTAACCCTGGGTTTTGGATTGCTACAGTTTGCGCGAAAGAGTTTCAATGAGAAGAAGGAGTCGGTCGGGAATGGAAGGATGTCACGGGCCCGTCGGTTGCGCTGAAGCCCTAGCCTAGAAACCTGGGCCTGTAACGACCGCGAGTGGAATGACAGTTACAATGTGGATTTCAGACGAGTCTACGCCTTGCTGGAATTGATACGCCGTGTATTTCGGTTCAGGGAGGTGAACCTGACGCCAACCAAGAAAGCATCCTTCGGAGGATACGGGATCGAGCTGGACTCCGCCCTAGCTACCGTACTCGGTGGCCGCGAGGGCCAGAAGATTTCCCCCTCTGAGATGACCAAGAGAATCT
>Ga0209761_1000997_pt1 | contig 18070 bp, 17 predicted proteins | sample GraSoi013_1_40cm_4_FD_185818 | JGI IMG/M metagenome (GOLD analysis project Ga0209761, IMG submission 185818) | Grasslands soil microbial communities from the Angelo Coastal Reserve, California, USA - Sample 09_25_2013_1_40cm (SPAdes) (version 2) | ecosystem: Environmental > Terrestrial > Soil >...
CAGGCTGTTCGGCAACAGACGGCTCCGGGACAGGTGATTGACGTACCCCACCTCCTCGCAGATGGTGCCGTCGCGATCCAGGAAGATCGCCGCGCGAGTCACGGAAGCGACCGCGCCACGGCTCCGTGCGCCGGTTCATCCCGGCCCGGCGCGCGACCGGGTGACGCAGGCGGGCGCGTGCGCCAGCGATTGTGCATCCACAGCCAGAATTCGGGATGGCGGCGGATCTCCTCCTCGAGGAGGGCTGTGCATTGCTGTGTGATGACGAGGATGTCCTCCGCAATGCTCCCGCGGCGCGCGGTTTCGAGCGGCGGACCGTAGCGGATCAGCAGGCGCCCGTCGGGCCTGGGGTAGGAGAAGACCGGCACCATCGGCGCGCCACACTTCAGGGCGAATGTGGCGAGCGCCGGTGTCGTGGAGGCCTTGACCCCGAAGAAATCCACGAACAGGCCGCCGTCCCCGCGCACGTTCTGGTCCACGAGAAGGGCGACGGCCCGTCCCCTGCGCAGCGCCCGCAGCACCCCGCGCGCAGCGTCGTACTTGGCAATCACCTCGTTGCCGGTGACGCCGCGCAGCCGGGTGAGAAAATCGTTCAGGCGGCCGTTCTCCAGCGGCCGGACCACCATGGTGAACGGCACGCCGAGGCGCGCCTGCAGGAGCGCCACCAGCTCCCAGTGTCCGAAGTGGCCGGAGAAGACCAGGACACCCCGCCCCCGGGCCGCGGCCTCCCTCAGGTGTTCCGTCCCTTCGTACACCGCCAGGCGTTCCATCGGAAGCCGGGCCGTGCGGGGGAAGTACGCGGCGTCGGCCATGATCATCCCGGCGTGGGCGAAGGAGGCGCGCGCCAGGCGGGCGCGCTCTCGCGGCGTCGTGTCTCCGCCGAACGCCAGCTCCAGGTTGGCGAGGGCGATTCTCCTGTGCCGCGGCGAGATGCCGTAGAACAGCAGGCCGCAACCGCGACCGATCGCCTGTCCCCAGCGACGCGGCAGGAGGGCGAGGGAGATAAGGAGGGTGCGGCAGAAGACGTACGAAAGGGCATGCCGCGCGGACCGGGTCTCCTCCATGTGGCGGATCCGGCGCAGCGGCGGCAAGCGCCGTTCCCGGCGGACTGGGGTCACGTCGGCCCGCTCCGGCCCCGCCGGAGGGCGGCGAGGCGATCGAGGAGCCACGCCTGCAGCCCCGGGCCGGAGGGAAACGCCGCCTGGATCGCCAGGGCGTACAGGGGTGGCGACCCCTTGGGCGCTTCGGCGATGCGTACCAGGTCCTTCTCCGTGGTCACGAGAACCTCCGCGCCGCTCCGGCGCGCCTCCAGCCCGATCTCCTCCAGGTCACGGTGGCGGAAGCGATGATGGTCGGGGAAGCGGCGGGCGCCCGCGATCCGCACGCCGAGGCCGCGCAGGTCGTCCTCGAAGCGATCCGGCCGCGCGATGCCGGAGAAGCCATAGGCCGAGAACCCCTTCAGCGAACCGGGCCCGATCGACTCGCCGTCCGCGTTCACGAACCCCCGCGGCTCCAGGCGGCAATGGAACACCGCGGCCCCGGGATTGTAGCGCTCGAGAGCGGAGACCAGAGCGCCCGGGAGACGTCCGTTCGACCGCGTCACGAGACAGACATCGGCGCGCGCGATCGACGCGACCGGTTCGCGCAGCGGCCCGCGGGGCAGCATTCTACCATTGCCCCACGGGTCGCGGCCGTCCACGAGGACGAGGTCGATGTCGCGTGCGATCCGTCGGTGCTGGAAGGCGTCGTCGAGCACCAGGACCTCGGGTGAGGCGGCTCGCAGCAGCAGCCGCGCTGCGTCGACGCGATCGGCCCCGACCGCCACCGGTACCGCGGGATTGTCGCGCGCGATCAAGTACGGCTCGTCGCCCGCGCTCTGCGCGTCGGCGAGGAGCGTCCGGCCATCCGACACCAGGAGAGGCGAACGCGCCCCGCGCCGCCTGTAGCCGCGGCTCACCACGCCGACACGATAGCCGGATTCGCGCAGGAGCGCTGTGACGTGCGAAGTCAGGGGCGTCTTGCCGGTCCCCCCCACCGTCACGTTGCCGATGCTGATCACGACGCAGGGAAGGCGATGAGAGGGAAGGCGCCCCGCGTCGTACAGGACGTTTCGCAGGGCGATGGCGGCCTGGAAGGCCAGCCCGGGGAGGAGAAGAAACGGCCGCGCGATGTTCGACTGGAACAGGTTCGGACCGATCACGCCCGCAGCGCGCCTTGGCCCTGTGACCGGGCCGGGGCGAGCGCCTCCTCGATCATCGCCATCGTCTTCGGGAGAGCTCCGCGATTCGCCTCGACCACGCGGGCGGCCATGGCCGACGCCACCCGGTAGCCGGCCCGGTCGCCGAGGAGCCTCGTGAGGAGACGCCCCAGCTCCTCCCCGTCGTGCGCCACGAAGCCGGCCCCCGCGGCGACGAGCGCCTCCGAGGGGGCGCGGAAATTCTCCATGTGGGGGCCGAACAGCACCGGCTTCCCGAGGGAGGCGGGCTCCAGGACGTTTTGCCCGCCGCGCGGCACCAGGCTCCCGCCTACGAACACCAGGTCGGCGGCGGCGTAGAGTTCCGGCAGGATCCCGAGCGCGTCGACGACCAGGACGTCCCATGAAGGCGCCGGGGGGCCCGCGATCGCCGCCACCCGGCTCCAGGTGGCGACGACGTGCCCGGCGTCGCGCGCCCTCGTCCCGGCCGCCGGGAAGTCCTCTGGGTGTCGCGGCGCCAGGACCAGGCGGGCGCGGACGTCCACGCCGCGCAGGGCCCGGAAAGCCTGCAGGACGGCCCTCTCCTCGCCCGCTGCGGTGCTGCCGGCGACGAAGAGGGGTGTCCGCGCCTCGACACCCAGCCGGCGCCGCACGGCGTCCGGATCGACCCGCGGTGGCTCGAGATCGAACTTCAGATTCCCCGTGACCCGCACCCGATGGACGGCGGCGCCGAGACCCACGATTCGCTCGGCGTCCTCGCGCGACTGCATGCCGAGCGTCGTGAACCCATGCAGGGACTCTTGGAGAAACGGGCGCAGGGCGCGGTAGCGCGGGTAGGAGCGGGGCGAGATCCGGCCGTTCACGAGCAGGACCGGCACGCCGCGCTCGGCGCAGACCCGCAGGAGGTTCGGCCAGATCTCGGTTTCCATGACCAGCACGGCGCGCGGCCGCAGCCGGTCGAGGAGACGTCCCATGGCGAACGGCAGGTCGAACGGCAAGGTGCCGATCGACGCGGGCGGCGGCGCGCCCGCTCCCGAGGCGGCCAGGGCTCGGCCGGTTGCCGTGCCCGTGGTCAGATGGACGGCCGCGCCCGGAAAGCGCCGCCGCAGCTCGGGCAGAATCCGGAGGGCCAGGCGCACCTCGCCCACCGAAACGGCGTGCATCCAGAATCCCCCGGGCGCCGCTCCATCCTGAAGATAGCCAAGCCTTTCGCGCAGGGAGGGTGGAGGCGTCCGTTTCAAAATCGCCATCACCATCTGGTACGGAAGAACGGCGGCCCAGGCGAGCGCTGTGAGAGCCCCGTAAACGCGGTACATGCGTGCCGAGTATATTCCAGCGTTTCGGACAGCGTCAACGCGCCGTCGGCGCGTCCTTGGCGCCTCTGCCCTGAGTCCGCACGTAGGGCGGGGCTCAGGCTTGTCGGGCGCATCGGGAGAGCCCTATATTGTTCTGGAATGACTCACAGGGTTGTTGTGTCCAGGGCGGCCAAAGGGGCGGCGTCGGGCGCATGGCGCGTCTTTGTGGAGACCGCGTGATCCGCCCCGCCATGCTGATCGTGGCGCACGACGAGACCGCCCGCTCCCAGCTCAAGGAGCGGATCGCGGCAGTCAGCCCTCCCGGCATGGAGGTCCTGGCGGCGACCTCCGGCGAGGAGGGGCTCGGCCTGCTGTACGCCCTGCGCGAGCAAAACCGCCCGATCGAGCTGGTCATCGCCTCGCAGGGCATGCCCGGCATCCCGGGCGGGCGCTTCCTGGAGATCGTCAACGCGCAATTCTCGGGCGTGGGCAAGATTCTCCTTTCGGACAAGCCGAGCCTGGACGAGGCGATCTACGCCTTCAACAACGCCGGCCTCGACAAGTACATCCCGACCCCGTGGGACCCCGAGGACGTCAAGTTCACCATCACCGCGATCCTGCGGCAGCGTGAAATGAAGAAGCTGAACGAAAAGCTGCTGTCCGACCTGCAGGTCCGCAACCAGCAGCTCACCGCGGCCCTCGGCAATCTCGAGCAGGCTCGCAACGACCTGGAGCACTCCTACATCCAGACCGTCGAGTCGCTGGCCGTCGCGCTGGAGGCGAAGGACCGCTACACCTCGGGCCACTCGCAGCGCGTCGCCAAGTTCGCCCGCCTCATCGGCCGGTCGATGGGGCTGCAGAACCAGGACGTCGAGATTATCGGGCAGGTGGCCCTGCTGCACGACATCGGCAAGATCGGAATGCTGGACAAGATCCTGAACAAGCCGTCCAACCTGACTCCGGAAGAGCGCGAGGCCATCAAGGCGCACCCGGTGGTCGGCGCCCAGATTCTCGCCCCCGTCGCCACCTTCGCGAAGCACGTGGAGGGGATCAAGCACCACCACGAAATGTACGACGGAAACGGCTACCCGGATCGTTTGAAGGGAATGGACATCCCGCTGTCGGCGCGTATCGTCTGCCTGGCGGACGCCTTCGACGCCATGACCTCGACCCGCCCCTACCGCGTCGGACTCCCGCTCGAGTTTGCGATGCAGGAGATGAAGAAGATGGCCGGGCGCCAGTTCTGCCCCGACTGCGTCGAGGCGTTCATCCGCGTCCTCAAATCGAAGGGCGTCGTGGAAGAGGAGGGGACCGCGCCGGCGCCTGCTGCGGACCAGCCCACCGCCCTACCGGCGGCGGGCGGGACGGTGGATCAGAACTCGAGCCAGGACGCCGCGGCCCCCCTCCCCCCGTCGGAACTCCGCACCGGAACCTGAACCAGGCTGAGCACCCCCGAAATGTCCGCTGTTGTGCGGCTCCGGGCTCGGCGCCGTGGACCAGGGATTCTTTGAGCGTCGTGCAGCGCCGGGGCTGAAGCCCGTCCTCTTGACAGTCGTATGTGTTCGGTGTAGGATTTTGTTTGTATACTATATAGGATTTATATAAGAAAGCGTGTCATCGGAGAACACCAAACAACCATGCCGGGATACAAGAAGATTCGCACGTACACCGCCAGCGACCAGGACCTGGAGATGCTGGACACGATCGCCCGGTACCACGGCTTCTCCAAGAGCGCCACCATCACCAGCCTGATCAAGAAAGAGTTCTGGAGGGTCTTCCCGGGCGGCACGCGCGAGATCCGGCCGGAGCGCGGGGCGCGCGTGGTCGAGCGCGGGTTACGCCACGGTGACAGGCATGAAAGCCGTTGAAGAGTCCGTCAGCGTCGCGGACGAGGCGATCCCTGAGCACTGGCGCGTCGCCGACCCGCAGGCGGCAGCCCGCAGGATCGAGGCGGTCCGAACCCTCGCCCGGGTGAAAAACGCCGTTCTGCTCGCCCACAACTATCAGCTTCCGGAGGTCCAGGAGGCGGCCCACTTCGTGGGGGACTCACTGGGTCTGTCGCTCGAGGCGCAGAAGAGCGACGCCGCCACGATCGTCTTCTGCGGCGTGCACTTCATGGCCGAGTCGGCCAAGATTCTCAACCCGGAGAAAACCGTCCTGCTTCCGAGCCTGTCGGCCGGGTGCGCGCTGGCCGACTCGATCACCCCGGAGTCGCTCCTCAAGTGGAAGGAACGCTACCCCGACCACGCCGTCGTGACTTATATCAACAGCAGCGCGGAGGTGAAGGCCCTGTCCGACATCTGCTGCACGTCGGCCAACGCCGTGTCGGTCGTCCGCAGCCTGCCGAGCGCCAGGATTCTGTTCACGCCGGACCGCAACCTGGGACGCTGGGTGGCACGGCAGGTGCCGGAGAAAGAGATCGTCGTCTACGACGGCGTCTGCCCGACGCACGACGTCCTGCGCGATGCCAGCGTCGACAAGGTCAAGGTGGGTCATCCGGACGCCGTCGTGATCGCGCACCCCGAATGCCGCGAGGATGTCCTGGCGATCGCGGACGAGGTCTGTTCCACCTCCGGAATGCTCGCCGCCGTGGGGCGCCACCCCGGGGCCCGCACCTTCATCATCGCGACCGAGTGGGCCCTCATCCACCAGCTCAAGAAGCGCTTCCCGGACCGGCAGTTCATCCCCGCCGACGGCTGCATCGGCTGCCGCCTGCACTGTCCCTACATGAAGATGATCACGCTCGAGGCCGTCGAGCGTTCCCTCCACGACAACGTTTTCGAGATCACGGTCGATCCGGAGGACGCCGCCCTGGCGCGGCGCGCTCTCGAGCGCATGATGGCGGTGCCGCGGGATCGCTGACATCGTTCGTTGGTTGACACTTCGCCGTTCGCGTCCCTATAATCACCTGCGCTCGTTGTCCTACCGCGCGTCCGGCCACCGTCGACGAGGCAGGTGACACCGGCTCCACGATGACAGCCCCCCCAAACCCCCAACAGAGCGACGCGGCCAGGCGCCCCCCGACCCGCAAGATCGTTTACTGGTTTCTGCTGGTTCTCGCCGCCATGGGACTCCTGCCCCTGGGGATCTCCGCCTACAAATTGATCAGCTACAGCCGGGAGGCACTCGTCACGTCGCAGCAGGAGGCCCAGTTGCAGACGGCGGCGGCCGTGGCCCGCCAGCTCAACGCGGCCATCGAGGGGATCAAGGCGCAGATGAGCCGGCTGTCGGAGGCGATGGCGGCGTCTCCGAAGGGGCCCGGGACCGGGGGCTCGCGCATCGTTCCGGACCGTGCGCTGATGGAGCGCCTCCTCGGCTCCGACCTCCTTTTGGTGCGGTACACGCCGAAGGACGGGGAGTCGGTCGAGGCGCGGCAGCCGGGCTTCCCGCGCTCCGCGGTCGAGGCGATAGTCCGGGAGGGCGTGAAGGAGGCCATGCAGGGCGGCCAGGACGTGAGCGACCCCGTGGTCCTGGAGACCGACGAGGGGCAGCACTCGGTCCTGGTGGTGAGCGTGCCGATCGGGAGCGGTGCTGTGCCCGTCGGGGCGCTCACAGGGGTGATCGACTTCGCGGCCTACTGGGACCCGGTGGTCGGCGGCCGGCGCGCGTCGTACCTGATTTATGCGCTCGACAGCCAGGGCCGGCTGTTCGCCAGGCAGGACGAGGAGGGTGTCCTGAAGCGCGCCGATCTGCGCACCTTTGGAGTCGTGCAGGACTGCCTGAAGGCCGGCGGCCACTCGGCGCTGACGTCGGAATATGTCCTGACCATCGACAATCGGGCGGTCCCGTACATCGCCTCGTGCGATACGACCGCCCAGGGCTGGAAGATCTTCGTGCAGCTCGAGAAGAAGCAGGCGTACGCCACCGTCAACCAGATGATCCAGGCGACGCTCTTCTGGGCCGGTCTGGCGATGGCGCTGGCGCTCCTTCTGGCGTACCTCCTGGCCGCCATGATCACCCGCCCGATCAAGGCGCTGGCGGCCGGGACCGAGGCGTTCGCCAAGGGTCAGCTCGATCAACGGGTGCAGGTCCGCGCCCGCAACGAGCTCGGGGCGCTGGCCGACACATTCAACGCGATGGCGGACCAGCTGCAGAATTACATCCAGCGTCTCTCCGCCGCCGTGAATCTGAACAGCGAGCTGTTCATCGGCACGGTCAAGGCGCTGGCCGAGGCGATCGACGAGAAGGACCCCTACACCCGTGGCCACTCCGAACGTGTCAACCAGTACGCCGTCCTTCTCGCCAAGCAGATGGGCCTGTCCAAGAAGGAAATCTACGAGGTCCACATCTCGTCCCTGTTCCACGACATCGGCAAGATCGGTATCGAGGACAAGATCCTGCGCAAGCCGGCGGCGCTGACGGACGAGGAGTACACGGTCATGAAGCAGCACCCCAACAAAGGGTTCCAGATGCTGTCGAAGATCAAGCCCATGAAGGACATCATTCCGGGGGTCCGCTTCCACCACGAGCGCTGGGACGGATCGGGCTATCCGATGGGGCTGAAGGGCGAACAGATTCCCCTGGCGGCGCGCATCGTGGCCATCGCCGATGCGTTCGACGCGATGACCACAAATCGTCCCTACCAGAAGGCGATGCCGTTCGACAAGGCGATCGCGAGACTGTTCGAGCTCAGCGACCGCGCCTACGACCGTCGCGTCGTGGCGGCGTTCGCCGAATCCTACAAGGCGGGGGCCTTCAAGGAGCCGGCCAAGGCCGCCGCCTACCAGGAACTGTGAGCAGGATCTACCGGGCCGTTCTGTTCGATCTCGACGGGACTCTCACGCCGGTCGAGAGCGTATGGCGGCACATCCACGAGCGGCTGGGACTGTGGGAGCGCGAGGCGCTCAAGCACCAGCAGGCGTTCGATCGGGGCGACATCTCCTACGAGGAGTTCTGCGCGCGTGACGCCGCGCACTGGAAAGGGATGGCCGAGGCCGATCTGCGGGCGATCACCGACGCCATCCCGTACCGTCCCGGGGTGCACGAATGCGTCGGGATCCTCAAGGAGCAGGGCCTGGTCGTGGGCGTGATCTCGACCGGCCTGACGCTGCTCATCGAGAGGGTCATGCACGAGCTCGACCTGGAATACGCGATCGCCAACCGCCTGGTGGCCAAGGCCGGGATCCTGACCGGGGAGGTGAAGGTGAACGTGGAGCACGGGCGTAAGGGGGAGGCGGTGGACCTGTTCTGCGGGCAGTTCGGCGTCGACTACCGCGAGGTGATCACCGTCGGCGACAGCGATGGCGACATCTCGATGTTCGAGCACTCGGGATTCTCGGTCGCGTTCAACCCGGCCTCCGAGAAGACGGCCCGCGCCGCCACGGTCGTCGGCCGGGGGGACTCCCTCCTGTCGATCATCAACCTTCTCCCGATGGACGCGACGCTGCCGCAATGAACGCCGGGTGTGAACACGGAGGAGACTGACATGGGCGATGAAACGCAGGGAGGGCTGGATCGGGGGGCGGTCAAGTGGGCCCTCAAGGACGCGCTGGACGAGCTTCTGGGTCTGAGCGACGTGCGCATGGCGGCGCGCTATGAGGGGGGGACGCTGGTGCTGAGGCCGGGCAAGGCCGAGGCCCAGGAGAAGGCGATCCCGATCGAGGTGTTCTTTCACAAGATCACCATGGCGCGCGACCGGCTGCGTGTGCTGGAGCAGCGGATCAACGCGCACCCCAAACTCGGTGAAGAGGACAAGGTGGAGTTACAGCAGTACATCACGCGCGTCTATGGGTCGCTCACCTCGTTCAACGTGCTGTTCAAGGACAAGGACGACTGGTTCATCGGGGCACGCTCCGAACAGGGCTCCTGAAGGAGGGCGCGTGCTTCCGACACCCCGGCAGAAGGAGATCCTGGAGGCCGTCCGCTCGCTCACCGCGGAGCGCGGGGCCGCTCCGACTCTCAGGGACATCGCGTCGCGCGTCGGCCTGGCCTCGGTGTCCACCGTGCACAAGCACCTCGCGCTCCTGGAAGAACGGGGGCTCCTCAGGCGCCGCCGGCGTCGCCGCCGGCGCGAGATCGAGCTTTTGCCCGAGGCGCAACTTGGTGCCGCGGTCGAAGTGCCGCTTCTCGGGCGTATCGTGGCGGGCCGGCCGATCGAGACGGTCGCGGAGGAGCGCAGGGTCGCCCTTCCGAAGGACCTCGTGCGCGGCGCGCGCACCTACGTGCTTCAGGTGAAAGGCGACTCGATGATGGAGGAGCAGATCCTGGACGGAGACTATATCGTCGTCGAGGAGCGCTCGACACCACGGGACGGAGAGGTCGTGGTGGCGCTCATCGACGGCCGGGAAACCACTCTCAAGAGATACCACCGCGCCCGCGGCAGGGTCCGCCTTGTACCGGCCCATCCCTCCATGAAGCCGATCGAGATCCGGGCGGAGTCGCTGCGGGTCCAGGGGGTCGTGGCCGGCGTCCTGCGCAAATACGACTGACCCGGCGGCGCGATCGCAGCCCCGAAGCGTCAAGTGTCGGTCCCCTCGATCGAGACGTTCGGGAACAACCCTCTGTGGCGTCAATGAGATTCAAAGGAGTCAGCCGATGGTTCCTTGACCGTCCGCGCCGCGCGTGGTAGCCTCTTGTGCTCGTTCGCGTTATGCCATTCGCCATATTCTAGCGCGTCGGTTCCATGTCTGGAGGAGAGAGGGAATCGGCTCGCAGCCGGTCAGGCCAATCCCAATAGCATCTCGGAGGGACCCGATGAAAGCACGCATCGCAAGCCCGCTCCTGCTTCTGCCGCTCCTGGCAGTCCTGTCCACTCCAGTCCTGGCTCAGGGAACCGCCCACATCGGCTACCGCGGGTGGGGCGTACGCGCCGGGTTGAGCAGCAATCCGGACCAGTTCTACGGCGGCTTCCACTGGGACATGGGCGAATTCGCCCGCAATGTCCGCTTCCGTCCCAGCGTCGAGTTCGGATTTGGTGATCACGTCACCGTGGTGCAGGCGAACGCAGAGGTTCATTACGTCTTCTCCAAGGTGCAGGTCTGGAAGCCCTACGTCGGCGGCAGCGGCGGAGTCATCTACGCCGATCCCGACAACGGAGGGAGCGAAACCGACCTGAGCCTCATGGGCGTCGGCGGCGTCGAGACCAAGCTGAAGTCCGCCACTTCATTCTTCATCGAGGGGAAGGTCGGCCTCACCAACAACGAGCCCGACTTCAAGGCCGGGGTCGGCTGGACCTGGAAATAACCCCGAAGGCGACCCCGAGCGACCGGCGCCCCGCGCGGGCCCGGGCGCGCCCCGCGCCCGGAGGAATCCATGAAGACCCTGGGTAGGCTCCTGCGCGCGGCGCTGGATCTGTGCCTTCGCCTGGGCGACGCGCTTGGAATGCGCGGCGCCCGATGGGAGTGGAAGAAGCAGGTCTGGCGGCAGTCGCTCGAGGCCAGGGTCGCCGCATGGGAGAATCTGGAGCGCGGCGTCCGGGCGCGGACACGCATGTGCCGCGAGTGCCGCACGCTCGTCCAGCGGCGGGAGCGGACCTGTCCGGCCTGCGGCGCCTCCATGAGCGGCATCCCGTCGGGCGGTCTCGGCCGGCTGCTCTCCGTGGTCTCCCCCGCGTTCGGGACCGCGACCACCCTCCTCATCACGGTCAACGTCGGAATGAGCCTGCTCATCCTGATTCTCTGGGGGACGAGCGGCTCGGCGGCGGGGCCGATGCGCTTCCTTTCTCCACCCCTGGAAGCGCTGTATTGGTTTGGCGCGAAGGTGCGTCCGGAAGTTTTTCACGGTGAGCCCTGGCGACTGATCACGGCGAACTACCTGCACGGCGGGCTTCTGCACCTTCTCTTCAACTGCTACGCCCTCGCCACCTTGGGGCCCCTGATCGAGGAGTCGTTCGGCGCGCGCAAGTTTTTCGTCATCTACACGGTCTGCGGCGTGTTCGCGTTTTTCCTGAGCGCGCTCTTCAGTCGGACGCCCGCCGTGGGCGCCTCCGGAGCCTTGTTCGGACTGATGGGATTCGGGATCGTCTACGGCCGCTTCCGCGGCGGCCGCGTCGGGCGGATAGTGGCCGACCAGTTGTTGCGCTGGGTGATCTACAGCGTCTTCATGTTCTTCATGCCGGGGATCGACAACATCGCGCACGTCGGCGGCCTGATCGCGGGCGGCGTGCTCGGGCTCCTCGTCACACCGGGCGAGCCGAAAACGCGCGCGGGCGAGATCGCCCTGCGGGTCCTCTCGGGCGGCGCGCTTTTCGCCACGCTCGCGTCGTTCGCCGCCGTGGCGTGGACGTACGCCGGTCACCTCGAGCAGCTGCGACAATCGGGGCTGCTTCCGGGTTGAGCGGGTCGGACCCCGGGGCGGGCATGGGCCTTTCAGAGCGCCTCGAAATATCCCAGACAGCGCTCCTCCTCGGTGAGCTCCGCGCAGCGCCGGTCGACTTCCCCGTACTCCCCGGCGTTCGCCTCGGAGAAGGCGCGGTAGGAAGCCGGGTCGTCCCACACATCGATCGTCAGGTAACGCCCGGGGGTCTCGCGATCGCGCAGCAGCCTCGTCTCCCTGTAGCCCTTCCCCCCGCGGAAGAAACGCGCCCACGTCCCGCCGCTGGCGTAGTGCTCCTCGAACTCCCGGATCCGGTCCTTCCTGACGCGATATTCCCAGAGGATGTGCAGCACGGGTCGCTTCCTCTCTTGCGTGCGGCAAAGATGGTGCCGCGGGACGGAATTGAACCGCCGACGCAGGGATTTTCAGTCCCTCGCTCTACCGACTGAGCTACCGCGGCACCCTCGGTGGGATGGTGCTGGAAGCGCTGGATGCTAGCAACCGGCCGCGCGGGCTGTCAAGACAGCGGTCGTGCGCGCCACGTCTCTTGCCCGGGGCTGCGGGCCGGGATAGAGTAACGTCCTCGGCCGAGCCATGGAACACACGGGTCCGGGGACCGGACCCGGAATCGGCGTTCCCCAGGGAGGAAGCGATGCACAGGACGAAGAACGATCTGCCGGAAAAGGTGAGGACACAAGTCGTGGGGCTTCTCCAGGAGCGCCTGGCCGACTGCATCGACCTGGTGATGCAGGCCAAGCAGGCGCACTGGAACGTCAAGGGTCCGAGTTTCATCGCCCTCCACGAGCTGTTCGACAAGGTCTACGAACACACGCAGGACTACGCCGATCTGATTGCGGAGCGCATCGTCCAGCTCGGCGGGATCGCCGAGGGGACGGTCCGCGCCGCCGCCAAGCGGTCCAAGCTGCAGGAATATCCGCCCGCGATCGCGAGCGGGAAGGAGCACGTGGAGGCGCTTTCGCGCGCCCTGGCGTACTTCGGCGAGACGGCCAGGAAGGCGATCGGTCAGACGGACGAGATCGGCGACAAGGGCACCGCCGACATCTTCACCGAGATTTCACGAGGCATGGACAAGGACCTCTGGTTCGTCGAGGCCCACTCCCAGGCCGATCACTGAACGGAAGGGGTTCCGGGCGTCCTCGGTCAGGGCCGCGCGGCGGGTGACGGACCGCGCGTCTTCGGAAGGTCGCGCGTCGCGGCGTCCTTCACCGCGGACGGCCTCGGGCTGTCCCTGCCCGCCGAAGCCCGGGACGCCTCCTTGCCGTCGTCTTTCCCCTCGGTCGGGGTCTTGGGCTCCTTGACGAGACCCAGGAGGCGGCGCAGCTTCGCCTCGATCTCCCTGCCCAGGTCGGCGTTCTGCTCGAGAAACTGGCGGACGTTTTCGCGTCCCTGGCCCAGGCGCGTCTCGCCGTACGAGAACCAGGCGCCGCTCTTGTCGATGATCTTGTGCGTGATGGCGAGATCGATGAGATCCCCGACGCGCGAGATGCCGGTCCCGTAGAGGATGTCGAACTCGGCGATCTTGAACGGCGGGGCGGTCTTGTTCTTCACGACCTTGACGCGCGTCCGGCTGCCGATGTCGGCATCGCCATCCTTGATCTGAGCGATGCGCCGGATGTCGATGCGCACGGAGGCGTAGAACTTCAGGGCGCGGCCGCCGCTCGTGGTCTCGGGGTTTCCGAACATCACGCCGATCTTCTCGCGGATCTGATTGATGAAGATGAGACAGGTCCTGGAGCGCGACACGACGCCGGTCAGCTTGCGCAGGGCCTGCGACATCAGGCGCGCCTGCAACCCGACGTGCGAGTCGCCCATCTCGCCCTCGAGCTCCGCCTTCGGCACGAGGGCCGCGACCGAGTCGATGACCAGGACGTCGAGCGCGCCGGAGCGCACCAGGACCTCGGTGATCTCGAGCGCCTGCTCGCCGGAGTCGGGCTGGGAGACCAGGAGATTGTCCACGTCCACCCCGAGCTTGCGCGAGTAATCGGGATCGAGGGCGTGCTCCGCGTCGACGAAGGCGGCGAGACCGCCGTTGCGCTGTGCCTCGGCCACGATGTGCAGGGCCAGCGTCGTCTTCCCGGACGACTCGGGGCCGAAGATCTCGACCACGCGTCCCCGGGGCACGCCGCCGATCCCCAGCGCGGTGTCGATCGACAGGGATGTCGTCGAGATGACCGGGATCTCCTGCTGGAAGTCCTTCGCCCCCAGCTTCATGATCGATCCCTTGCCGAACTGCTTCTCGATCTGGGCGATGGCCAGCTCGACCGTCCGGCCTTTTTCCTTGGAGTCCATGATCATCGGTTCGATCACCTTTGGTGGTCGGGGTTTCGGGGTCTCCGGGGAGAGCGCGGTCATCTTAGGATAATCCTCAGGGGCTGTCAACGCGCGTGGGTTCGCGGACGCGGCCGGGGATAAGATGTCGCAAGACCCGGGCCAGCGGCAAATGGGCCGTCCGCAAGGGTTTCGCGCCGACCGGGCGCGCGCCGGCGGACGCGTCGGCTCGTTGACGTCCTCCAGCGGGCAGCGTGTCGGCGGAGGCACCCCGGGGGGCGCTCCGCAATTCGCCAGCACACTTTTCTTGACACGCCGGGGAGCCCCCTCTATATTGAGGTTGCGATCGGCGGACCGGTCATCGCCGATCATTTTTGTTATGAGACACAACGTGCTTTCCCGGTCGTACCTGGCCCTGGGTCTCCTGACCCTCCTGGCGGTCGCCTGCGCCACCACGGGCCCCGGCGCCCCCGATACGACACCCGCGCCTGCGTCCCAGAGCGACCCGCGCGCGGTCGAGAGAACCGCCGCCCCCGAGCAGAGCGCCGCCGACAGTTCAGGAGATCGCGTGGTCCCGGTCGTGGCGCGCGAGACCACGCCCGACAGGACGCGCCGCGAGTCGGTGCCCGCGCGCGTGCGTGAGGTGCGCGAGCAGATGGAGGAGGCCTACCAGGCGGGTCTCGAGGCGTACCAGGCGGGTCGTTTCGACGAGGCCAAGGAGCACTTCGACCGTGCCGTGGATCTCGTCCTGTCGAGCGACATCAACCTCGAGGAGCAGCCGGCGTTCAAGAAAGCGTTCGACGAAATCGTGCGCAACATCGCGGACATGGACGCCGACCTGTACAGCCGCGACAGCGAGCCCACGGGACAGGATGAGCGCTCGCCCCTCGACGAGCTGAAGGACATCACGACCTACCTGCCGCCCGAGGAGGCGGAAAAGGAGCGCCAGAAGATCCAGCAGGTCGTGGGCAAGATCTCGTACGACATTCCGGTCGTCCTGAATCCGCGGGTGCTGGCGTACATCGAGGCGTTCCAGACTCGCCTCAGGGACGATTTCGAGGCCGGTCTGAAGCGATCCGGGGCCTACCTGCCGATGATCAAGAAAATCTTCCGCGAGGAAGGGCTGCCGGAGGATCTGGCCTACATGGCGCACCAGGAATCGGCGTTCAAGCTGAACGCCTACTCGCGCGCCCGCGCCAAGGGGATGTGGCAGTTCATGTCGTTCACCGGCCGCAAGTACGGTCTCAGGATGGACCTGTGGGTGGACGAGCGCGGCGATTTTGAGAAAGCGACGCGCGCCGCGGCCACCTATCTCAAAGAGCTGTACACGCGCTACGGCGACTGGTACCTGGCGATGGCCGCGTACAACGCCGGCGAGGGGAAGATCGACCGTGCCCTGGGCCGGTCGCGCGCCAAGGACTACTGGACCCTGACCAAGACCCGCTACATTCGCACCGAGACCAAGTGGTACGTGGCCGCGATTCTCGCGTCGATTCTGATCGACAAGTCGCCCGAGGACTACGGTTTCTTCGTGGACACCGATCCTGAACTGAAGTGGGACGAGGTGACCGTGGACAAGGCCACCGACCTCCAGGTCATCGCCGGAGCCGCCGGGGCGACGCTGGAGACGATCCGGGCCCTCAACCCGGAGCTGCGCGGTCTGCTGACCCCACCGAACCGGGACGCCTACACGCTGCGCGTCCCGGACGGCGCGCAGGACGACGTCGTCGCGAAGCTGGAGACGCTGCCGGACGAGGAGAGGGTCTCCTGGACCCTGCACGAAGTCCGGGCGGGCGAGACCTTCTCGTTCATTGCGCGCAAGCACGGCGTTCCGGTGCGCGCCGTCCTCGACGCCAACCCGCGTTACGCCGGCAAGCGCCTGCGCCGCGGCTGGGTCCTGAACATCCCGATCTCAAAGAGCATGCCCCAGGTCGCCCTGGCGCGGGCCAGCGAAGATCCGACCTACGACGTGGGTGAGAAGATCGTGCACCGCGTGCGCAGGGGCGAGACCCTGCAGAGGATTGCCGCCACGTACCGCACGACCGTCGCCAACCTCAGGCGCTGGAACAACCTGAGCGGCGCGACGATCCGCCCGGGGCAGCGGCTCATCGCCTATTACGGCGAGAGGGGGAGCGGTCCGCGCCCGGACCAGGACGCGCCGAGCGCGGCCGTGTCGGTCAGCGGCGGGCGCCTGGAGTACAGGGTGCAGATGGGAGATACACTCGCCTCGATCGCCCTCAAGTTCGGCGTCTCGTCGGACGACCTGTGCCGCTGGAACAATCTCCCGCCCGACGCGATCCTGCGGCCGGGAGACCGGGTCCTGGTGGGCGAGACCGAGGCTCCCTCGGGCATCCCCGGCAGCGGCTCCGGCACCAAGAGCGGCCGCGAGGGTCTCATCAGGCATCGGGTGAAGGCGGGCGAGACGCTGCACCGCATCGCGCGACTGTACGACGTGACCGTGAGCCAGGTGCGCGCCTGGAACCGCCTGGCCAGCAACACCATCTACCCCGGCCAGGTCCTGACCATCCGCGGTCTCTAGACCGCGCCCCCGTCGCCGCGAATCCCGTTCCTCGGTGTGGTCTTGCCCGCGGGCGTTTGCTAAGATCCCGCATCGCATGACCTGTCTAGGTTCGGCCCGCGCCTGCGCCGTGGTCACGGCGCTCCTGTGCGCCGGCCTCTCCGGCTGCGCCGGCGACGGCCGCGACGCGGGGCCGCCCGCCCCGGGCGCTCCTCCCGCCGAATCGTTGCAGACCATCCTGGCCCACGCGGACGCCGCCTTCCGGGACGGCGATTACCTCGAGGCGCAGAACGCCTACGAGCAGGCCGTTCAGATCGACCCGGAGCAGTCGCGCGCCACCACCAACCTGGCGACCTGCTACCTGAAGAACCGGATGGTGAAGAGAGCCGAGGACCGGCTGCGGACGTTCCTGGCGCGCCACCCGGAGGACGCCGTCGCGCGGCTGGTGCTGGCACGTGTGCTGGTGCGTCAGGGAGAGCTGGCCGGGGCCGCGGACGCGCTTCGCGAAGTGCTGCGCACCCATCCCGACGTCGTGATGGCCCACTACAACCTGGGCCAGGTCGCGTACCGCAGCCGCCTCTACGACGAGGCGGAGGAGCACCTCAAGCGCGCCGTCGAGCTGAAGCCCGACCTGCCGGACGCCCACTACACGCTCGGTCTCACCTATCTGGCCCTGAAGCGGTACCCCGAGGCGATCGCCTCCCTGGAGAAAGCCGCGCAGGTCGATCCGAAGCACGTGGGAGCGCGATTCAATCTGGCGAACGCCTATGTCCGGTCCGGGCGCATGCAGGAGGCGGCGAAGCAGCAGGCGGTGTATGCCGAGCTGAGCGGCCGCAGCAAATCGCAGCAGGAGAAAGAGGTCCAGATCAAGGCCAGCAGCGTGAAGGCGATCCAGTACATGCTCGACAAGAAATATCCGGAGGCGCTGGCGGAGTATCGGGCGCTCGCCGAGCGCTTCCCGGACCACGCTCCGATCTACAGCTCGATGGGCCAGTTGTTGATACTCCTGGGGCGGCGCGACGAGGCGTTCGAGGCCCTCACGAGGGCGACCGGGCTCGATCCGAAGCTGAGCGACCCGCACTATCTTCTGGCCGGTCTGTACCGCGAGCGGGGGGATCAGCAGGCGGCCGAGCGGGAGCTGACGGCCTTCGCGGCCCTCGAGGCGATTCCCGAGGGGAAGTCGGGGTACTGATGGCCGCATCGAGCCCGCAGGGAAGGCCCGCCCTGTACGTCGCACTCGTCATCGCAAGTCTCGGGGCGGCCGCGCCCGGACCCGGTGAGCGGGCCGGCGCGTCCGCAGCGGCGCGCGTGACCTTCACCGACGCGACCCTGCCCGCGGGTCTGGGCAGCGTCGTCCACGTCCACGGCGGCACGGGCCGGAAGTACTACATCGAGACCGTGCCCCCAGGGGCCTGCTGGCTCGACTACGACCGCGACGGCTGGCAGGACATCTATTTCGTGCAAAGCGGGCCGCTCCCCGGGACCCCGCGCCCCGCCGGGTCACCGCACTCGCGCCTGTTC
>Ga0209761_1001002_pt1 | contig 18034 bp, 22 predicted proteins | sample GraSoi013_1_40cm_4_FD_185818 | JGI IMG/M metagenome (GOLD analysis project Ga0209761, IMG submission 185818) | Grasslands soil microbial communities from the Angelo Coastal Reserve, California, USA - Sample 09_25_2013_1_40cm (SPAdes) (version 2) | ecosystem: Environmental > Terrestrial > Soil >...
GCTGGACCGTTTGCCGGCGGCGCTGTAGCTGCCCTTCTTGTTTGAGGGGGCCTCTGGCCGGGTGCCCCATCCTCCCCAAGGCGAAGATGAGGCCGATTACGGCCAAGATGGGTTGTAGGGGCGTCGGCGAACGCCCCCACAAAGCTCCGGTGGCCCGTTCCCCCGACCTCTCGCGGCCCTCCCCCGGTTCGAACCGGGGTGAACCGACGGCGTCAAGGGTCGGGCCCCAAAGCGTCCAGGCGGTTCGTGGCTTCGTATCGGCGGCGTCTCGCCGACCGCGTGCCCCATTCTCGCCCCCGACCGAACGCGTCGGTAAAGCCCCGCGAGAGTGAGGCCTCCGCGGGACTCTAAAGCCGCGCCTGGAGGCCCGGGTGCCCCATCCTCGCTCTGGTCGAAGGAGTCACAAAGTCCGCGAGCGTGGGGCACCGTGCAGAACGGCTTCGCCAATTTCAACGACGCTGGCGATGCCATTACTGCCCCCTATTTTCGCTCATTGGCATAGCGTTTTGCCCGCCTATTTCCGCGTGCGCCTTGAAACGGCTAACTGTCCGCTCGAACAGGTACCGTAGGACAGGCACTCTTGCCTGTCAGGTGCCTGGCAGCACGCCGCCCTTGAGGAACGAGACCCCGCAACGCACAAGAGAAACAACTGTGAAAAGGAGTCCATGCGCGATGGAATAGACGAAGAACAAGCGCGAAGAAGAAAAGCCCCGCCTCTGAGGAGGCGGGCTACAGGGCTACCCGGCTCGGCCAAGTGCTGTAGCTCGCCGGCGAAGCCAGGGCTCAGGATGATACATCGTGCAACGCCGGCTTGATGCGCGACAATATTTCTGTGTCATTTCGAGGCCCGGCGTTTTCTATCGGGCCGAGAAATCTCTCTGAGAGATCCCTCGCCCGCCGCGGCGGGCTCGGGATGACCAAGCGCCCTTCTTCGTCGTGCCCCTAATGCAGAGGCACACAGGCAAGGGGTCTTCATCCCGCTCGTCTTGTGGAGACGTTCTCCGTGGGACCCAACAGGCAGGAATGTCTGTCCTGCGGCTGCTGTCCGTGCCTCTGCATCCTTGCGCCTCTGCGGTAGATCTTTTCACTTTTCACTTTTCACTTTTCGCTTTTCGCTTTTGCTTCTCCTCTTGTTTTTGACCCTCTGCCTTCTGCTCGCTCCTCGGCGGAGGACCCGGCAGGCAGGAATGCCTGTATTACGATTTTTTTACTTTACCTTCGACCCCGCTTGGAGTATGTTCCGCGCGCTCACCACACGTAGTCCCTGCTTCCCCAGGGCACTCGGGAGGTAACACAAACTCGGGAAAAGTTTCCGCGCGTAGGCGTCGCGGCTTGCGCCGGAGACAGGCAGTGCTCGGGCCGTCCCGCTTCGGGATGGGCTTGCTCGCTGATGGTGTCTCTGCTGGGTATTGAAGCTGATCGCGGACGGCGGAGCGCTGCGTCTCACGCGGACCGGCAGGGATGACTTCAGTTGTTCCTGCGAAGTCCAAATCAGATTACGGAGGAGGACGAAATGAAGAACGTTGGAATCAGATTCGTATTGGCAGCCCTCGCGATCGTGGCGCTGGCCACCGTTGGGCTGGTCGTGCGCGCCGACGACGAGGAGGAGGGAACGATTCTGCGCGCCAAGCTCACCGGGTTCCAGGAAGTGCCGGCGAAGTTCACTGCGGGCAGCGGCACCTTCCGCGCTACCCTCAGTCCGGACGGCACATCGCTCACTTACACGTTGGCGTGGTCCAACCTCACCGCAGCGCCGCTGTTTGCCCACATCCACATTGGGCAACCCGCAGTCAACGGCGCCGTCATGGTCTTCTTGTGCAACGACCCGAACACTCCGAGGACGAGGCCCAACTGCGGCGGAGCGACGTCCTCGGTCACCGGAACGCTCACCGCAGCCGACATTGGCAAACCGGAAGCTGGCGCGGCCGCCCAGGGAATTAACCCCGGGGATTTCGCGGGCTTCCTCAGCGTCGTCCGCGGGCACGTTAGCTACGCGAACGTTCATACTCCCAAGTTCCCCGGCGGCGAAATCCGCGGGCGTGTCCGAGTCGAGGGCGACCACGACTGAAAAAGAACTAGCTCAGAAAAGTTGGAACGGCACTAGGAGCCTCTCCGGTGTAGCGCCGGGCCCGCTCCCGCTGTCCCGAACTTCGGGGCGCGGGACGGGCTCGGCACTTCCTTGCGGCCGGCGACCTGCACAGCCCCACCCTCACAAGGCGAGGATGGGGCACCCGAAGGGATCAAGGTCGCGGCGGAAAGAGTACCCGCGGGCTCTTATCTCACAAATGCAATCAAGGCTGGCCCAGTCCCGGCAAACTCCGCGAAGGCGAGCTCAACACCTCTGACCGGTGGTAGGAACGTCGGGGTGCCCCATCCTCGCCTTGTGAGGGTGGGGCCTTGGTTTCGGACGACTAACCGTCTGCCGGAGCAGACTGTTTGTCATTCCGAGGCCCGACGGTGTTGGTCGGGCCGAGGAATCTCTCCCGGACCCCGCCAAGGCGGGGCCGTCCGCTAGTGCTCTTGCCGCGCTAAGGGGCGGCGCTACAGCGTGTGTAGACGCTTCAGAGTTCGTGTGAAAACTCAGGGCTGGCGATTTTTCAGAAGTGCGGCGGGATTAAAGACAACGACGACCTTGGCGGGGCCCTCCTATCGGTGCGGGCAAGACCTTCCGTGGAGGGCGTTTACACCGTCGCCGCCACAGACAACAGAAACCCACCTGCGAGTCGCTTCCAGATGGATGTAACTGTGAAGTTTATTCCTGATGACACCGAGCACGAGGGAAAAGACAGAAACCACGACCATGAGAAGGACAAGCACTGATCGGGGCCATCCCCGGCACCTGGGTGCTGCCGGCGGTACCCGTTGTAGCACCTGCCCTGGGATCAGAGGGCTAGGGATTATTCTCTCTTCAAAGATTCAGTGGTCGCGTCCAGATACGCGGCGGCCTCTTCGCGCTCTTCCGCACCCACACCGGCAAAGAATGCGGCCGCCTCCTGCTCAAGCAACTGGTATTGCTCCGCCACAATCGCCCGCCGGAGCAATTGGTTTACGCGTTCGCTGGCAGAGAGTTTCCCCTTTGTCTTTTCGACATATTCGACCGTTTCAGGATCGAGCGAATAACTCTTAGCCATCTTCATAGTAAGCTTCATATGAGTCCTCTGCGATTGTCTGCCGGATCTTGGGCGATTCTTGGTCATGCTGCCAAGCCCTCACGAACGAATCGGAGCGTGTTTCGGGCCTCGCGCCCGTTTAATATGAGAGCAAGATGGACACCAAACGTGGCTTGGGGTACGCAGGTCATGATGGCCAACATAAGCGATTGTATATAAAAGGCTTAAGCGGTGATTGTACATTTAACACAGGTTTTGGATAAGATGCCCACGCGTGACAGGGGCAGGCAGAGGTCTAGACACAGGCGCTCGATTCTTTGGAGCCTGGTAAAGAATTGAGCGTAGTGTAAAGAATTCCCCCACCATAAAGAAGGATCGTGACGTAAATTCTCTTGCACCATTGTCTAGTCTGGTGTATGCTCCAGCGCATGGCTAACGACTTGAACCCAACCGAAAAGTACCCACCCCTCACAGATGAGAGGCTATCACTAATTGCCAGCGCGTTGCGAGAAGTGCGCGACACAACCCTCACTCTATACGATCCGCTTAGCGGCGACAATCCGTGGTCGCACGGATGTCGGGTGTATGCGCGCTCGTGTTTCAGGGTCAAGCAGTTGGCACAGCGTTACGCATGGTTGAGCGTCATTGAAGAGGAACCAAAACCTATTTTCACTTTCGCAATTGAAGGAATCCCGATCCGATTCTACAGGGGTTCCCCAGAAGACCCGCCCGCAAACTATCTCGTTACCACCTATGGCGAACTCCTACAGAGGCAGCTATTCAAGGACCTCAGACCTCTCGACAAGATTCTAAGAATTGCGGTGGAAACTGATCGAGAAGGCCGCGCGTCAACAGTCAAGCTCGTAGAGTTGGACGAAGCGGGAGAGGCAACGGGAATTTACGTGATTCCATTTGCTGTTACACCCAGCAAGGTAGTGCCTATCGAAAGCAAGCCAATCGAGGTAGAGGCACCGACCGTTGAACCGATTGGCACCGAAGAGCAGAAAAAACTTGAGCAGCCCAAACGGGAGCAGAAAAAGTAGCGACCATGACCGGATCGTTGGCACATGACCGACTGTTGTGGGAAGCCGGTCCGCGTGATGTTTTCTGGGGGGGGAGATTGCAGGTTGCGCGTGAATTTAAGGCGCTGACTCAAAAGGAACTCAGCGAGGCCGTGGCAGCTTCTCCAGCATTGGTTTCCTTGTGTGAAGCTAGCAAGAAAAACCCATCGCGTGACTTGGTCGAGGCGTTCGGTTCGGTTCTGGGGTTCGAGCCTGAGTTTTTCTATTCTGAAATTAAGGATGTGTTTCGTGAGGAGCAGTGCAGTTTCAGACATAGACGCTCCAGTCCGGAACGGATCAAAAACAAGATTCGCGCTCATGCAACATTGATGGGGCTAGTCATTGAACTTCTGAGGTCATCATTTCGCTTCCCATCCCAAGACATTCCAGAGGTGCCTGCTTCGCTTTCTAGTGCCGAAGAGATTGAGGCTGCCGCCGAAAAGTGCCGCTCTTATTGGAAACTTAGCCTCGACAGTCCAATCATGCAGGTCGGGCGCGTTTTGGAACGCGCAGGTGTCATCGTCGTCCCTCACCTGTCGGAAGAAGTACGGAAAGTAGATGCATTCTCTCGCTGCGGCCCGACGGCGATTATCGTCTTGAATCAGTCTATAAAAAGTACATCACGTTGGAATTTTGACATTGCGCACGAATGCGGGCATCTCGTAATGCATAAGGGTATCCACACAGGTAGCTTAGAAACCGAGGCCGCAGCCGACAGGTTTGCGAGCGCCTTCTTGATGCCGCGCAATGTTTTTGCCCGCGAGTTCCGGACATCGCCGTCTTTCTCATGGCCGCACATCTTCGCGCTGAAACGGCGCTGGCGGACTAGCGCCGCTGCGATTGTGAGAAGAGCATACGAACTGCGGTTGCTTGGGGCAGTCGAGTACCGGAAAGCATACAAATACATGGCGTGGAAGAAATGGTCGACTATCGGTGAACCCGAAGAACCGTCTTTTCAGGCACCGGAACTGCTGGTCACCGCTCTAAACTCACTCGGAACTAAAGTGGAGATGACATTGGAAGCACTGCGCAAGGAGCTCCACTTCACGGCTGAAACTTTCAAGGAGGTTACTGGCGTCATAGTTCCATCTGAATCGAACAAACTTCGGCCAATTCCTTTCTCCCACTAGTTCATTACTTTTCCCCTGCGAGATTTGTAGGGTACCGGGGCCGTCGCACAGGGGTCAATTGCGCCCGATTTTTCTGTCTCTGCGTTCTGTGTGCCTCCGCGGCCTCTGCGTTAGGTTATTTCCTTTGCCTTTTGCCCTGCTCTCTGCCCCATCCTCGCCCCGAGCCTTTCGAGGGCGGAATCGACGGACGAAAGGTCGGGGCGAGGGTGGGGTTGTTTTCTTTCCAGACATGGGTCGTGTAGGGGCACGGCCCGCCATTCTTCCCAGTAGTCCGCCGCGACTCATGATTGAGGAGCGAGGTTTCATCGTGAACGGGTGCCCCATCCTCGCCCCGAGCCTGTCGAGGGCGGAATCGCGGGACGAAAGGTCGGGGCGAGGGTGGGGTCGTTGTTTCAGAAGGACTGACCCACCCTCCCCGAGAAACCGCGTCGGGGAGGATGGGGCACCCGGCGTGCGGCACCGCGTCGGATAGCCTACTCCACTCTCTCGCTCCCCTCGTCGCTGGGCTCGTGGAAGTACCGCCCGGGAGGAAACATTCCGGCGCGGAGCAGCTCGCGTCCCACCCGGTCGCGGATCTCGTCCGCCCAGTCGGCCCAGGTCAGCTCGCTGATCCCCAGATGCTTGCGCGCGGTGTGGTATTCAGCGCCGCCCAGGTAGTACACGCGAAACAGAATCAGCCGGCTCGCCAAGCCCCGCGCGCCCAGCGCGCGTTGCCCCGCGAGCGCAAAGTCCGCGACATATTCCGCCAAGCGCGGCCGGTGGTCCGGCCGCCACAAGTATTTGCTCGAGGCCTCCAACTGCACGGTGCGCAGCCTGTGATCGAGCACCTGGCGCGCGTTGCCGTACACTTCGTGGCAGATGTCGAACGCATAGCAGGGTTTCACTCGGCTGCTTCCCGCTTTCGCTTGTCAGTCCACCGTTGCTAGTTGCTGGTGGAGGGTTACGAGTTGACAGTTGAGAGGTGAAAGAGAATAGCGCGCAGGGCACGTCACTTATGCCGCGCGCCGGACGAAAGCGTCGAGGTAAACTCCGCGAGGGATGCCGTGTCCTGCAACCTCCGGCACCTGCATTTCGTCATCATTCGGACGTCCGGTGTTTTCTCCCGCGGAGGAATCTCTCTGACAGATCCCTCGCTCCGCTCGGGATGACAACGGCCCTTCTCGCGGATTCGTTCTCGCCTCGGCTCTGATTTTCTATCAGATGTCTGCCCGCCCGCTGCGCGTTTTGCGCATTTTCTTCGCTGGGGGGGCGGCTCCTGCTTGCGGCTAGGCTTCGACCGATGCTTTCGCCTGCCCTAAGACTGTCCCAACGGCCAATTGCTTTTCTTACGCACTCAGTCGTAATCTGCGAGCACATGGTTTGTGAGGGGCAAGAACAAGCCGCAACCAAAGAACGAAAGGGGCCGCGCACCGACACTCGGGGCGCGGGGAGAGAAACAATGCTGGACACAGAGGCTTTCCGCGAGTTCAAAAAGGGAATCGACCTAATAAAGCTGCAGAACCCGAACAAGGCGCTGCATCACATACGCCGCGCCGTGGAACTGGAGAACCACAACCCGTTCTACCTCTCTCACCTGGGCCTGGTGCTGGCCCAAGCCGAGCACAAGTGGCATAAGGCGGAGGAGATTTGCGTCAGTGCTTTGCACATGCGGCGCAACGAGGCGCAACTCTACCTGAACCTGGCCGAGGTGTACCGGCTGGCCGGAAGGAACGAAGACGCCGCCGAGACCCTCACCCGCGGCCTGCCTTACGCTCCGCGCGATGCCCGCCTGATCCGCGCGCTCGGCAGAGTGCGGCCGCGACGCGAGCCGGTGTTTTCCTTCCTCGCGCGCAGGCATTTCCTGAACCGGCAATTCGGCAAGCTCCTCGCCCGCGCTCTGAAATTGTTTAGCGCCGCCTGATCTCCACCCACCCCACGCGCCCAGGCCAGGCCGGGATGTAAGTGCCTCCTCCCGGCCTGGTGCAGGGCTGAACCTGCGCTGGGACATCGCGCGACACGCAGTAATTCGTCCCCGGGAAGCAGGCTGTGAAGATGCCCTGCCTCTCTTGGCATGGTTTTCGCTCAAACCAGGTGCGGCTGTGGCTAAGCCTGCTGGCCTGCAACCTTGCCAATTTGTGGCGGCGGCTGGTGCTGCCGCGGAGGGATCGACGCCTGGTCCTTGAGCAGCTTGCAGCAGCGGTGCAAACCCGACTGACAGTTGCATTCGGTGGCGGTCAGATGTACGTTGTGGGTCGCGCTGGAAGTCGATAATGGAAACCGAATAGGTGCTGCAGTGGGCGTGCCTGCCTGGAAGCGAGTGATTGTTGGAGACGCGTTTCGGGCTCCATCACGGGATATCAATTACTATCGCGATGGCTTCTTAGTTTGGCCTTTTTTGCTTTTCACGATCGCTGCCCTTGTGAATCTATTCAACGTCGGCGCCGACCATCGATCGGGGTTCAAGTTCGCAGCTTTATCCCTTTTGTCGATTCTGCTCGCACGCGAGCGATTCATTCTCATTGGTGGTGCGCTTGGGTTTTGTGCTGCGCAGTCCCTGCTATCGTTTTTCCTCAGGCATGACTGGGTGGGATTGGCCGTGGCCATCCCGACGGGGACACTCTTCCTTGTGCTTATTCGCTCCCTAAAGGACTACAAGCCCAGCTACCAATGGCCCAGGAGTTTGAGCATTGCTGATCTCATGGTTGGGTTGTCATCTCTTGGGTTCAGTATTCTCGTGTTCCATTGGATTGGGCGTTAGTCGTTCCCCAAGTCCTCCAGTGTTTAACGCCGCCTGATGGCCTTGGCGCGGGCGCTCGTACTTGAGCGCGATCATGCCTTTCGAGTAGGTCTTGTTCTCGACCAGCGTAAAGTTGCGTTGCGGGAAGCCGCTGGGGAAGAGCGGGATGCCTTCACCGAGCAAAACCGGAACGATGCCCAGGTAGAGTTCATCGACCAAGTCTGCCTTGAGGAAGTCGCGGGCCAGTTCCCCGCCGCCCATGAGCCAGATGTTCTTGCCGGGGCGTTTGCGGAGTTGACGGATGAAAGTGGCGGGCGATTGGTTGATGAATATGAGGCCGTCGCGTTCGCCGGGCGGCTGGGAATGGGAGAAGACGTAGGTCGCCATGGACCGGCCGCCGAAAGAGCTGCCACCCATTCGGAGGGCGACGTCGAGGGTCTTGCGACCCATGATAGCGGCATCAATGGTGGCGAAGAAGGGAGCCATCGAGTAGTCCTTGGGCATGAAGAGGAAGTCCACGGCGCCGTTCGGGCGGGCGATGTAACCATCGAGGCTGATGCCGAGGCCGAGGATGATTTTGCGCACGAGCTTCTAAACAAGCCGCTTCGTTTATCCGCAGGACGAAAGCCAAGCGCGATTATAAACGCCGACGCCGCACGATGCAAAGATGCTGCTGCGTTGCAGGCTGCTTACTTGGTTCATCGGGTCGTATATTTGACGTGGGATTTGTCTTTGTAAGATGGAATAAAATCCACTTCGGTCCTTAAGACCGGCGAGATCCTCCTGTCGTACTACAGGATAAGAACGGCACCGAGGTGCATCCATGAACTGGCCAAAACTCGTTGTCGAGTACGGGCAAATCGTCGCCTGGATCGCCATCGCTCTGAGTGTGATCGCAATCCTTGCAGCAGTACGAAGCAGCCGCTACTTCCTGCCTCGCGGCGTTTTCGGCTGGATCACCTCGCTGGCCGCTGCAGCCGTCATCTACTACTCGGCTGGCTTTCTCCGCTGGGCGGAAGCAAAGGTCAATCCTCTCAAGCCCGTCTTCCGTCAAGGCGACCGGGAAGCGCCGGACTTCTCATTCCAATCGCTTGCGGATGATTCTCCGCACGCACTATCCGAGTACCGGGGCAAGGTTGTGGTGCTGAACTTCTGGGCCACGTGGTGTCCGCCGTGCAGCGAGGAAATGCCTGGCCTCGACCGCCTGCAACAGAAGTACGGGGGCGAAGGTCTCGTCGTGATAACAGTCTCCGACGAAGACAAATCCCAAATCGCAAAGTTTGTGGGATACGACCAGATGCATTTCGTGAAGGGCCGCAGGCTTCAGGGCAGCCGCGCAGACATGTATGAGTACCCCGCCTTCGCCCGCGGTCGGCTCTGGAAATTCCTCGAAGCGCGGCGGTTTCCCCAGCACCTGAAGCACGGCGGCATGCATAGTCGCCTCCTTTCGGGGGTTCACGCATGCGATTGATGAACCGACTCGATCGTGACAAATGCCCTTCGCAGAGACAAGACCAATTGCGTTCAATAGATGAGCCTCGATCCCGCCGGCGAGCGTGATTGGCTGGCCCCGCCGGTGAACGCGCGCCGGAACTACCAAGAAGCACAACCCCCCCAGAAAGCTTTGCTGATTGCGCCTGGCGCCGGACACAACACCACCTACAAAGCCGCGCCGCAGCAGTATGAATCTCAAGTCGTAGGATTTCTCGAGAAGACTCTTCCCAGAGGGTCATCGCCCCGCGGATGATTCCCTTCTCGGATTTTGACTTCTGGTGCTCTACGCCTTTGTCCCTAGAGGCTCAAACTGATGTCCCCGCGGCGGAAAAGCCGGGCCTCGGAATGACAACGGCGCTCGGGACGGGGCGTACGGCACCCTGTGCCCAGCCATGCCGGGACGCACGCCGCACCGGCGCCTGCCCGCAGGGGCATGGCCCGCCATTTCCGCCCTTCGGCGGATTCACCGGGGAGAACTTCCTGGCGTTACCCCGTCTCGACCCCGGGTCGGGCTGAGAAACCAACTACCGCTTTTCTGCCTCACCGCAGGCTGTCGGGCGGGATCGTCATGGGTCTTTGTAACTTGAAGTGCCCAATGGGGCTACATCCAGTTCGGTGGGCAATTCAGGGTACTCTTGTCTGAGAGGGCGACTGTATTGGGGTGCGAATTCAACAGCTTTCGAAGGCAATTTACAACTTGGACCAGTTGGGCACCGCTGAGCTTGTTCATGCAAGCAGTATATACTAAAGCCGCTTTAGCATGTCAAGGGGAAAATACAGGGCCTCCTAAAAGCCCTTTCTGCCTAAGCAGACTGGCTCTCTTGGACGGGCTAAGCGAGCGGAGACGTGAAAGCAGCCGCCTCAGCGACCGCTCACGCTCAGCTTGCGGCAGACTGCCGGGCCGTCGGCTTGATAGCGGTCGGTAGCTTCCGTGGGCCTTTACGCCTTGCGCGGGTTGGCTTCGTTCTTTTTTGCGTCCCATGATCTATGAACCCCACATAGGGTATTTCGTGTTCTTCGACTCCCGAAATCGCTGCAATGAGCATCTTTTCATCAGAAATGGAAAGCCTCTGTACAGGTAAACCCAGCTTTCTCGCTTCTTTGCGATCAATCACGAAATCATGAGCTGGGTAATCCCATACCAGATGACGTGCTAATTCCGCGGCTTCTTCTTCGCCCAACTTGGGCTCCAAAAGCCGTTTTGCGTACTCCTCGCCTTCTGCCAGCACTTGACGGTATGAACCTAGCCTGCTTGGATCAATGTGAGAATACAATGGATTCATTATTCCAACCACTCCGTGTATTGACTCGTGCAGGGCCTGCTTGACACTCATACCGCGCCGTTCAAGCACAAAACTAAAATAATCCAAAATGTCCGATGCGTATTCCCGGAGAAATTCAACGGACTTAAACTCATCCAACGGTGAGAAGACCTCTTGCCCCTTCTCTAGCTCATCCCGCATCTGCGCATCTATCGGTCCCAGCTCGGAGAACTCTCCCATGAAGATCGTGTCTGCGTTGAGACACAATATCGTGGCGGCGCTTTTCGCCACGATAGGAACGAGCGCATTCAGCTTCTTGCAGTGAGCGCGAAAATATCGTGCGAGGCGATACGCTCGAAATGCGTGACCACCTGGAGAATGATAAGAATCTCCAGTGTATTGATTCCTGAGAACCGATCTCTGTGCTGTAGAAGTTTGTAAGTCTCTGGCCCACAGATATGATGTGGGTCAGCGGTATGAATGATGCTGAAAATACGAGACTTGTGGCGCTTCTCAAGAGAAGCAATGGTCTTCTCAAAATCCCTCAGTGCTTTGGACGGATTAGCCATGTCGTATCGGTCGGTCGCGGAGTATATCACTGAAACCATCTATTCCAGGGTATTGTTTACTGGGCCTTATTCCAACGTGCGCGAGCGGCTTTCTTGGCAATTTGCTTCCGCTGTCGTGAAGAGAGGGTTTCAAGGCGGCGCTTCCCACCGATCTTGCCGCCTCTATGTCCGAGTTGAGCCATGAACGCAGAAATTTGGGCTTTTGTGGGGGGCGGAACAGTCTCGCTGCCCTCTTGCGTCGAAACACTGACCAAGTGGCGGGCAAGCTGGTTGACATCGCGTGGGCGCTTTGTCTGCTTAATCCGCTTTGGCATACTCCCATCATGCCATTCCAAAGCCGCTTTTGCAATCCATATTCCATTTCAAAGTAGCCCACTACCCCGTATGCGACGTATGCGAGTCAAGCGGTAGTGACTCAAGATGAGTAACTACCGTCGGGCGGGAGCAACCGGGCGAGTGACGCGCGGCTGATTCGCCACCAGCCCCGCGGCGGGATCCGCGTGCCCTCGAGGCGGCCGTCCTCGAGCATGTATTGGACACTACGTCGCGAAACCCCGAGGAGGTGCGCGGCGGTGGCGACGTTCACACCTCGCAACGCCCCGCGAGACAACCCAGTGCCGCTGTCTTGCGGCACGGCGGCAGAAGACCCCGTCCCGCCCTCTGGGCGGGACAGCGGGACCGCGGCGGGGGCGGGCCTTGCGGACCCCCCCGCAAGCTTCCTCACATCCTCTGTGTGCGTCCCGGCGCTGCCGGGACGCACACCACGAACTGAAGACGCCTGCGCGTGCCCAGAGGATGTAGGGGCACGGCATGCCTTGCCCCTACGACCGCCAATGCCGCCTCCGAGACTCCCCCTACGGCTTGGCTTTGCGTTCTGGCCTGGAGCCGTCGTTGCCCGGCCCCTGGCGGGACCGCCACGATTCGGCTTTTTACCCGGGCCTGAGCGCCTCGCCGTCCCGCCGTTGGCGGGACTGCGGATTTTCCGGCTCACCGCAACGCTCCAGGAGGTTTCCTGCCCCTGCCCCATCCCGCCGGATGCCATCCCGCCCGGCCCGCCACGACGGGCCGGGCGCTCGCTGTGTGCACCTTGGCCCGCTTTGGTGAGCCCCGGTCGCCGCGGCGACCCTGGCTCATCGCCCCACCGCGGCGGAGCGCCGGTGGGGATGCTCGAGCTGGCCTAGGATGAGCAGCGCTTCTTTGCACGCTTGCTCCCAGGCCCAATCTTGTCGCCGTTCGGCGAGCCACCGGTCAGTCTGGCAGTAGCGCTTGACTCGCCCGAGGATCACCAGGCGCCGCGACGGCAGACGCTGCGCATTCCACGCCGGAAGATCACGCCGCCCCCCGTTGCTGCGCTTCGACGTCAGGGTGTTCTTCCCCGACGCTCTGATCCCGCAGCGTGGGACGAGACACCGACACCAGGGACGATGCCGGCGTCGGGGCACTCGGATTCTTCTAGCATTCCCCATTGTGGAATTATCGGAGTGTCCGAAAAATCTCGCTGGCAGCAGGTTCTTGCTACGTTTTGATGTTGTCGGGATCCCGGACTTCGCGGAACGATTTCGGTGCATTGGTCCTCCTCGCTTCCTCGCGTTGCCGCAGCTTCTCCCAGTACTCCGGCTTAACGCGCACCGGCCCCTGCGGTCCCATCCCGACGCGCGCCTCAGAAAGCGCGGTACGGACCTGGCTATGCCCGCCTGTGGTGAACTCTTTGTGCGAACTGTTTGCGCTGAGCCCTTCTGGCGCAGCGCTACTGCTGGTTGGTGCGTCGATCTTGCTGAACCAGTTGTGCGCGAACCTCGACGTGTTTCTCGGACGTCGCAACGGATTCGCCTCCAGCCACGACTCCATCTTGCGATACTCAGCTTGCCTCTCAACCCACGGAAACGCCTCGCTCAAAAGCCAATCTTGCCGCTCGTTGATCACGAGCCGAAGACCTCGATAGGCATACCGCGGAGCGAGTGTCGCGACTGGCTCGGGACACGAAGCTTGCGTGTCTCCTTGCTTCCCTCCTTCCGTAACTCCCTGCTTCCCTCCTTCCCCGCCCGCTACGCGGAGCTCGGAATGACAGGAATGAGGCGCGGGGCTCAGCCCGGCAACTGTCCTCCGCGTGTCACCTGTCATTCCGAGCCACGACGGTGTTTGCCGGGGCGAGGAATCCCTCTGTAGCGCCAGCGTCCCGCTGGCGGTCTCCTCGCTCGCTACCGATGTTGTGCCGTGCCAACCCTGCTCCGCGGGCTTTGCCAGCGAGTCCCGGCCAACTTGATCGGCGCAAATGGCCGGCGAGACGCCGGCGGTACAGGTTGCGCTTTGTCTGCCCGACTCTGTCCGCGGCGAGCAGCCACTGGAGACAGATTCCTCGCGGAGTTCACCCCTGCCCTGCCCGGGTTTGGAATGACATCGGTCGGCGTAGCACGAAGGCGCCGACGTGTGCGCCTGAGCGATGGTTCTTGGGTTCCCCCGTTCCCCCTCCCCTTCCCAATTCATCTCCGGATTCCCTTCCCTATCCAAATCCCAGTCCTGTGCTTGAGCTGCCTCAAGGCAGGCCTTGAGGTCTCCGCCTGCCTGCCCTGCGTCCGCCATTTCATTCGCCAGGGGCCCCGCCGCGGCGGGGGCCGTGCGCAGTTCAACTTTGCTCATTGCCCCGAGCCTGTCGAGGGGCGGAATTGGCGAACGAGCAGCCTCCTCGGTGGCGATTTGTGCAGCGGTAGGCTCCGCAAGGAGCGCTGCGAAGCAAGTTTCGCTGAGAGATTCCTCGCCCGCCGCAGTGGGCTCGGAATAACAGGAATGAAGCGCGGGGCTCAGCCTGGAACGTGGACGCGAGCACGACTTCATATACTCCGCCCTCGCCTCGAGCGGCACCGGCGGCGCCAACCGCTCCAGCCGCTGCCGCCACGATGGCGGCGGCAGGCGCCCGGGCAAATCGCTGTTCGTCCAGTGGCCGTACGTCTTCCCGTTTTCCTCCCAGACGAATAGCAAACCATTCGCGCGGAACTCTTCGAAAATTTGTTCGAGCCGCTCGAGTGATAAATTTTTGCGGATCGCAGCCACGCGGCCCCAGATCACTCGCAGGTTGGTCAGCTCGAAGCTGCCGTTGCCATCAGCCAAGCCGTAGAGCCATGCGTATTCCGCTTGCGCCCATGCCGCGCATGCTGCCAGCTTGTCGCTTGCCCACAGCGCGTCGAAATCAATCACTCGCTTCGGCATTCGCTGCTCTCTTGAAGGCTCGCATTCGTCTCCCGAATGTTCTGTGCCTGTCCAGCACTGGCACGGGTGCCCCATCCTCGCCGCAGGCGAGGGTGGGCCAATTTCCGGCAAAGCACGGCTGTGCCCGTCGATCCGGCCTTTCACCTCTGATAGCTTGATCCCGCCCCTGGCGGGCCCAGCACTGGCCCGGAATGCCCCATCCTCACCTTGTGAGGGTGGGCTAATTTTCCGTCAAAGCACGGCTTCAGCCGACAGGCGGTCTCCGCTTGACGCTTGGGTCGGAGCTTTGGTTCCGACAAGAAAGGCTGCCAACCCTGCGGGCTTCGTCTCCCGAATGTTCTGTGCCCTTCGATCCGGCCTTTCGGCTCTGATAGCTTGATCCCGCCCCTGGCGGGCCCAGCACTGGCCCGGAATGCCCCATCCTCACCTTGTGAGGGTGGGCTAATTTTCCGTCAAAGCACGACTTCAGCCGACAGGCCGTCTCCCCGCTTGGGTCGGAGCTCTAGCTCCGACAGGAAAGGCTGCCAACCCAGCGGGCTTCAGCCCCTGCGGCTCTGTTTTGGTTAACTCCTCCCCATTCGTCATTCTTATTGGCAGACGAGGAATCCCTCCGGGGAGATTCCTCGCCCGCCGTGGCAAGCTGCAAAGTTATCCTCTGTAGCTCCCTGCACCCTACCTCTGCGCCTAGCTGCCTTCAGCCTCCTTCCCTGCGTGCCTGCTTCCAGGCCTCCTGCCCCTGGCCTCCAGCCTCTCACGTCCAGCTTGTACTCCCATCCCGCCCAGGCGGGACGGCCCTCGGCCGCATCGCCTTCCCGCCGGCGCTTCTCGACCACGTAGCTGCCGAACGCCGGCTTGCGCACGTGCCGGAGCTGCGCCGAAATGCTGGCCTCGCCATAGTGAGTAATCGCCGCGATTTCCCGCAGCGTTAGCCAACTGTCGCGCTGCGCGGCAGAGAGCATGACTTCACGGATTGTCTCGAGCTGTGTGCGCAGCCGGTAGTCGCGTTCCCGCTGCCTTGCAGGACGCGACCGAGCCTCATGCCCTGGGTCGTACATCCTCATCGTCTTCCTCTCTTTCTGTGCCGCATCTTCGCGCGCTCGATCCATCGCGTTTCAACTTCGAACTTTCCCCCACTCAGCTTGTGTCGTCCTTCGCCCCGGTCTGCGCGCTGCCATCACCGACCGTTGATTCCCCGCCTCGCGCCGCAATTGTTCCGAAAGGCGTGAAGCCTGCCCGATCTGTTTTCGCTTGGACCCTCGCCTTCCGCGTTGGCATTTCTCTATCGCCCCGCTGCTGCGCAGGGTAGTACTCGTGGTTTTCCGCCAAGTCCGCGTCTGGCGCCGGCGCGGTCATTTGCGGATTCTCGTAGTCACCGGCGCATGCACTGCACATCGGTCTTCTCCTCTCGCCCAGCTTCCGCGGTCCCAGGCCGCGATGGATGCCGCCAACTGAGAGCGCTTGTCATCCCCAGCCCGCCGCGCTCGGGGACGCCGGCCCGGCAGAAAATGTCAGGCCTGTGAACAACGGCCTCTCACTCCGCGTGACAATCACAGGGCAAGGCCGCGCGGCCTCTCGCCAAGTTTTCCACAGCCGCCGCACTTATTACTTTACAGTTAGATATTTTATGTCATACAGTCCGACCGCGCTCAGCTACCAGGAGGTAGTACCCATGTCGGCCCGCGTCCCGCAATTTCCGTGGGAGTATCTTCGCCAAGCTTCCGCACCTGGGCTCCGAAGTTTCGAGCTCACCCGACTCAACCACGCCGCTCACCTCCGGAAGGAGATCACCGCCCTGCTCGACCAGTGGCTCGAGGAAACCGCTTGCGCGTTGCTCGCGCGCTGGCTGTTCGACCACCAAGCCGATCTGCGCGCCGCGCCACCAGCCGTTGAAGAACCCCGGGCCCTGCGCGAAGCCGCGATTCATGGCGAGTACGGGCTGCTGGAGGGCGATCCGTCTCGCGACGCTGCGGCACCGCTGCTCCCCGCGCGTCGCCATCGGGGCAGCACGGCTGACTGACCAGCGCCTCTGCTGAGCGCTCCAGTTTCGCCCGCGTTCGGAGCCGCGCGGTCGGACCACACTCACTCGCCGCGCCACAGCTTGCGCCTGCGGCGCTGCGATGTAGGCGCACCCACCAGTCGCCAGTAATCCGCCACAAGTCGGCGGACACCGATCGCCGCGGCGACCCTGGCGTGGGCGACCTGCCCCTGATCCGAGTCCGTCGTGACCAAGAACTTCTGCTGGCGCGGGCACAGCAGGTTATCCTCGCGCAGCAAGCGATACACGTGCCTGCGATTCACCGCCAGCCGCGCCGTTTCAGTTCCGCGGTCATCCGCGGCCAGCCGTAGCTGGGAAACTCCACCGCAATCTGCTGCATGGTGTCTCGCACCTCCAGGTCTGGATCCGGCCCCGGCCAGCGGGGCGGAAAGTGATAAAAACCCGCCCGGCTCACCCCCAAAGCGCACATGCGTTTCGCGGTCAAGGCTTCGGCTCCGTCCCTTTGGGTCTGGATCTGCTGGTAGACACAGCGGTTTTTCCAGTCACCGCCTGCAGCTTCCGCTGCTCGTCGATGCGCCGAAAGCACCCCTTCAAAAAATCGATCTCCAGCGCCTGTTGGCCGATCTTGCCCTCCAGTTGGGCGAGCCGGCCCTCGTCCCACCGCTGCCCCCCGCGCCGCGAAACGCATTCGGATGGTGCCGGAGCCCTCTTTCTTCACCTTGGCTTCGCACCCAGTGCGGATGCCCAGTTCCAGGCCGGTGGCGGTGATCGTCAGGCGGTTACCCTTCGCCTCGCAGAGCAGGCTCGATAGGATGGGCATGGTGGTCTTCCGCTCGACCACACCTTGCGTCTGGCCCTTCGCGGAACTCCCGCCGCCAGCGGTGAAGCACATTCGCGTTGACTTCAAACGCCCGCGCCACCTCGGCCACCGGCGCCCCCATTTCCAGACGCTGAAGGGCGGCCAGCTTGAACTCCCGTGTGAACCTCCGTCGAGACAACCCATGGCTTATTCCTAGCGGGGAAGAACATTCGCGTTGACTTCAAACGCCCGCGCCACCTCCATCCGATCGGTTCTTCACCCCATTCGCCGAATCTTGAGTCTTAACTGCTCGTCTCAAAAATGGGGACAAATCCAATCACCTGGATCCCCTAAGCTCCCCGCGAGTGGCCGTGCTCCCCGCCGTCCTAGCAACGCCATCTTCGATCTCCATCTTTATGTCTAGCTGATTGCATATCAATTAGCGGTTATCGTGTGTCTTGCGAAGGAAACATCGAGTGACGATGAGCCGCGTCACCCGGAAGACGGTATCCTGCTTCAAGCTACTATTGGCGCGCCGCTTCGATGTCGTAGGGTGTTCGACCTAGCCCAAGTTCCGCAGTTTGGAGCGAGTTGAAGATTTTTTGAGCACATTCTCAAGGCGGTTCGAGCCTTGAGATTTCCTAACATTCCCATTTGCAGCGTGAGTCCTCGAGGCGGGTTGCGTGGTGTGCG
>Ga0209761_1001003_pt1 | contig 18028 bp, 18 predicted proteins | sample GraSoi013_1_40cm_4_FD_185818 | JGI IMG/M metagenome (GOLD analysis project Ga0209761, IMG submission 185818) | Grasslands soil microbial communities from the Angelo Coastal Reserve, California, USA - Sample 09_25_2013_1_40cm (SPAdes) (version 2) | ecosystem: Environmental > Terrestrial > Soil >...
CCACCACGATCCGGAGGACGAACGTTTCGATCGTCGATCGGCTGAACGGGCCGCCGTCCACGCCGTAGTTCGTGTGCCGCACGGGTTCACGGAACGCGTGGCGGGCCGATGCCCAGACGCCGAACACTAAGACAGGAGTGAGGAGGGACATCGCGAGGTGCGCCACGCCGGTGGTCACCGTCAAGTCAATGATCCATGCGGCATAGAAGATGAGGGATGCTTGGAAGAGCCGCTTGCGCCGGTAGATGGGCAGAAAATTCGGCATGATGATCGTCTTCAGCGTCCTCTTCACGAGCTCCGCACCGAAGCGGAGCGACTTCGGGAGTCGGTTCGCGAAGAAGGCGGCGATCCGATTCGATCGGCCCATCAGAATCGGTGCGAGGGAGCTCATCACGATGCACAGGATGCCGGCGAACGGGGTCAGGTAGGTCCCGGCGTAGTCGTTCGAGAGTTGCGGGTTCGCGCGGATCGCCCGGGCCCCTACGGTCGCGTACAGGATTGCCTCCTCGTTACGCGCGACGAGGCTCGTGCCGATCGCGGTCGATGCGCGACCGGAGAAGCCGATGAAATAGGCGAGACTCGCGGTGAGGAAGAGGTCATTCAGCAGAATCAACGGCACCGCAATTGCGAGCATGGGGAGGACGGAGCCCAGGGCCGCCGGGTCGATCAACATCCCGAAGGTGAGGAAGAAAATCGCGACGAACGCATCCCGGAGCGATTCCATCTTGACTTTCATCCGGCCCGCGATTCGGGTATCCGCGAAGACCATCCCCATGAAGAACGCGCCGACAATGGCGGGGATCCGGAATGCCTCCGCGAGAGACGCCGCCAGGAAGACCGTTCCGAGGGCGAAGAGGACGAACAGCTCCTCGTTCTTGATCCGTTCAAAGATGGCCGCCGTCCTCGGGACCACGACCGCCGCAAGGAGGGCGAAGAAGCCGATGAAGAGCCCCACCCCGCCGAACAGGAGGCCCACGTTCACCGGCGTATCCGAGGGGACGATCATGCCATTGACCAGCGTAAGGAGGAACATCGCGAGGAACGACTCGAGGATCACCATGCCCAGGAGGAACTCCGTTTCCGCGTTGCCGAGGCGTTTCAAATCGATTAGGGACTTCGCCGTGATCGCCGAGCTCGACATGCTGATGACCCCCGCCATGAAGATCGTGTCGATCAGGGGCCATCCGAGCCACGCCCCGATGACGAACCCCGCGAACATGTTCACCGCGAGGTTTGTCACCGCGAGGACCGCGGCGGCCTCCTTCGTCCGCATAAGCTTCGTGATGCTGAACTCGAGCCCGACGAAGAAGAGGAGCAGGACCAACCCGAGTTGCGAGATGCTCTGCAGGAAGACGCTGTCCGCCAGGATTCCGTCGTACGACCAGCCGAACAGATGGAAGTGGATGTTTGGGCCGATCAGCATGCCCGCGATGATGTAGCCGATGATGATTGGGACTCGGGCCCGAGAGGCGAACGCGGCTCCGACGAAACCCACGGTGGCGATGACGCCCACGTCGAACATGATCGACGTCGTCTCAACCACGTGCCCACCCATCCCGGGCGGGGTTTCGCTCGAGCGCGGGCGCTGACGCTCTCCGCAGGAGAACCGAGTTTCCCATCCCGAGCGCGCATCGCCCCTCAGGCTACAAAAAGATGCTGTTGTGTTGTCGGGCCGCCCTTGACAAACCCGATCCCGTTTCTCTCCGTGCCCTACATCACAAACCCCCTGGTGTCCGCGGCATTCCTAAATACGAGCGCCACCTCTCTCTGTCATCCGGTCGCGTACGAGGTCGCCATGGCGAAGATGGACCGCTGTCCCATCTGCAATGTCGCGGTCAAACCCGAGAACCTCATCCGCCACTTGAACGACATCCATCCACGTCATCCGGATCGACCCGGTCTCATCGAGAAGTTGAAGGAGGAACCCGGCCGGACTCAGCGGCCGAGGGCAGGTCGGCCGATTCGCATTCGCCGGTGGCAAATCGCCCTCGTGGCGATCATCGTCTTGGGCGGTCTGGGTGCCATTTACGTGCCTCCGTTGCTGGCCGGTACACCCGCCTTACCTTGCATCCGACAGGAAGGCGGGCTCGTGTATCACTGGCACACAGACCTGACCATCTCTTCGGGCGCGGCGTCCGTACCAATCCCCGCAGGGATCGGAATCAGCGCGTTCTGTCTCGAGCCCCTGCACACGCACGACGCGACCGGTCGGATTCATGTCGAGACCGATACTGCACGCCTCTATTCGATCGGAGACTTCTTCCGCGTGTGGGGGAAGTCATTCGGCAGCCCGACCGCCATGCATGTGAATGGGACGGCCGTCACGCCGAGTCCGAGCGTCATCTTGTACGACGTCCCCGAGACGATTCACCTTCAATACGACTCGTTTTCGTGAAAGCTTCGCGGGCTCGCGTCGATGATATCCGGTAGCACGCGTTCCCTCCCGCCCGCCTCCCGCGGCGAGTCCACTCCGATGGATGTCCGCAACGAGCTTTATTACGAATGCGAATGTTCAGCGCGCGATGGCGGACGACTGGCACGCCCTTCGGGCGGAGGCCGTCCTCCAGAAATTGGATTCTTCCCCCCTGGGCCTGACGAGCCGGGAGGCCGCTCAACGGCTGTCCCGCTTCGGGCCGAATGAGCTGGTTCAGACTGCGAAGGTGAGTCCCCTTCGGATTCTGCTGAGCCAGTTCGTGGACGTCCTCGTCATCGTCCTGATCATCGCCGCGATCATCTCCGCCTCTCTGGGAGTCCTGCAAGGTCAGAATGAGGACCTGTACGACGCCGTGCTCATCATCGTGATCGTGATCATGAACGCGATCCTCGGCTTCGTCCAGGAGTACCGAGCGGAACGGTCCCTCGAAGCCCTGAAGAGCCTGGCCGCGCCCAAGGCCCACGTCCTGCGGGAGGGAGGGGTCGTTGCGGTGCCCTCCCGCGAAGTCGTTCCCGGGGACGTCGTCGTCCTCGCGGCGGGAGACCGAATCCCCGCGGACGCACGCCTCCTCGAGGGCGCCAGCCTCCGCGTCAACGAGGCGTCGCTGACCGGCGAGTCGCTCCCCGTGAGCAAGGCCGTGGAGCCGCTCCCGCGCGACTCGTTCCTCGGCGATCGCAAGAACATGGCGTTCATGGGGACCGCAGTCGACGGGGGGCGCGGGAAGGCCGTCATCGTCGAGACGGGCATGGCGACCCAACTCGGCAAGATCGCCGGACTCGTCCAGCAGGAGACGAAGGAGGAGACGCCGCTCCAGAGGCAGTTGGACCGACTCGGGAGGCAGATCGGGGTCGCGGTCCTGCTGGCCGCGGCCCTCATCTTCGTCATCGGGGTCCTCCGGGACCCGGGCCACATCGAGCTCCTGTTCCTGACCGCGGTCGGGCTGTCCGTCGCCGCGATCCCGGAGGGACTCCCCGCGATCGTCACGATCAGCCTGGCATTGGGTCTTCAGCGAATGATCCGGCGGGGTGCCCTGATCCGAAAACTCCCGGCGGTCGAAGCGTTGGGCGCCGCCTCCGTGATCTGTTCCGACAAGACGGGCACCCTCACGAAGGGGGAAATGAACGTCCGTGTGGTGGTCGCCGGCACACGGGAATACGAGGTGATCGGAGAGGGATTCGATCCGTCGGGCGTGGTCCGGGCCGAAGGCCAGGTCGCGGACCTCGAGGCGCACCCCGGGTTGCAGCGAGTGCTCGAATGCGGCATCCTCTGCAATGACGCGGTCCTGAAGCGAAAGGGCACTCGCTGGGTCGTCGAGGGCGACCCGACGGAAGGCGCGCTCCTGGTGGCCGCCCAGCGTGCGCGGATGGACCCGGAGGCGATTCGGGCGAAATGGCCGCGGGTCGCGGAGATCGCTTTCACGTCCGAGCGAAAGAAGATGTCGACGCTTCACGCGCCCCAGTCCGAATCGCAGGTTCGCGAGGTCCTCTCCCTGCCGGAGGGGGAGCGGCTACGGCGCCTCGAGGGCGTGCCCGCCGTCCTGCACGTGAAGGGCGCACCGGAACGGATTCTCGCGGCTTGTTCCCACCACATGGTGGACGGCGAGAGGAAGCCTCTCTCCGAATACGATCGGAGACAGTACCTGTTCCGGAATCAGGAGCTGGCGACGCGGGCCCTCCGGGTCATCGGATTTGCCGTCCGCGAATTTCGGGGCGATGTGCCGCCGCTGAAGGAGGAGACCCTCGAGACGGATCTCACCTTCCTTGGGCTGGCCGGAATGATGGATGCGCCGCGGTCCGATGCGATCGAGGCGATCCGCCGTTGCAAGAAGGCGGGAATCCGGGTCGTGATGATCACCGGAGACCACAAACTCACCGCGATGGCCGTGGCCCGGGAAATGGGGATCCTCGGTGAAGGGGACCGCGCCCTGACGGGAGAAGAGCTCGAGAAGATGTCCGACGAGGAGCTCGTGCGGGAGGTGACGCACATCCGCGTCTACGCGCGCGTCGCCCCGGAACACAAGATGCGCATCGTCGACGCCTGGAAGAAGGCGGGTCACATCGTCGCGATGACCGGCGACGGCGTCAACGACGCCCCCGCCCTCAAACGGTCCGACCTCGGCGTCGCGATGGGGATCACCGGAACGGACGTCGCGAAGGAGAGCGCGGACATGGTCCTGACCGACGACAACTTTGCGTCCATCGTGGCCGCGGTCGAGGAAGGCCGCGGGATCTACGAGAACATCCGGAAGTTCGTCGCCTTCCTCCTCTCCGCGAACGCGGGGGAGGTCCTGATCATGTTCATCGCGACCCTCGCGATCGCAGACCCGAACTTCCTTCCGTTCTTCGCGCCGGTGCAACTCCTGTGGATCAACCTCGTGACGGATGGTCTCCCGGCCCTGGCCCTTGGCGTCGACCCGTACCCGACGGACATCATGGATCGCCCTCCCCGCAATCCGAAGGAGGGCGTGCTCTCCCGCGACATTCTCTTCCTGATCATCGTCGTCTCGGCGATTTTGACGGTCGGCACCCTCGGGGTTTTCTTTCTGGAACTGCAGGAGGGGGCCGACGCCACCCGAGCCCGTACGGTCGCCTTCACGACGATCGTGTTCTTCGAGCTCTTCCTCGTGTTCGCGATGCGATCGCCGCGCCAGACGATTTGGCAGATCGGCCTGTTCACGAACACGAAACTGATCGTCGCCGTGCTCGCATCGATGGCCCTCCAAGTCGCGGTGATCTACACGCCGTTCCTGCACAGCGTCTTCGAAACGGAGCCGCTCACGCCCCTCGATTGGCTCGAGACGGTCCTGATTTCGTTCACCGCATTCGCGTTCGTCGAAGTGCTCAAGGTCCTTCGGCATCGGATGAGAGCCCAGGGGTCATGATCGAGGTCGACGGGGGCCACGGCGAAGGCGGCGGCCAACTCCTCCGGATGGCGGTCGCTCTGTCGGCCCTGACGGAAACACCGGTCCGGGTCGCTCGGATTCGGGTGGGCCGGCCCACTCCGGGTCTGGCGGCGCAGCATCTCACGGCCATCAACGCCGTCGCAGCGTTGTGCGAGGCCGAGGTGACTGGCGTATCCGTCGGAGCGTCGTCGATCGAGTTCCGACCTGGGAAACTTGCGGCAGGCCGTTTTTCCTTCGACGTGGGGACCGCGGGAAGCATCACTCTGGTCCTGCAGGCCCTTCTTCCGGTGGCCGCCGCGGCCCCAGGAGCCGTTCGGGTGCGCTTGATCGGAGGTACGGACGTCCGATGGTCTCCGCCAATCGATTACTTCAATCGAGTTTTCTTGACCTTGCTGCGGAGGCTCGGAGCCCGCGCCGATGTCGAAGTTCTCCGGCGCGGGTACTATCCTCGCGGTGGGGGAATCGTCGAGGCCGTGATCGAGCCCACGCGGTCGTGGTCGCCTCTCGGCAAGTCGGAGAGGGGCGAGATTGAACGGGTGCGGGGCATCGCACACGCCTCGAACCTCCCGGAGGACGTGCCGAAGCGGATGAGGCACGCGGCCCTCCGTCGCCTCCACGGAATTCCGGACGTCAAGGTCGAAGAACGCGTGTACCAGGGGGAAGAGGCGGTGGGGCAAGGCGGGGCCCTGGTCCTCTGGGCGGAGTCGGAGGCCGTCCTGATCGGAGCCGACTCCCTCGCAGAACGGGGAAAGCGCTCCGAACGCATCGGGGAAGAAGCCGCCACATCCCTCGGAGCGGAGATCGAATCCCAGGCGACTCTCGACGTCCACGCGGCGGACCAGCTGCTGGTGTACCTGGCACGCGCTGGCGGCCCATCGTGGTTTCGCGTGCGGTCTGTCTCGGGTCACCTAGAAACGATGATGTGGCTCATCCCGCAATTCTTGCCGTCCCGCTTCGCGGTGACTCGAGAACGCGGCGGGTGCGAGGTGAGCGTCGAGCCCGGCGCCTAACCGTACATGCTCGGCCGCGCAGGTTCGGTCGGTTTCTTCGCCGCCTCGGTCTGGTGGTGGATCGACTTGAGTTGCATTTCGATTCGCTCGGCCTCCTCGTACAGAGGCCGGGCGTCGAGTTCCGTGTGGAGCAGCAACTTGTCGATGATCTCGATCGCGCGGGCCGCGGCTCTTGCGTCCGGGTAATCGGGGTGGGCCTCACTCAGGAGGGTGATGACGTCGAAGTCCCGCTTGCGTCCCTCGTTCAGGAGCACGCCGGCCACGCCGGTGATGACGCCTTCTTCGAAGACCGTGATGTCGTTCTTGCGGATCATGTCCATCGCCTTGTCGGTCGAACCGATCCCGTAGACCTCGACCTGCCGCTCGCCCTCGTCCTCGCGGGCATCGACGATCAGGCCTTCCGGACACACGAGGAGGTTGCAGCGGGCGTCCTGGGCCCAGTCGAGGACGGTCGCCGCGATCGCCTTGATCAAGTTCGGTGGCGGCTGGAATTCGGAGATGAAGACCACGATCTGGTCGTGATCGTCCACTTTCGGGCCGGCGTAGATCCGCACCGGGTTCATCGGCTGGCCGTCCCGGACCAGTGCGACGGTCGGGAAGTAGACGGAATCCATGATCCCTATCTGGGTGAGGTTCAGCGCGTTAATCAGGTAGTTCGCGACGATGGAGCTGACCAGACCCACACTCGGGAATCCATCGATGACGGTGGCCCCGCGGAGGTCCATCCGCTTGAGCTCGTAAATCTGGATTCCTTCCATGCGGCGCGGTCCATCTCGGACAGGTTACTTAAACATACCCGGCACGAGTCCGTGCGCTGAGAACACATCACTCCATCGGGAGAATTTCGTGCGTATTGACAAACTCCACGCCCGCGCGGCGCAGCATGATTCCGACGGTGCAATACTTCTCGGATGACAGGTCGATGGCTCGCTTGACGGCGGCTTCCTGGATGTGATCCCCGCGCACTCGGTAGTGGAGATGAATCTTCGTGAACACCCGAGGGACGTCCTTAGCCCGTTCGGCTTCCGCTTCGATTTCCAGCGCGCGGAACGGGACGCGCTCTTTTCGCAGGATCGACACGACGTCGGAGGCGGTACATGCCATCGTCGCCAAGAGGGTGGCTTGCACGGGGCTCGGGCCGCGTCGGGATTCCGCCTCGCCGCCGTCGAAGAGGATCTCGTGGCCGTCATCTGCCTTCGCCCGAAAGCGCATCCCCTCGATGTGGACCAAATGGGCCTTCATGACCTTCGCCGGCGGAGCCAGGTCGCCGCCATAGATGAACTTCGCCGGAGCCCGCAAAGTTGTTATTCGACCCGCCCATCGGATGGGCGTGCGACCCCGCGTGATCATCAACGCCGCAATGAGCGTCGATGGGAAGATCGCACTCTCCGACGGGAAGGCGGTGCGCTTGAGCAACGAGGAGGACCTACGTCGGGTTCACCGCCTCCGAGCCGAAGCCGATGCGATTCTGGTCGGTGTAGGAACGGTCTTGATGGACGACCCGAAGCTCACCGTGAAAGCGGAGTACGCGAAAGGTCGGAATCCGCTGCGTGTCGTGCTCGATTCCAAAGGAAAGACGCCGGAGAAAGCCCACGTCCTCGACGGTACCGCTCAGACCTTGATCGTGACGTCCGAAGACTCGAATCGAACCTTCCTTCGGGCGGAGGTGTTGCGGTGCGGAAAGGATGAGGTGGACCTCGCATTCCTCTTGGAGCATCTCTCCTCGCGGGGGATTCGGATGGTCCTTGTGGAAGGCGGGAGCACGGTGATCTGGTCTTTTCTCCGAGATCGCCTCGCGGACGAGGTGAGGGTATTCATCAGCAGTCGGGTACTCGGCGGTCAGTCGGCTCCGACCGTCGCGGGCGGACTGGGGGTGTCATCTGTGGAGGGCTCGATCCCCCTTCGGCTCGAGCGAAGTGAGCGCCTCGGGGATGGAATTCTCCTGGAGTACACGGTGGTCCGGTGAAACTACTGTGCGATCACATGCTCGGGAGTCTCGCCCGTTGGCTCCGGTTCATGGGGTACGACACCGCCTATCCGGAGCCCGGTCCGGATCGGGCCCTGATCGAGCGGGTTCGATTGGAAGGCCGGATCCTCCTGACACGGGACAAAGAGCTAGCGGGCCGCGTCTCCGGCGCGGTCCAGATTCGGTCCGATGATCTCGAGGAACAGATCCGCGAGGTCGCGAAGGTTCTCCCCCTACGACTCGTCAATCCGCTGTCCCGCTGCTCGCTCTGTAACGAAGTCCTCGTGCCCGCGTCTCTCGAGGAGGTGAAGGAGGTCGTCCCCGACGGGGTGCGTTCCCGACACCAAGCATTCTGGCGTTGTCCCTCCTGTCGCCGCGTGTATTGGCAAGGCAGCCATTGGAACAAGCTGGCCGAGCGACTGAACGAGTTGCGGCTTCCTTCGGCCTAGTCGAACTCAGAATCAGCTCCCGCGCCGGGCTACGAGGTAGCCCGCAACCATCAGCAATGCGCCCAGAGCCAGGAGAACGACGCCGGCTGTTCGATTCCCCACAATGAAAGCTACAACGCTGCCCATGAGGCCGACGAACCCAACGATGAAGCTTGCACCGCCGTAGAGGTATGGATTGGCGTAATCCGCCCTCAGAGAGAGCGGATGCTTGATGGAATCGGGGACTCGGTCTTTCGCCACGAGCCCGGAGGCGCCAGGTGTCGCTTATAGTCGTTGGCGTTCCCCACTCGTGGACACAAATCCTAATAGGCGGACGGGAAATCGGGGGAGGGTCCAACGGATGGAAAGCAGCCTCGTCCTCGAGGACGGAACCGCCATCCGGGGAGCGTTTTTTGGCGCGCGCCGGAAGGTCTTCGGCGAACTCGTGTTCAATACGAACATGACGGGCTACACGGAGGCCCTGACCGATCCTTCGTACCGCGGGCAGATCCTCATGATGACGTACCCCCTCATTGGCAACTACGGCGTCGACCCGGAGTCGATGGAGTCCGAGACGATCCAGCCGACCGGATTCGTGGTGAAGGAGGCCTGTGCGGTCCCGAGCCATCCGAAGAGCGCTCTCAGCCTGGCGGATTTCCTGAAAACCCACCAGACTCCCGCCATGGAAGGCGCCGACACGCGGGCTCTGACGATCAAGATTCGTTCGAAGGGGACGATGAAGGCCGCCCTGGTGCCGGCCACCGAGGATCCGGAGACCGTCGCCCGCGAGGTCCGGACCGCCCCGCACCCGGAGACGCGGAACCTCGTCGCCGAGGTCAGCTGTCGCGGCGTCGAACGTTACCCTGGCGTTGGCAAGCGGACAATCGTCGTCGTGGATTGTGGGGTCAAGCGGAACATCATTCGGGAGGCCCAACGATACGCGGACGTCATCCGAGTGCCGTTCAACGCGACGTCCGAAGACATCCTCGGACTCAAACCGGACGGCGTGATCCTCTCCAACGGTCCGGGCGATCCGGCCCATCCGGAAATCCTTGCGACGTCAGTGAAGGCCACGAAGGAACTTGCCGGTCGCACGCCGATCCTCGGGATCTGCCTCGGCCACCAGCTCCTGGCCCTCGCCTTCGGGGGACGGACTTTCAAGCTGAAATTCGGGCACCGCGGCGGGAACCAGCCCGTCAAAGACCTTCGTACGGGGCGCGTCCGCATCACATCGCAGAACCACGGCTTCGCGGTCGATGCGGACTCCCTCCCAAGTTCCGAGTTCGAGGTGACGCACTTGAATCTGAACGACGGCACCGTGGAAGGCATGGCCCACCGGGAACTTCCGATCTTCTCCGTGCAGTACCATCCCGAGGCGCGGCCGGGGCCGTGGGACAACGAGTACATCTTCCGAGATTTCGTGGCGGAACTCAAGGGGGCCTAGGCACGGGCGGAGGGGGTGGGGCCGATGCCCAAGCGCGGCGACGTTAGGACCGCGATGGTGGTCGGTTCCGGACCCATCGTCATCGGGCAAGCCGCCGAATTCGATTACTCCGGGACGCAGGCCTGTCGATCCCTTCGAGAAGAAGGCGTGCGGGTCGTCTTAGTGAACAGCAACCCCGCGACGATCCAGACGGACCCAGAAACGGCGGACGCGGTCTACGTGGAACCGCTCACCATCGAATTTCTCGAGAAGGTGATCGCAAAAGAGCGACCGCAGGGGATCTTGAGCGGGATGGGCGGGCAGACCGCGCTGAACTTGTGCAGCGAGCTCGCCGACGCGGGCATTCTCCAACGGCACGGCGTGGAGCTGCTCGGGACGAAGCTCGAGGCGATCACGGCGGGCGAGAACCGCGAACGATTCGCAAGCCTCATGCGTTCGATCGGCGAGCCGATTCCGCGGAGCCGCGCCGCCTCCGATTTCGAGTCGGCTCGCGGGTTCGTGGAGGAAATCGGCTTTCCGGCGATCGTCCGCGCGGCATACACCCTGGGAGGAGCCGGGAGTGGGGTGGCCCACTCCCCAGAAGACCTCGAACGAATCGTGGGCTTCGGCCTCGCCTACTCTCGGATCAAGCAAGTGCTCGTCGAGGAGTCGGTCCTCGGCTGGAAGGAATTCGAGTACGAGGTGATGCGCGATGCCTCGGACAATTGCATCACGATCTGCAACATGGAGAATCTCGATCCGATGGGGATCCATACGGGCGAATCGATCGTCGTCGCGCCGGCCCAGACCCTGAGCGATACGGACCACCAGACATTGCGGTCGGCCGCGCTCCGAATCATCCGCGCGCTGGGCGTCGAAGGCGGATGCAACATCCAGTTCGCGGTCCATCCGAGGACGGGGGAGTATCGGGTCATCGAGGTGAACCCGCGCGTCTCCCGTTCGTCCGCGCTCGCGTCGAAGGCGACCGGCTATCCCATTGCTCGCATCGCGGCCAAGATTGCGATCGGTCTCCGCCTCGACGAGATCCCGAACCCGGTCACAGGGAAAACGCTCGCTTCGTTCGAGCCCGCCCTCGATTACGTCGTCACGAAGATTCCGCGATGGCCGTTCGACAAATTCCCGACGGTGGACCGGCGAATCGGCACGTCGATGAAAAGCACCGGGGAGGTCATGGCGATCGGCCGCACGTTCGAGGAGTCTTTCCTGAAGGCCGTGCGCTCCCTCGAGATTGACCGGGTCGGCCTCGACTCGCTTCCCGCGACCGATGACGAGATCGTCCGGGAGTTGAAGGAACCCACATCCGAACGGATCTTCTCGATTGCCGAGGCGTTGCGGCGGGGGTTCGCGCCCGAGAAGATCGCGGCGCTCACGGACTGGGACCCGTTCTTCATCGAGAAAATCCGGCACCTCGTTCGCCTGGAGTCGCGTCTTCGAGGGTCCCGGCGGACTCGTGCGCTACTGGCCGAAGCGAAGCGCTCCGGGTTCGCGGATGAGTCCCTCGCCGCGCTCACTCGAAGTTCTGAAGAGGGGATCCGTCGGGGTCGACCGCGTGCGGCGTACAAGATGGTCGACACGTGCGGAGGCGAATTTGAGGCGCGGACGCCCTACTTCTATTCGACATACGAGGCGACCGGCGAGACGCCGCGACTGAGAGGACGAAAAGTCCTGATCGTCGGCAGCGGACCCGTTCGGATCGGCCAAGGGGTCGAATTCGACTATTGCTGCGTCCAAGGCATCTTCGCATTGCGGGAAGAGGGCGTCGCCGCCATCATCGCGAACAACAACCCGGAGACGGTCTCCACCGACTTCGACATCTCCACCCGGCTGTACTTCGAGCCCCTCCTGCTCGAGGACGTGCTGAACATCATCGAGGAGGAGAAACCGGACGGGGTGATCCTTCAGTTTGGCGGCCAGACGTCGATCAACCTCGCGCTGCCGCTCGCGCACGCGCTGCGCCGACGTCGCTCTCGGACGCGGATCCTGGGCACTCCGCCGGCATCGATCGATCTCGCGGAGGACCGGCGTAAGTTCGCCGCCTTGATGCGCCGCCTCGGGATTCGCCAAGCCGACGCGGCCTCGGGCTACAGCTTCGACGAAGTTCGGGGGCTGGCCGCGCGGATCGGCTATCCCGTGCTCGTCCGGCCGTCGTATGTGCTGGGCGGCCGCGGCATGGAGATTGTCTACACCGAGGAAGACCTCGCGGGGTTCATGGAGACCGCCGTGCGCGTCTCAAAGGACCATCCGGTTCTTGTCGACCGATATCTGGCTCACGCGACCGAAATCGACGTGGACGTCGTGGCCGACGGACGAGACATCTTCATCGGAGGCATCCAAGAACACATCGAGGAGGCCGGCATCCACTCGGGGGACGCTGCCTGCGTCCTGCCGGCGCAGACGCTTTCGGAGGCCGTCCTCGAAGACATCCGGACGATTACGCGCAGGCTCTGCAAGGCCCTCCACATCGCGGGTCTGATGAACCTCCAGCTCGCGGTTCAGGGCGACGTGGTTTACGTCCTCGAGGCGAATCCCCGGGCGAGCCGCACCGTGCCGTATGTCTCGAAAGCGATTGGCATCTCCCTCGCCAAGGTCGCCACGAAGGTCATGCTGGGACATTCGCTCCGCTCGTTGGGCCTCGTGGGTGAGGCGAAGATCAAACACGTCGCGGTGAAAGCTCCCGTGTTCCCGTTCCAGCGCCTCCCCGGCGTGGACACGATTCTCGGCCCGGAGATGAAGAGCACGGGAGAGGTCATGGGGATCGATCGGTCGCTCGGCCGCGCGTACTACAAGGCGATGCTCGCCGCGGGGAATCCGCTCCCGACCCAGGGCGCCATCTACGTGACGGTGCGGGACGAGGACAAGCCCACCATCCTCCCCGTCGTCGAGCGGCTGGCGCGGATCGGCCTGCGGATCTTTGCGACGCGCGGCACCGCGCAGTTCCTCCGGGAGAACGGCGTGGACGTGACCACCGTTTACCGGATCAGCGAGAATGAATCCCCGGACGCCCTTGGGCTCATGCGGCGCGGAGAGATCCGCCTGGTCATCAACACGCCGACGAACTCGACCGGGGCGCGGCGGGACGGGTACATGATGCGCCGCCTCGCGGTCGATCTGAACATCCCTTTCATCGCGACGGTCCAAGCCGCTGGGGCTGCGGTGCAAGCGATCGAGGAGTCCTCCGTGGGGGATCTCGCGGTCGTCCCGCTCCAGGAGTACCGACGCACCGCCCCCAAGAAGGCGGCAAAGCTTTAGCGAGTCCGCGGGATGGTGTAGGGAGTGCGCCTGATCCGTTGGCTTGGCCCCGCCTCCATCGGGGCCGGCGTGGTGACGATGGCTCTCGCCGTGTCACGCGGGGAGGCAAACGTGTACTTGGTTCTCGTCATCCCGGTCATCGTCGGGACCGGCCCCCTTGCTTTCTTGGGCGTTTTCCTGGCTTTCGCGGGTTTCCTGCTGACGTTCTTGTTGTGGCCTTCCCGCCTCGACGCGGAGCCGGGGGACCGAAACGCCTTGCCAGTTTCGCCGGAGGGCGCACCGCCGGCCCGGCGATGGGGCGGAGTCCTGTTCCTCGGGCCCATTCCGGTCATCTTCGGATCCGATCCGCGGATGACCCGCACGATGCTCCTCATCGGCGTCGTCCTCTTCCTGGCCCTCGTCGTCCTGACCGTCCTCGCCCTGTTGGCGTGACTCCTTTTTATCGGGATGCGTTTATCCGGCGCAGACATGAAAATCCTGATCACCGACGGGCTCGAACCGGAGGCGATTTCCACCCTTCGGAAAACGCATGAAGTCGACGTGCAGGAGGTCGATCCAAAAGGTCTCCTCGATGTCGTCCCAGGATATCACGCCCTCATCGTCCGCAGCCGGACGATTGTCTCCAAGGGGGTCTTGATTCACGCTCCGAACCTCAAGGTCGTGGGTCGCGCGGGGGTCGGGGTGGACAATATCGATGTGACGGAGGCGACTGCCCGAAAGATCGCGGTCGTGAACGCCCCGACCGCGAGCACGATCAGCGTCGCGGAACTCGCGGTCGGCCACATGATCTCCCTCTTCCGGCACCTTCCGGAGGCGGATCGATCCGTCAAGGAAGGGCGGTGGGAGAAGAAGAAACTCGAAGGCCGTGAACTGTTTGAGAAGACCCTTGGCCTCGTGGGATCGGGGCGGATCGGCGCCGAGGTTGCGAAGCGCGCGCGGGCGTTCGGGATGCGCGTGATTGCATACGATCCGTATCTCCCCGCGTCGGTCGCAGAGACCCTCGGGATCCGCCTTGTCGAGAAGGAAGCCGTCTTCCGGGAGGCGGATGTCGTCAGCGTCCACGCCGCTCTGACCCCCGAGACGAAAGGGATGGTTGCGGCGGCCGAGTTCGCCCGGATGAAACGGGGGGCCATCCTCGTGAACTGCGCCCGTGCGGAGATCGTGCAGGAAGCGGCGCTCGCCGACGCGTTGCGGTCCGGGAAGCTATCGGGAGCCGCGGTCGATGTGTTCGACACCGAGCCGCCGGCCGGGAGTCCGCTCCTCACCGCACCCAATGTGGTGTTCACGCCGCACCTCGGTGCCTCGACCCGCGAGGCCCAGGCGAGGGCGGGATCGATCATCGCGGAGCAAGTGCTCACGGTCCTCGCCGGTCGCCGGCCCGAATTCCTTGTGAACCCGAGCGTCTACGGCTGATTCGCGAGCGCCCGGGCCGCCTGTCGCAAGTCCAAGTCGTGGGCGCGGGCATATTCGCGGACCGCCGTGATCAGGGCGAGGTACTCCGAGTACCGCCCGCCAAGATGGCGGATCGCGCGACCCAGGGCCTTCTCGAACGGTTCGTCATGGCGGGCCCGGAGCGCTTCTTTCAGGACTTCGGAGCGGGAACCCTGGCCCGTCACGGGGCCTCACTTCGAACTCTCGCAGAGCTTCAGGAAGTTTCGGAAGATGTCGGCCCCGAACTGAGTGTGCTCGACCTCTGGATGGAATTGAAGGCCAAAGAGGGGCCGGTCGCGGTGTCGCATCGCCTGGATGTCGCAGTTCTCGGAGCTTGCGAGGGCTACGAAGTCCCGCGGGAGCTGGGTGACCTCGTCATTATGGGACTCCCACACCTCGAACCGATTCGGGAGACCTTCGAAGAGGACGTCGGGTTGGTGGACCTCCACGATGGACTTGCCGAACTCCGGAATCTTGGCCGGGGCTGCGTCGCCCCCGAGGTGCTTCGCCATGAACTGGTGTCCCGCGCAGATTCCCAGGATGGGGGCGTCGAACGAGTCCAGGTACTCCCCGTTCCGGCCCATCTTTCCCGGATCCACCCCGACCCGGGGGGCGCCGCCGGACAGCACGAGCCCGTCCAGGCCGTCCAGCTCCGAAACCTGCGTGTCGTTCGCGACAATCTTCGTCTCGGCGCCGAGGTACTTCAGGACCCGCCACTCGCGGTGCGTCCACTGGCCCCCGTTGTCGACGACGTAGACGCGCATGGTACTCCCGTAGCGGCCCGATGAGAAAAAGATTTCCCTGAGGTCGCGGGCTACTCCCACTCGACCGTCGCGGGGGGCTTGTTCGACACGTCATACACGACGCGGTTGATTCCCCCGACCTCGTTCGTGATCCGGATCGAGATGCGGTCGAGGACCTCATGGGGGATTTTCGAGTACACCGCAGTCATGCCGTCGATCGAGTCGACCGCACGGACCGCGACCGTCTGACCGTACACGCGAAGATCCCCGTGAACGCCGACCGTCTGCACCGGCAGGAGGACGGCGAAGTATTGCCACGGAAGGGGCATGAGACCGCGGCCGGCCGCGGCCTGGATCTCTTCCTCGACGATGGCGGACGCGCCTCGGACGAGGGCCACCCGATCCGGCGTCACTTCTCCGACCACCCGAACCGCGAGGCCTGGCCCGGGAAACGGCTGGCGCTCCGAGACCCTCACCCCGAGCGCCCGGGCGACTGCCCGGACCTCGTCCTTGTAGAGGTCGCGCAGCGGTTCGACGAGCTTCAACTTCATGTTCTCCGGGAGCCCGCCGACATTGTGGTGGGTCTTGATCCGATCCCGGAGCTGGCCTCCGCTCTCGATCCAGTCCGGGGCGATCGTCCCCTGGACCAGGTGGTCGGCCCCGAAGGTCTTCGCCTCTCGCTCGAAGAGCTCGATGAACTTCCGGCCGATGATGGACCGCTTCTTCTCCGGGTCGACGATGCCCCGCAGGGCCGCGAAGAATTCGTCCGCGGCGTGGACAATCTGGTGCCGCACGCTGAGTTCCTTCAACGTCTGCGCGACGTCCTCGGTCTCTCCTTTCCGCATGAGCCCGGTGTCGATGTAGACCGCGAGAAGGCGATCTCCGAGGGCGCGACTCGCGAGGACCGCCGCCGCGGTGCTGTCGACCCCACCCGAACAGGCGATGATCGCCTTGCCCGGCACGGACTTGCGGACGGCCTCGGTCTGTTCGGCGATGAAAGCGGTCGCGTCGAACATCATTCGCCCAGCGTCCGGGAGTCCTCGAGCACCCATTTCTTCAACGCCTCGCGGTGCTCCTTGAGCTTGTCGACCAGCCGCTCGTCCCGCAACGCCAAGATCTCCACCGCGAGGATGGCGGCGTTCTCGCCTCGGTCGAGGCCGACGGCGGCCACAGGTACTCCGGGCGGCATCTGCGAGACGCTGAGGACGGCATCCAGGTTCAGCTTGCCGCTCACCGGCACTCCGATCACTGGTTTCGTCGTGTGGGCTGCAATCGTGCCGGGAAGCGCGGCGGAAAGGCCGGCGATCGCGATGAAGACTTTCGCGGTCGTGTTTCGGATCAGATCGCGAAGGAGGTCGGGCGTGCGATGCGCGGAGGCGACCACCATCTCGTATCCGACGCCGAACTGGTCCAAGAACGAACTCGCCTGTTTTCCGACCTCCGCGTCCGTCTTGGAACCGAGGACGATGAGGACATCGACGGGCATCGTCTACGACAAGGTGGGTTCCTGGGATAAAGGCTTTCGACTTCCGCGACGGAGCGCGGCGAATAGTCTAGCTCTTCATGATTGCCAAGAGGAAGAGCCCAATCGCCGCGGCGGCTCCGATGACGGCCGCGAGGATCACGCCAATCGACTCGACGATGATGTTGACCAGGTTTACGCTCGAGCTAAATGGACCCGCGTACCACGCCCACAACGCCCCGACGACCAAGCCGCCCACAAGCAGTCCAACCCCGATCTTCCGGCTCTTCCCGCTTCCGAAGTACGCGGTGAAGGCCCCGGTGATGACCAGGAAGAGACTGAAGGTCAGGAGGAGGATGGTCAGAAACGTCAACCAGTCAAACGCGGAAAAGGCGCTCATGTGATCCCTCAGAACTTGATGCCGGTCAAGGTCTTCGTGTCGATGACTCCTGGGATCGATCGGATCTTGTCGACCACGACCTGACCGAGGACGTTGAAATCTTCGGCCTCGATTTTCGCGATTAGGTCGTATTCTCCGAACAAGGGGTGGAGCTCCACGATTTCCTTCACCTTGAGGAGCTCGTTGTACACTTCGTGCTCCTTCGCAGGAGCGGTGCTAATGAGCACGAACCCGATGGCCATCCCTAGGTCACCGCGCCGAGAAACTACTGTCGCAATATAACCCTATCGCAACTTGTATTTCAAGCGTTCGTTCCGCGAGATCGCTGGCGGTCGCTTCGATTGCCGGACGCGGTTGCGAAGCGGCAGAATGAATTCCCCGCAGGGTCAGAACGTGGCGTGTCGCCGGGCACGGGACAGAACTTGGGACCACGTCGGGAGGTTGGACTGCGTCCCCTTCTTTTCCACGACGAAACTTGCGACCGCGGACCCGAGAATCGCGCATCGACGCAGGTCGAGCCCACGAGCCAGGCCTGCGTAAAAGCCCGCGCGGTACGCGT
>Ga0209761_1001004_pt1 | contig 18015 bp, 17 predicted proteins | sample GraSoi013_1_40cm_4_FD_185818 | JGI IMG/M metagenome (GOLD analysis project Ga0209761, IMG submission 185818) | Grasslands soil microbial communities from the Angelo Coastal Reserve, California, USA - Sample 09_25_2013_1_40cm (SPAdes) (version 2) | ecosystem: Environmental > Terrestrial > Soil >...
GCGGCGTTCAGTCATCAGAATGCCGCCGCCAAGAGTCGCGCGCCTCGGCGCCGCACCACGACCTGTCCCGCAAAGCGGGCGTCGAGCTCGGCATACGGGCGCGCTTTCGCCGCCAGGTCTCTCGCCACCGATACCACCGCCGCAATCACCTCCGGCCCCGCATCGCGGTTGAGCAACACGCGATGAGCGCCTCCGCCGAGCTCGAGCAGCACGTCGCCGCGGGACGTCTCGGTCCGCCGCACGGCATCGATCGTCTGAAACAGCGCGGGATCGACCGCCTGCACCCGCGACAGCAATCCGAACACCCCGGAGTCTGCAGCCCCCGCCCCTCCCGACCGCACGATGGGGAGATCCAGACTCGTCACGTCGAACGGCAGCGGTCGTCCATCCGCATCGACCGGCGCGAGCGCGCCGCGCTCATTCATCATCAGCGCGACGGGCTCGATCTCACGCACGATCACCTTCAGCGAACCCGGCGGACGCCGTAGGACCGAAGCATCGGCAATACCGTCCAGTCCGCGCAAGCGCTCGGCGAGCGGTCCGGTCTCGTCGAACACGCTCGCCGCCGGCGACAACCGCAACGCCGCCAAGACCTGATCGGCATCGAGATACCGGATGCCGACGATCTCGACCTGCCGGACGCGGAAAAACCGCAACCGGCGCAGCCCGAGCGGCGCCGTCATCCACAGGACCATGACGATCATCGCCGCACCCGCCCACGCCAGCACACGCCACGACACGCGCGGCAGCCGCGCGCGCCGCGGCATGCGGAACTTCCATGTCATGCGACTGCTCCCTGCTCGCTGCTCCCAGCTCCCAGAATCTCCAGCAGCTCGGGTCCGACTCGCGTGATGTCGCCGGCGCCGAGCGTGAACACCACGTCGCCGCCGCGCACCGCGCGGACCACGTGGGTCGTCAGCCCGGCACGCTCGCGCACGGCAACCGTCGCCGCACCGGCCCGCGTCGCGCCGCGCACGACCAGGTGATGCGTCACGCCCGCCTGCGGCGGCTCTCGCGCCGCGTAGATCGGTGCGACGACGACCACGTCCGCGGCCGCGAGCGCTTTGCCGAGCGCTTCACCGTGCAATGCCGTCCGCGAGAACAGGTGCGGCTGAAACACGGCGATCAGACGCCGGCCCGGAAACGCCTGCCGGGCCGCCGCCAGCGTCGCGGCGACTTCGGTCGGGTGATGCGCGTAATCGTCGACGACCGTCACGCCACGCGCCTCACCCAGCCGCTCGAACCGGCGGCCGACACCGCGGAACTCGGACAGCGCACGCGCGCCGGCCTGTACGTCCGCGCCTAATGCCCGCACCACCGCGAGCGCCGCCGCAGCGTTGCGCACGTTGTGCAATCCCGGCACGACCAGCGCGAGCTCCAGCGTGTCGCCGCCCGGCAGCGAAATCGTGGCGCGCGAGCCGCCCGGCTCGAGGCGCACCGCGCGAATGCGCACGTCCGCCGTCGCACCGTGACCGACGCGCCACACGGGCGCGCTCACACGCAGCGCGACACGATCGGCGCCGGCGTCGTCGGCACCCACGATCACGCGCCCTGCCCGGTTCGCAAACTCGGCGAACGCGTCCTCGAGCGCCTCCATGCTGCCGTAGCACTCGAGATGATCCGCCTCCACGTTGTTCACCACCGCGATCGTCGGCCGCAGCGACAGGAACGCCTTGTCGTACTCGTCGGCCTCGACGACGTAGAGGTCGTCGCCGCCGATCCGGGCGTTGCCGCCCCACGCAGCGACACGGCCGCCGGCGAGTCCCGTGGGATTTCGCCCGGCGGCCGTAAGCGCCTCTGTCACCATGACTGTGGTGGTCGTCTTGCCATGCGTGCCGGCGACCGCCACGACGCCCTCTTTTCCGCCAGCGACCAGGTCCCCCAACGCATCGGCGCGCCGCACCACCGGCAGGCCCAAGGCGCGGGCCTTGTCCAGCTCCGGGTGATCCCGCGGGACCGCGGCCGTAACTACAATGGCCCGAGCCCCTTCCACATGGTGCGGATCGTGGCCCCTCCATACAGGAACTCCCAGGGCAATCAAGTCATCGGCGGCTGTCCCAGAAATGTCGGAATCACAACCAGTTATGGCGACTCCCCGGTGCCTGGCCAGCATCGCCAAGGCGCTCATCCCCGCCCCGGCTATGCCCATGAAGTGGATGGGACGGGGATCTCCGGCTCGAAACAAGGTCATCTGTGGGGAGCTAATATAGGAAATCTACGCAACTTGCGAAAGCTCTAAAACCTTTGACATGATGGTTCGGGCAGCATTCGGGTGACCCCTCCCCCGGGCACTCTGGGCCAGGGCGTCGAGCCGTTTGTCGTCGTGGACCAACGGGACGACCGTCTTCGCGAAGCCGTCCGGCGTGAACTCACTCTCGAGCAGCAGCACGCTCGCACCGGCATTCGCGAGGGCTCGCGCGTTGAACGTCTGGTGATCGGCCGCGGCTGTCGGCAGCGGCACCAGGACGCTGGGCTTCCCCCACGCGCACAACTCGGAGACGGTCATCGCGCCCGCGCGTGCGACCACGAGATCCGCGGCACCGTAGGCTGCCCCGATCGGATCGAAGAACCCGCGCACGACGACTCGGCCCCGTACCGCGAGCGGGGCGTAGCGCTCCAGATGCATCGTACCGGTTCCCCACAGAAGATTCACGTCACCCAGCTGTCCGCGCTCCAGGACGCGCGCGATGGTCTGGTTGATCGCACGCGCGCCCTGGCTGCCGCCGAAAACGAGCACGGTGCGGCGCTCCGCACTCAACCCGAATTCGGCGCGCGCCGCGTTCGCATCCACCGCTCCCGGCGGCGTAATCGGATTGCCGAACACGAAGACCTGCGTCTCGGGGCCCGGTGACAAGCGGAGACGGGCTTCGGGAAACCCGAGGTGCACTTGTTGCGCCCGCCGGGCGAGCCAGCGCTGCGTGAGTCCGGGGAACGCGTTCTGTTCTTGCAGCGCGGTCGGAATGCGCGCGTTCTGCGCGCGCCAGACGAGCGGCCCCGCGGCGTAGCCGCCCGTGCCGATCACGATCGCCGGCTGCTCATCGCGAAGCACCTGACCGGCCGTACGCCAGGCGCGCACGGCGATTACGGGCCAGCGCAGGTTGCGCCACCACGCGCGGCGATAGATCGGCTCCATCGGCAGCAAGTGAAATCGAAAGGGATGGTGCGGGAGGATCTGCGCTTCGATGCCACGCTCCGCTCCCACCAGGACAACGTCGTGTCCCTGATCAGCCGCGACGCGCGCGAGCGCGAGCGCGGGCATGAGGTGGCCGCCGGTGCCGCCGCCGGCGATCAAGACTTTCAACTCACCCTTCTCGCTCTCCCAACACTCGCCAACACTCCCGTCGCCGCGAGCGCAACAATGAGCGACGACCGTCCATACGACATGAACGGCAACGTCACGCCGGTCGCCGGAATCACGGCGAGGCTCACGCCGATGTGAAGCACGACGCTGAGACCGATCATCACGCTGATGCCGGTCGCGAGGAGTTGGCCGAACGGATCCGGTGCGTTGCGCGCGATGCGGAAGCCGAGCCAGACGAACGTGCCGAACAGCAGGGCGATCGCGAGCACGCCGAGAAAGCCCCATTCCTCTCCGATCGTCGAGAAAATGAAATCGGAGTACGCGTACGGCAGGTAACCGAGCTTTTGCTGGCCCTGCCCGAAACCGGCGCCGAGCAGCTGCCCCGCCCCGATCCCGGTGAGCGATTGCTGCACCTGCCAGGTGGCTTCCTGGGGTGCGGCGCCGGGATTCAGGAACGTGAGGACCCGCGCCATCCGGTACTGCGCGGTCGCCACCGCGCCGAAGAGCAGCGGCGTCGAGGCGACCCCCAGGGCGAGGAAATGCCCGATGCGCGCACCGGCGGTAAACAGTACGCTGCCGGCGAGAATCGCGACGAGCAGCGCCATCGACAGATGCGGCTCGAGAAAGATGAGTCCGATCACGGGCAGAAGGATGACCACGAACGGCAGCACTCCTTGCTGGAAGTCGCGCACCTGCTCGCCCTTCTTCGCGGCGAGCATCGCGCACCAGACCACGACGGCAAACTTCGCAAGCTCCGACGGCTGCAGCGTGAGGAAGCCGAGGTTCACCCAGCGGCGTGCGCCGTTGATCGTGGGCGTGATGGGATGGGTGAACGGCAGCAGGGGAATGAGCAGCAAGAGCACGGTGACCCCGAGCAACGGCCAGGCCCATTGCCTCCAGCGATGGTAGTCCAAGCGCGCGAACACGATCGCGAGCAGGCCGCCCACGGCCGCGCCGACTGCCTGGCGCAGCGCGAAGCTCGCGCCGACCTGGCCGCCGGCCACTGTCACCAGGCTCGACGCACCGTAGACCGCGGCCAGCCCGAAGACGACGAGCACCGCCGTGACGACGGCGAGCAGCCGGCCTTCCCACGTCACCGTGCTTCGACGAGTCGCCGGAATGTGGCCCCCCGTTCTTCGTAGTTCTTGAACATGTCGTAGCTCGAGCAGGCGGGAGACAGCAGTACGGCATCGCCCGGCTTCGCGGCGCGCCGCGCCCGCTCGACGACGTCCTCGAAGGTCGTGCCAAGCTCGAGCGGCACCTTCCCTTTGAGATCCTGCTCGACCAGCGGACCCGCTTCCCCGTACGCGATCACGAGGCGACAACGATCGGCGAGGAGCGGCGCGAGACTCGTGTAGGGCTCGCCTTTGTGCCGGCCGCCGAGCAGCAGCACAAAGGGTCGCTGCATCGCGATAACCGCCACCGTCGTGGCCGCGATATTCGTGGCCTTGGAATCGTTGATCCACAACACGCCGCCGACCTCCCGGACGGGCTCGAGCCGGTGCGGCAGCGCGCGAAAGGAGCGCAGCCCTTCCCCGATCAAGGGCGGCGGTACGCCCGCTTCGTGAACGGCAAGCGCGGCCGCGAGCGCGTTCGCCACGTTGTGGTCGCCGAGCAGGTGCAGCTCGTCACGCGGGATCAACGGCTCGCCGCCGATGTGGAGCACGCGAGCTTTCGCGTCGTACCAGGCATCTGTCGATTTGGCGAGCGAGAACAGCACCCGGCGCCCCGCGACGCCGCGGGCGAGCTCGAGCACCAGCCGGTCGTCCGCATTGAGCACCCAGACGTCGCCGTCGGCCGCGTTGCGAAACAGCAATCGCTTGTCGGCGTAGTACGCCTCCGCCGACGGATAGCGGTCCAGGTGATCGGGCGCGAGGTTCGTGAGCACGCCGATTTCGGGCGCGAAGTTGGGGCTGTCGTGCAGCTGAAATGAGGACACCTCGAGGCTCAGCCACTGGTAGCGCTCTTGCGCCATCGCGAGGTCGGTCACCGGCCGCCCGATGTTCCCCGCGGTGGTCGACTGCAAGCCCGCGGCGCTGAGCAGATGGGCGACCAGCGCCGTCGTCGTCGTCTTGCCGTTCGTACCGGTGATCGCGATGCTGCGCGTACCGGGCTGCAGCGCCGCGAGCGCGCGAAAGCCGAGATCGAGCTCCGAGACGATCTCGACGCCGGCATGCCGGGCCGCGGCCAGCACCGGCGCATCGGGCGGCACGCCCGGGGACACGACGACCCCCGCGGCGTGGCGGATCTTGTTGAGATCGTGGCGGCCGATCTCGACGTCCACCCGCGGCACACCTTTGAGGGCTTCGGCGGCTTCGCCGGCGTACGGATGATCGGACGCGTCGCTCGCGTAGACCCGCACGCCCTCGCGCGCGAGCAACCGGGCCGCCGCCACGCCACTCTTGCCGAGGCCGATGATCGCGACGACGCTGCCGGCGCGGCGCCAATCGTCTGGGACCAACCCGCGAGCCTGCTCGATCATCGCACCTTGAGGGTGGCGAGCGCGATCATCGCGCTCAACACGCCGAGGATGTAGAACCGCATCACGACCTGCGGTTCTGCCCAACCCAGTTTTTCAAAATGGTGATGCAGCGGCGCCATGCGAAAAACCTTGTGCGCGTCCGCGTACTCTTTCCCGTAGCGCCGTTTGCGCCACTTGTACGTGCTCGTCTGGATCAGTACCGACACCGTTTCGGCGGCGAACACAGCACCAGCGATCAGCAGCAGGAACTCGGTCTTGAGGAGAATCGCGACGGTGCCCAGGGCCCCGCCGATGGCCAGCGCGCCGGTATCGCCCATGAACACCTGCGCAGGATACGCGTTGAACCAGAGAAACCCGAGCGACGCACCCATCAGCGCCCCGCAGAAGATCGTGAGCTCACCCGCGCCGGGCAGATGGAGCACGCCGAGGTAGCGCGCGGCGTCGACGCGGCCGAACAGATACGAGAAGATCGCGAACGCGCCACCGACGATGACGGTGAGTCCCGCCGCGAGTCCATCCAGCCCGTCCGTCAGGTTCACCGCATTCGAGCTTGCCGTCGTCACGAACGTCACGAATAAAAGGTAGACCGGCCAGGGAAGAACCCACACGATGTACTTGAACAACGGGAGTTGCGTGGCGTTCGGGTCGACGCTGCTCGTCAAGGGAAACAGGAGGAGATACGCGCCCAAGCCGATCCCGAACGAGATCTGGCCGACCAGTTTCCAGCGCGCGACAAGTCCCTGCGACTGGCCGCGCACGATCTTCAGATAGTCATCGAGGAACCCGATCAGCCCCATCCAGAGCGTCGCCACCACCGCGACGATGACGTAGCGGCTGTCGAGCCGGGCCCACAGCAACGTGGGGATGACGGTCGCGAGAATGATGATCAAGCCGCCCATCGTCGGCGTTCCGCGCTTGCCGTGATGGCTGGTGGGACCCTCGGCGCGCACGATCTGACCGATCTTGTGTTCCTGGAGTTTGCGAATGATCCACGGTCCGACGATGAAGGCGAGCAGCAGCGCGGTGACCGTCGCGCCCGCCGCGCGGAATGTGATGTAGTTGAAGAGATTGAAGATGATGTGCTGGCGTGCGAGCGGCGCGAGCAGATGATAGAGCATCAGGTCAGGTAGTTGAGGACACGTTCCAAGGCGACTCCTCGTGAAGCTTTGAGCAGCACCAGCTCATTGCCACGCAGCGCCGATTTCAGCTTGGGTCCGAGTGCGTCCGCGTCGGCCGCGGTAATCAGCCGGCCGCCGAGCGCTTCCCGCAGGGACTCGAAGACGCGGGCAAAGGTGCCCACTGCGGCAACGAGCGCGGGCCTCCGTTGGACAATTTCGCGCGCCGCTTCGGCGTGCAATCTTGCACTTTCCGGTCCTAACTCCAACATCGTCCCCACCACCACCACGAACGGCCGCCGCTGCCGCTGAGCCAGCCAGGCCCCGGTCTGGACGGCGCGCCGCATCGAGGCGGGGTTGGCGTTGTAGGTGTCGTCGATCACGACCAGGTTGCCGATTCCCCGCACGTCCCCGCGCCCTTCGGGGAGCTGCACGCTCGCCAGCGCCCGCACGGCGGCGTCGTGATCGACGCCCGCCCGCTGCGCCACGGCCAGGGCGATCTGCGCGTTCTCGAGCTGATGAATGCCGAGCGCCGGGAGCGTGATCTTCTCTCCAGAGCCGAGCGACAGGTGGGGATGGCCGTCCCGGTCCAGGTAGCGGTCGAGCAACGCGTCCTCGCTGCTTTTCCCAGGGAGCGCGGCCGGAATCACCTGCGTCCGGCGGCGCGCCTCGGGCCACATGGCGTCGGGTCCCGAGCCGATGACGGCCACCGGCGCGCGATCCAGGAGGGATAGTTTTTCGGCCATCACGCGTTCCAGCGACCCGAACCCCTCGACATGCGCGTAGCCGATATTCGTGATCACGGCGATCGTGGGCTCGATGATGTCGCGCAAACGCGCGATTTCCCCCGGTACGCTCGCCCCGGCCTCGACGACGAGTGCTTCGGTATCCTCCGGCGCCCCGAGGATCGTGAGGGGCACGCCGATGAGATTGTTGAGGTTCGCTGTCGTGGCATGGACGCGATAGCGCGCGCTCAACGCCGCCCGGATCATCTCCTTGGTGCTCGTCTTGCCGCTGGACCCGGTGATCGCGACGACGGGCGTTCCCTCGGGTAGCATGCGACGCCGGGCGCGCGCGAGCAGACCAAGCGCGGTGAGGGTGTCATCCACCTCAAAGAAAGCAAGGCCCGCGACGGGGGGCGTGCCGCGCCGCACCACGGCCGCGGTCGCCCCTCCCGCCTCGGCTTTGTCGAGAAAGCGGTGGGCGTCGAACTTGTCGCCTTTCAGGGCCACGAAAAGCGTGTCAGGGGTCAGGTGTCTGGTGTCAGTGGAGATGTTTGTGAACGTCAGCTCCGCCGGTGCGGGGACGCCCAGCGCCTGCGCGACTTCGTCGCTCGTCCAAACCCGTCCTCCCATCAGTTCGCCCCCAGGCTGCGGACCACTTCCCGTTCGTCGAACGGCTCCTTGGTGGTGCCGACGACCTGATAGGTCTCATGCCCTTTGCCGGCGAGCAGGACCGTGTCGCCCTCGCGCGCCAGCTCGAGCGCCTGACCGATCGCGGCGCGGCGATCGACGATGCGATAGTGCGGGCGGCCCCCCCCCGTCATCCCGGCTTCCACGTCGTCCAGAATCTTCTCTGGATCCTCGGTGCGCGGGTTGTCGGACGTCACAATCGCGATATCCGCCAGCCGCATGGCGATCTCGCCCATCGGCGCTCGCTTGCCGCGGTCGCGGTCCCCGCCGGCGCCGAACACGACGATAACCCGTCCGGCAGACGACGTCACCTCGCGCACCGTCTCCAGCGCCCGTTCCAGCGCGTCGGGCGTGTGGGCGTAGTCGCGCAGCACGACACAGGGGTCGACAGCGATGCGCTCCATGCGGCCGGGAACCTGCGGCGAGGTCGTGAGCCGTTCGGCGACGACGCTGGGCGGTACCTCCAACCCCACCGCGCAGGCCGCGACGCCCAACGCATTCGCGACGTTGAACCGTCCGAGCAGCGGCAGCGCCACCGGAAAGCTTCCCCGCGTCGTCACGAACGTGAAGCGCGCGCCCTTCGCGTCCACGCGCACGTCGCGTGCGGTGACGTCGGCGGTAGGCGACGTCGCGGAAAAGGTGATCCGGCGTGGCCAGGGCGGCAGCCGTACCCACGCGGCGTCGTCCGCATTGATCACCGCGAGGCCGGTATCCGCGAGGTAGCCGACGAGCTTGGCCTTGGCTGCGAAATAGGCGTCGAACGTCTCGTGATAATCCAGATGATCGCGGGTCAGGTTGGTGAAGATCGCGGCGCGAAAGGTGAGGCCGTCGACGCGGCCCTGATCGAGGCTGTGCGAGGAAACTTCCATGGCGACGCCCGCAGCGCCGCGGTCGACCAGCGCGGCGAGTGTCGCCTGGAGATCGATGGGACCGGGCGTCGTGAGGTTGCCCGCCTCACTTTCGACCGCCGCCCCCGCCGGGTCGAACGCGCCGAGCGTCCCGATCGCCCCCATCGGCCAGAGCGCGCTCAACACATGCCGGGCGAGAATGACCGACGTCGTCTTGCCGTTGGTTCCCGTCACCCCGATCATCTGCAGCCGTGACGCCGGCCGGCGATACCACGCCTCGGCGGCGATCGCGGCGGCGCGCCGGCCGTTGCGCACCATGACCTGCGGAATGGCGACCGGCTGCCGGACCTCGACCAGCGCCGCCACGGCGCCCCGCGCCGCCGCGTCGGCGACGAATGTGTGGCCGTCGAGCGCCGCCCCGCGGACGGCACAGAACAGCATCCCGCGCTCGAGCTTTCGCGCGTCGGCGGTAAGGCCGGTGATCGCGGGCAAGCCTGTACCGCGCGAGTCAGGCGCATCTATCAAGACACCGGCGCGCGCCAGCGCGTCCACGACCTCCTGCAATGATCGACTCACGGGCGTGATACTGGAGGCGGTTCGGCAAACACGGTGACGGTCGTCCCCGCTGTCGCGTGTTCACCGGCGGCGGGCCAGGTGTGGTGGATGACGCCCCACCCTTTGACGACGACATGAAAGCCGCGGCGGTGCAGCGTGCGGGCCGCCTCGCGCAGCGGACGCCCCGTCACGTTGGGGACCACGCGATCGGGTTGCGCCGTCGCGGTATCGGGGACGTAGGGCCATTGCATGACGTAAGGGACCACCCCATCGGGCTCGTCGAGCGGTGCGCGATCGGCAGTCGCCGCCACGTTGGTGAGCCGGGCGCGATCGAGCGCCACCGTGCGCGCGGCGAGCGCCTGCTCGAGCATCGAGCGCGTCACCGGCGCAGCGGTCTGCGCCGCGAAATAACTGCCGCGCTGCGGATTGTCGATCTTCATGACGACCACGAGCTGCGGCTCAGCGGCGGGAAACAGCGCCGCAAACGAGGCAGTGTACTGTCCCGCCGCGTAGCGCCCGCCGACCACTCGGCGGGCGGTACCGGTCTTGGCCGCAAGCTGGAAGTTGGCGAGCGCGGCCCGTTCCGCCGTGCCGCCGGCTTCGACCACGCCGCGCAGCAAATCGCGCAGCTTGGCCGCAACCTGGGGCGTCACCACCCGGCGGACCGGCTCGGGACGATGCCGGTAGCGCACGGTGCCGTCGGGCCTCCGGATCTCGCGAATCAGCGTCGGCTCGAGCAGGACGCCGTCATTGCCGATCGCGCCGTACGCCGCCGCGAGCTGGATCGGCGTCACCGCCAGCTCGTAGCCGATCGCGAGGCTCGCGGAGCTGGGACGCGACCACTCGCGGGGCGGCCGCAACCGTCCCGGCGACTCGGCGGGGAACTCGACGCCGGTCGGGGCGCCAAAGCCGAACCCGCGCAGCACGCCGTACTGCTCGTCCGGACGCAGGCGGGCCGCGAATTTCACGAGGGCGATGTTGCTCGAGACCCTGATCGCATCGGCCAGGGTGAGTGCGGGCAGCGGGTGCTCATCCGTGACCACGCGATCGGGCAGGCGGTAACGGCCCCCTTCGCCCGAAACCCGCTCCCCGGGCCGGATCCGATCGAACGTGATGAGGGCGGCGGCCGCGAAAATCTTGGCGAGCGATCCTGGCTCGAACGTTTCCGTGAACGCGCTCGGCCGCATGCTGCCGTCGGCGCGCCGAGATGCAACGGCCAGGATCTCGCCGGTCGCGGGGTCGAGCATCACGACGTCGCCGCCATCCGCTTCCATGTTGTCGATTGCGTCATCGAGCGCGCGCTGCGCGATCTCCTGCAGCTCGGCATCGAGCGTGAGCACGACGTCATTGCCGGCAACCGGCTCGGAAATCACGCGCGCCGGCGATTCGTACTCGCGGCCCTCCCGGTCCTTCAACACGACCGCGGCGCCGGGCGTCCCGGCCAGCAAGCTGTCGAGCAGTCGCTCCAATCCACCTCCGCCACCACCACCCCCGCGACCGTCTTCCCCCACCCTTCCCAGCACCGCGCGGGCAAACTCGGGCGATGGATAGAAGCGCCGCAGCACGGGCTCGAGATGCACGCCGCGCATGCTGCGCAGCGGCTGCACCTCGAGTGTCGTATAGGGACCGGCGAACCAGGCGTAGCGACGTCGCAAGCCGCGATCGACGTCGCTCGGCGCGAGATGGAGCTGCCGCACAATCCTCGCGGCATCGCGCGGCGGATCGCGCAGCTCGTTCGGCGCGATCCCGACATGATACGTCTCCTGGGTCAGCGCGAGGCCGAGCCCGTGGCGGTCGAACAGCGTGCCGCGCCGCGCCTCGAGCACGACTCGCTCCGTGCGCTGTGACTTGGCGGCGGCGGCGTACTTGCGCCCTTCCAGCAGCTGCACCTGCGCCGCGCGCAGCACCAGCGCCAGCAGCGCGGCACCGAGGGCGATCTCCACGACACGGAGCCGTACGAGAGGCTTCGCCATCAGTGCGGCCGGTCGGGAGGTTGGGCCGTGGGAGCCGGGATCAGAATAATCTCCGTATCAGCCGGCAGTCGCAGCCCGAGTTTTCGGGCGCGCGGAAGCAAGACGGCCCGGCTTTGCGCGGAGCGCACGCGGCGTTCCAAGTCGGCGCGGCGGCCCTCCAGCGATGCGCGCTCCGCGCGCAAATCTGCGAGTGCGCGCGCCGAGTTGAGCGCGGATGTCTGCCGGGCGATGACGGCCCAGAGCGCCGCCAGCAACGCGACGAGCCAGAAAGCGATCCAATGGCGGCCTCTAAACCTCATCGGCCGCGGTTTCGAAGACGCGGAATTGGGCCGATCGCGCGCGCGGATTGGATGCGATCTCGTCGGGCGAGGGGGACACGGCCTTCTTCGTGAGCACTCGCCCCAGGGCCCGACCCCGGCAGGTGCAGATCGGCTGGCGCGGCGGACAGATGCACTCGCGACCCCACTCGCGAAACGCGTGCTTCACGATGCGGTCTTCACCCGAATGGTAGGTGATGACGCCCAGACGGCCCCCGGGGACCAGCGCTTCGCGCAACGCGGGCAACGCGGCGGCGAGCGTCTCGAGCTCCTCATTCACGGCGATGCGCAGGGCCTGGAACAGACGCGCGAAATCGGGCGGACCCGAGCGTGGGCCGAGCACGGCGCGGATCGCATTCACGAAATCATCGCTGATGGCGAAAGGAGCATTGAGCCGGCGCCGGACGATTTCCCTGGCGAGCGAACGTCCGCGGCGCTCGTCGGCATAGTCAGTGAACACCGCGCTGAGTCGCTCCGCCGGCCACGTGTTCAGGACATCTCGCGCGCTCACACCTCTTCCCCCTTCCCCCGACCCCTTTCCCCCCATTCGCATATCGAGTGGCGCGCCGGGCCGGAACGTGAACCCGCGCTCCGGCGTGTCGATCTGGTGCGAGCTGACACCGAGGTCGAGCAGGATCCGGTCGGGGTGAAATGCCGCGATGGCGGCGAGGGCGGCGGGGGCAGCAAACGAGGCGGCGAGGTACTCAACACCTTCCGTGCCGAGCCGTGTCTGGGCCGCGTCGATGGCATGAGGATCGCGGTCGATCCCCAAGACCCTGGCCCCTAGCCCTCGCAAAATCGCGGCGTGGCCGCCGCCGCCGATGGTCGCATCGACGGCACGCGTGCTGCCGCTCGCCCACTCGCGCACGGCCGCGGCGAGGACCGGGGTGTGATACGGAATCGACGGGGTGTCAGAAGCTGCCCTGGGCACGACTCCATAATAAGAAAACCCCCGCCATTCAGGGGGCGGGGGTAGGAAGTCGGAACGCTCTCAGGCGGGGCTGACGGGGCTCGAACCCGCGACCTCCGGTGTGACAGACCGGCGCTCTAACCAGCTGAGCTACAGCCCCAAGCCCCTTACGGAGCGCCGGAATATAGACCCGTGATCAGGTCAATTCAACGACGGCTTGCACTTGAACGCCGCCTGCACAGACGCCTTCGTTTTTTCGTACTGGGCGACGTACCCGAGCATCTGATCCGCGAACGGCGGCGAGGCCCGGTGGCCCAGGAGCAGCGCGGATTTGGTTCGCGCGAGACGATCGTAGAACCCGTGGGCCAGTACGCAGCGAGCCGCCCCTTTGGCCTTCGACATCTCTTGATAGGGCGGGTTCAATGTCAGCACAGATGAGACGCCATACCAGAAACTTGCGTTGATACGAATCTGGTGCCTGGGTCCCAGCGTGTCAGCGGCATTCCTCGGCGTAAAGCCGATGATCGTGAGCAGCGAGTCGGTCCAGGTGTAGACTGCGGGAAACGCAGCGGCCTGTCCGAGCTTAGAGCCGGCAGTGAGCATGATGACCGCGGCCGCCAGCCGCTGTGTCGAATCTGGCGAGCTGAGCCCGGGCTTCAGGTAGACCTTGGCCGAGTCCAGTTTCGCAACGAACGCCGCGCGTCTCGGTTTCACGGCGACGGTATCCTTCTGGCCGGTCGTATCCCACACCGCTGCGTCCACCATGACCTTCGCGATCTGCAGGCTGGTGCCGACATCGTTGGGATTGGCCGCCAGCGCCTTCTTGTAGTAGACCAGGGCAGAATCGGTCTTGCCCGCCAGCTCGAACGCCCCCGCCCGCGCCTTGACGAAGCTGACGTTTTTCGGGTGAGAACGGACCGCAGCTTCCGTGAATTTGAGCAGCGCCTGCGTGTCGGAGACTTGTTGCGCCGCGCCGAGCGCCGGTTTCAAGAACGTCGTGTCTCCACGCAGGGCGGTGTCGTGATCGAACTTCGCGACCCACACGTCCAGGGCGCAGCGGAAATTCGACGCTTCGGTGCAAATCGTCAGCTTCATATCGAGCAACTGCGCGTCGCCAGGCTGCACCTTCAAGCCTTCGTCGAGTAACGCAATGGCGCCGTCGTACTGCTTCGCCTGCCGCATCAGCTGCGCGACCTGGAGGCGTCGCTGCGTGTTACGCGGCTCGCCGCGGACCTGTTTGACGAGCGCTTGCATCGCCTTCGCCGTGTCGTTCTTCTGCTGGTAGAGCTGGGCCAGGTTCTGGAGGGCGGTGCCGTTGAGCGAGTCGCCCTTCAACGCGCGCTCGTTCGCCGCGATCATGCTGTCCACCGGCATTCGCTGCGCTTCGTAAACTGTAGCGACGCAGAGCCACGCGGAGGTCGAGTTGGGATCGAGGGTCAACGCCTTCTGGGCGTCCGCACGCGCGCGAGCGAACTGCCCCTTCCGCCGGTCATCGTAGCACGTGCGCACCTGCTCGCTCACGCGCACCGTCGTCGCGATCTTCTGCGCAATCGTCTCGGCGAGCGCCTCCGCCGTTCCGGGATTGCCGTTCGTCGCGGTAAAGCGGCCGGAGATACCGGAGCTGCCGATGTCGATCATCTGGACATCGGCCGTCAAGTTCGCGCCGTTCTTCGCGAACGTCCCGGTGATGTACGCATGCACCTGGAGAAAGCGCGCGAGCTGCTTCGCCTGTTGATCGTCGAGTAGACCGTTGCAGGGGAATCCCGATTGACTGAGCGCTTCGCACAGTTTCGCCTTGGGCACCACCATGACTTTGCTCTTGACGAGCGCATTGACGCGATCGCGTATCGCATCGGCCAATGCAATGCTCGTGGCGGAGTCGGCCGACGAAGCCATGAAGGGCAGGATGAGCAGTCTCTCGGTCGGCTGCTGCGGCGCGGCCAGTTGCTGCGCGGGTGCGATGGTCGCAACGCCGATCGTCAGAGCTACCGCGAATGGAAACGCTCTCACCGTGTTCGTTCCTCCGTTACGGGCTGCTACACCAGTGGGCGAAGAGGGATTCGAACCCCCGACATCCTGCGTGTAAGGCAGGCGCTCTGAACCGCTGAGCTATTCGCCCGTGCCATTGGGGGAGCGGAGGCGCTAAAGCGCCAGGCCTACCGGAAACAACACACAGTAGCCCAGGACGAGCAGCACCGGCGCGAGCGTCGTAGATCCTCTCGACAACAGCCAGTAACCCAGGACGAGCGAGACGAGCGCCGCGCCGAGAACGATGTAGTTCTTCGGTCCGAACCGCAGGCGCGAACGTGCAAGAGTTTGGTCTGGCATAAGCGGCTGGAGTCTATTCGGTAATCTCAAGCTCGTCAAGCAGTTCCGCCTCCAGGGCGGCGCGCTTGCGCTGGTCGCGACGCCGCCGCAGCAGCACCAGCGCCGCGAGGAGCGCGCCAATCGACAGCCAGAAAAAGCCCATCGCCGCAAGCCACGACAGCCAGCCGTAGCGTGAGCCGACGTCGCGCTGCCAGCGCAGCTCGAAGTCCCCCTCGGTCACGTGGTAGGTCGCGCGCAACGCGGCGTCAAAGGACTCCGCCTGCGGCAGGTTGGCAAGCAAAGGGGCGAGGCCGCGTTCCCCGCCCCACCGCTGGAGCAGCAGCACGGCGGTCGCGGCGAGCGCGTAGCCGGTTTCCGCGTCACCCTGCGCTCCCCGGAGGGCGCGATCGACGTCATCGAGGTCCATGCGCACGCCGCGCGCGAGCTGCCAGTTGAGCCGCAGCGCGTCGAGCCGGTCCCACTCCTGGGCCGCCACTGCGGCGTACCCTTCCTCGAACCAGAGCGGCACGTGGCGACCGACATGCCAGCGGAGCGCGAGGTGCGCGAGCTCATGCCGAAGGGCCGACGGGCTGCTGGGCTGATGGGTCGTCAACAGCACGATCGTCCCGGCGTCGGGAAACGCGGCGCCTTGGCTCCATAGCGGGAGGCGGCCGCGCGTGAGGGAGTCATACGTCTCGCGCGTGGGCGCGAGGATGATGCGAATCGGGCGATCGGGCAGCGAACCGATGCCGGGGAAATCACGCGCATGGTCGGCCGCTTCCGCCACGGAAGCCGCCAACGTTTGCTGATTCGGCCATGCGATGGCGGTCACTCGACCTACGGTGATCGCGGTGGGACCCTGCAGCAGCAGGGCAAGCAGCGCTATTCCCGCGGCGGCTCCTCGCCCTTGGCAACAAGCTCGAGCATTTCCTGACACTTCTTGCCCCAGGGATTGAACTTGTTCGCCTTGAAGCCGTCTTCCCAGGTGGACTTGGCTTTCGCCTGATCCCCGGCGAACCAATGGGCGCGACCGAGCTCGTAGTAGGCCTCGATCAGGTTGGGACCGAGCTTGATCGTCTTCTCGAAGAATGTTTCTGCGTCCTCGAACATCTCACGTTGCAAATACACGAGGCCGAGATAGAAGTGCGCATACAACGTCGCCTTCCTGTCGTTGTCCAACCGGATCGCTTTCGACAGGTGCTCGATCGCTTCGCCGAAGATCCGTTTCTTCAGGCAAATGTAGCCGACGTTAATGCGCGCGAGGGAATTCGCCGGCTCCTTCATCAGCACTTTCTGGAACGTGCCGAGCGCGTCGTCGTAATCCTCGTGCAGCATCTGCGCCCAGCCGAGTAGTGACTCAGCCTGCGTCTCGCCGGGCGAGAGCTGCAGCGCCTTGGTGAGCGCCTGAATCGCGCCGGCGTGGTCGCCGAGGGAGATGAGGCTCCAGCCCTTCTCGATGAAGGTCGTCGCGCCGATGTGGTCGGCGTGGAGGACCGGCCGTTGTCCGGTGAATTCCGGAGCGGCGGCCTGCTTCGTGTCGGCGGCCAGCTGCTTGTAGCGATCGACGAGCTGGCGGATGTCGTCCTTGAGCTGCGTCATCTCGGCGAGCATCCCGTCGACCTTCTTGAAGAAGGCGATGATCTCGCGCTTCGCCGCTTCACGCTCGGCGGTTCCGGGAGGGCCTCCCCCCTCGAGCTGCCGGGCGATGGCATCGTACTCGCGGCGCAGCGCGGCGACGGGTGATTCGGCCATCATGTCGCTCCCTGCAGCGCCATTTTTTCCTTCGCATTGAGCAGCTTGTTCGTGTTCAAGACCACAATGGTGCGGCCGTTCTGCACCACCAGACCGGAGATGTATTCCGCCGCGAGTCCCCTCACGATGCCGGGGGGCGGCGTCACCGCCTGCGCCGCCACCTGCATCACTTCCGTGACCGCGTCGACGATCATGCCGATCTTGCCGCCATCGAACTCTAGAATGACGGTGCGCGTATCCTCGCGCAGCGGCGCAGCGGCGCCGAGGCGCTTGCGCAAATCGACGAGCGGGATCGCGCCGCCCTGATACTGGAGGACGCCTTCGAGAAACTCCGGCGCCTTGGGCAGTGGCGCGGGCGCCTCGTAGCGGAGAATGCGCTCGACTTGAAAGATGTTGAACGCGAAGTCCTGGCCGCCGACCTTGAACGTGACGAGCTGGACGTCGTCGCCACCCAAGCTGCTGGTCGTCGTCATGGGATCCGGTCTCCCAACGCGTCCAAATCGAGAATCGGCACGAGAGCACCCTGCTGCTCCCCCACCCCCGCGGCCCAGGGCAGCGTCTGCCCCCGCGGCACCGGTAGCGGCTGCTCGCGCACAACCGCATCGGCGTCATCGACTTCGAATGCGACCTGCCGGCCCCCGGCGCCGAGCTCCACCAGGACGACGGTCCGGACACCGCTCGGAACTCCAGGAACGGCGGGCGGCGTATCGCTTCCCGTGAGAAACGCTCCCAAATGGATGAGCGGAACGAGGCGCCCGCGTAGCGGCGTCAGACCTCGTACCGCCGGGAGCTTGCGCGGGATGTGCAGTACTTCCGTCGCATCACCCACCTCGAGCACGCGGGCGACCGGCAGTCCGTACGATTTCCCCTCGGAACGCACCAGCAAGTAGCCCTTCATCAGATTCTCTGCCCTCTCCGCATCAATTCGGCAGCGATTCGATCGGCGATCTGGCCGAGCGGGAGCACGGCATCGACGCCACCGGCCTGCACCGCGGCGACGGGCATGCCCGGAATGACGGCCGTTTCCCGATCCTGCGCGAGAC